>JAEEGL016867015.1_pt1 | contig 21461 bp, 16 predicted proteins | sample 9134231 | NCBI WGS metagenome assembly JAEEGL01 (sample SAMN16246548, study PRJNA631951) | gut metagenome | biome: gut microbiome; feature: rumen; material: fiber-attached | host: Bos | place: Iran: Karaj | collected 2018-10
AGAAAACCTGCGGCATCGATGGCCTCAAAGAGGTGCTTCGCATCACCGGGCGGGATGTCTACCGCTCCCTCCGCGAGAAACTCGCGAAGGGCGATTCCTCGGAGCTCATCGAGCACCTGTGCTGGTTCTTCCACCGCGAGGGCGCGCCCTTCCAGCTGACGGTCCGGGACAACGAGATCCGTTTCGAGGTCTTCGAGTGCCCCGCCCACAAGCAGCTGCGCAAGATGGGGCTGGAGCCCGCCCCCTTCAACTGCCTGCAGACCTCGGAGGTCAACGCCGGAATGTGCGAGGGCACCCCCTGGAGCAGCACCGTCGAGCACCTCGGCCCCGGCCACTGCATCCAGATCTTCACCCGCAGTGAGGAGAAACCCGCATGATTCCCAGCGACCATTTCGTGCGCGCCTACAACGAGATCTTCAAGTATCTCGACCAGCGCGGCCTCCTGCAGGACTACTTCGACGACATCGCCCGCTACGCCTCCACCCGCGATCTCGCCCGGTTCAAGGCAGGCGGCATCCAGGCCGTCTACGACTACTATCTCGTCATCCGAAAGGAGGAAAACTGCGAACTCGAACTGGAGTTCCGCGACGGCGAACTCGTCCTGAACATGACCCGCTGTCCCAGCCTCTCGAAGGTCCTCGACAACGACGCCGCCCCCTGCCCCAAATACTGCCTCCACTGCCCCGGCTGGACGCATCCCGTCTATGCCGCCGCCGGCATCTACTCCGTCTATGACCTCTGTGAGCCGGACCAGCCCCACTGCTGCACCTGGCTCTACGATGACCTCGAGCGCGCCCGCGCCAAATGCCGCGAACTGCGCCAGACCATCCCCGCCGAGCGCATCCGCATCAACTTCACTATGCCGGAAGACGGCCAGGACAAATGACGCGCGCGCTCACCCGACCACTGCTGATCCTCGCCGCCTTCGTGCTGGGTTTTTTCTGCCCGGGCCTCGGCGAACTCAAAGGCGCAGTAAAGTACCTGCTTATCCTGATGCTGTACTTCTCCTGCGTCAACATCCGGCTTGCCGAACTCCGGCTGCGCGCCGCCCACTGGCGCATCCTCGCCTTCAACCTCCTCTTCGCCATCGCCGTCTGGGGCGGCTTCCGACTTTGCGCCCCCCGCCTCCTCGCCGACGCCTGCTTCTTCACCGCCGTCGCCCCGACCGCAAACGCCGCGCCCGTCATCATGGGCTTCCTTGGCGGCAATGTCCCCTTCGTCGTGACCGCCGTCCTCGTCACCAACCTCGGCATCGCCCTCGCCTTCACCGCCCTGCTCCCTCTCGTCACCGGAAACTTCCAACTCGGATTCCTCGCCAAGGTCGTCTGCGACCTCCTCCTCGTGGTCGGCGTGCCCATCCTCGCCGCCGCCGCCACCCGACGCCTCTACCAGGACAAGCCCGCCCTCCGCAAGGGCCTCGGGCAATTCTCCTTCCTCCTCTGGATCGGCGTCCTCCTCATCCTGACCGCCAGCACCTCCGGCGTCATCCGCTCCGGAGACGGCGGCCTCACCCTGCGGCAGCTGCTGTTCATCGGAGCGCTCTCCCTGCTCATCTGCGCATGCAACTTCACGGTCGGGAAACTCCTTGGCGGAAGCGACTTCCGGCGCGAGAGCAGCCAGTCCCTCGGCCAGAAGAACACCACTTTCACCGTGCTCTTCGCGCTGAATTACGCAGGCCCCGCCGCCGCGATGGGCCCCGCCTTCTACATCCTCTGGCACAACCTCTGGAACGGCGCCCAGATGCTCGCCCACGACCTGCGCGCACGCAGGGAAGCCTCCCCCGCACCGCCCCCGAATCCATGACCATCCGCAAACGCAAAAAGAAGAATACCCTGGGCTGCACGATCGACGCGATCGGCGAATACATCCGCGCAAACCACCTCCAGGAAGGCTCGCCGCTGCCCACGGAAATCGAACTGTCCCGGCAGCTCGGCGTCAGCAGGAGCATCCTGCGCGAGGCGCTCCAGCATTTCCGCACTCTCGGCATCATCACCGCCAAGAGCCGCACCGGCGCGCATCTCAACCGCCTCTTCCCGGAAAACCCCTTCGAAAGCTACCACCCGTTCCTGCTTTCCCAGCCCGGCATCCCCAAAAAGGTCGTCCAATTCCGCGGCATCATCGAAACCGGCGTCGCTGACCTCATCGTCAAAAGCGCCACCGCGACAACGCTGCGAATGTTGCGCGCGCACAACGACAAACTGCGCGACGCCAAGGTGTTCACCACCCGCATCAAGGAGGACGACCTCTTCCACGTCACCATGCTCCAGTGCGTACAGAATCCCTTCGTCGACTGCATCGTCCCCCTCTTCACCGACTGCTTCCTGCAAATCATGCACGTCATGGACGAGCAGCATGTCCCCACGCCGCTCGAAGTCGTCGTCCGGGAGCATGACGAGATCATCAGCTGCATCAAGCACAAGGACACCGATGGTCTGCGCAGGCTCCTCTATCACCATAACGAGGCCAACGTCGCCTTCTTCGACACGTTGGAGCGCCAATCCACCCCGCCGCAAAAATAGGAGTGCCAAGCCATGTGGAAACAACTGCATTTGGGATTGCTGCTGATGCTTGCCGCCATTGCCATCGCCGCGCGTGAGCGCATCGTCATCATGAGCGATTCGACCGCCGTCGACTACCGCGGCCAGAAGAATGCCATCGCCAAAACCGCCGCGTGGGAGCCGATGGCGGGATGGGGCACCTACGCCGCCCTCGCCCTCAAGCCCGACGTGGAGATCTTCAACCGCTCCTCCGGCGGCCTCAGCAGCAAGACCTACTATGAAAAAGTCCTGCCCAAGGCAAGCATCTGCTTCTGCAAGGGCGGCTGGCTGCTCCTGAGCTTCGGCTCCAATGACGCCCGCCCGCACCCGAAGTTCGACCGCGCGACCGACCCCAAGACGACCTTCCCGGAATACATGGGAAAGATCGCGGACGCCGCGAAACAGGCCGGAATGCGCGTCGTCGTGATCAGCCCCCTGCCCATCTGCACCTTCACCAAGGGCAAATGGGACAACTCCCTCTTCGCGCCCTACGCCGCCGCCGCCAAAAAGTTCGCCGCCGACCACGGCTACGACTTCATCGACGCCTTCCAACTCGTGACCGCCGCCCTCCAGGGAAAAAGCCAGGCGGAAATCCAGTCCTACTACATGTTCCTGGAACGCGGTGCCTCCCCCAACTGGCCCAAAGGACGGCGAGACCCCCTGCACTACAATGAAAAGGGCGCGCAACTCGTCTGGACGCTCCTGCGCCAGGCCATCGCCAAGGACATCCCGGAACTCGACAAGCTCTTCCAGCCCCTGCCCAAGGAAAACGCAAAATGAGAATCGCGTGGTTCAGAAAGGTCATCTCCCCCGAGGTCGGCACGGACCTCGCGGGCTACTATCTGCATGACCGCTCCGAGCAGAAGCTCGACGACCTGGAGGCCTGCGGCCTCCTCATGGAGCACGACGGCGCGCGCCTCCTCCTCATCAGCCTCGACCTGCTCGGCCTCGACCACTGGTTCATCCAGCGCGTACGACAGGCCTGCGCGGCGCGCCTCGGCATCCCCGACCACGCCGTCATGCTCACCTGCACCCACACCCACACCGGCCCCCACTCGCGCACCCTGAACGCCGCCACCGAGTCCGAGCACCTGAACCGCCCCTATCTCGAACAACTGGAGCAGGTTCTCCTCAACGCCGTGGACGGTCTCACCGACCTGCGCGAATGCGAGACCTACTACTACAGCGCCTGGTGCGACGAAAACCACAGCCGCCGCTATGTCACCGCCGACAACTACGCCTCTTTCACCCCGCACCGCCGCGAACTCCTCCCCGACTGCAACCGCTTCTTCGCGGACAAGGAACTCGGCGTGCTGATGTTCCTCGCGCCCGGCTCCCCGCGTCCCCTCTACGTCATCGGCAACTACGCCGCCCACCCGCTCGCCGGGCACGCCCCCGGCCTCGGCGGACTGCGCATCTCCGCCGACTATCCCGGCGCCTTCCGCGAATACCTCCGCGCCGAAACCGGCGCCGAGGCCATGTTCGTCACCGGCGCCGCCGGCGACATGGTCCCCAAGGAGGACGAACTCGGCTCCGACGCCTTCCGTCGCATGGGCGTCAACCTCGCCAAGGCCACCATCGGCGCCGTCATCGACGCGCAGCGCAACCCCGCCCGCTTCCGCCTCGACGACCCGCGCCTCGGCAGCACCAGCCAAATCGTCCAGATCCCGTTCCGCAAAGGCGTCGTCGGCAACCCGAAGCGCCTCCCAGCGGAATACCTCGGACAGGATCACGCCGACCTCGAAATCCAGTGCCTCGCCGTCGGCGACATCTGCTTCGTCGGCGTCCCAGGCGAACTCTGCGCGGAACTCGGCCAGGAGATCAAGTGGCACAGCCCATTCCGCCGCACCTTCATCGCCTACAACTCAACCGCCTACATCTCCTACATGGGCCCCGCCAACTTCCTCGTGCAGGGCGGCTACGAGGCCCGCTGCCAGCGCCTCGCCGCCTCCAGCGGCCTCGCCCTCGTCAACGCCGCCGTCCAGACCATGGACGCCCTCCGCGGCCAACTCTTCCCCGATGCAGGCGAACCCGACGCGGACTGGCTTGTGAAACTCCCCCCGAACAGCTGAGGCACGCCCCGCCCCGTGTCGTGTGCCGGGCCGCTCTCGCACCTTGCAATGCCCCGAAAATGGTTGCCACGGCGGCCTCGCCGTGGCGGCTCGGTGAATGGGCGGCAGTCGATTCCAAAGCCCTGGCTGCGTTTTGTTGCGGGCCGCTCTCGCACCTTGCAATGCCCCGAAAATAGTTGCCACGGCGGCCTCGCCGTGGCAACAACTTCTGGCATGAAAACGGCGGTGATTGCGGGGAACAGCGCCGCCTGGAAAAGCGGCACAAGCCCCGCGCCTCCACCCATTCCCCATCGTTTTTTCTCCCCCCGTGTTCTGTGCCGGGCCGTTTTCGGCCCGGAAAAGCGGCGCAAGTCCCGCGCAACCCCCGTTCACTCCCATGCTTTTCTTCGATGAAGATTCCGACTGGCGCTTCTACGACATAGAAGCGGGTACGATGACCGCCTCCGACCTGGACCGCCTGGTCACCCCGCTGGCGGGCACGCAGACCGCCGCCTTTGTCATCGGCGTCAATTCAAAACTGGCGAATTTCCCCAGCAGGATCTGCGAGAGCTACACCAACAACGGCTTCGACATGGCGGGCGGCATGTCCCAGCCGTGGATGTGCGGCTTCACCAAAGACCGCTGGAGCTACCGCCGCAGCGCCAACCTCAAGGTGCTGGAGCGCCAGGGCGTCGATTCCAACCAGGCCCTCATGGACCGCGCCCGTGCCGCAGGGATGGAGGCGTGGCTGACCATCCGCATGAACGACCAGCACTACGTCTTCCACCCACGCCACCCCATCCACTCCAACTTCTGGATGAACCACCCCGAACTGCGCGTGCAGTCCCTCGCCCCCGCCAGTGGTTTCGACTACTCCCACGAATGCGTGCGCACCTACTTCGGCGACTTCGTCTGCGAGGTCATCGACCACTATGACGCGGACGGCTATGTCATCGACTGGATGCGCCATCTCCTATACTTCGACGAGGGCCAGGGCGAGGCCCACATCCCCGAGATCAACGCGATGATGCAGCGCTTCCGCCGCCACGCCGACGCCGTCGGCGCGCGCCGCGGCAAGCGCCTGAAACTCGTCGCGCGCATCCCCACGACCATCCGCAAAAGCCGTTTCCACGGCTTCGACGGCGTCGAATGGGCGAGGCAGGGCTGGGTCGACCGCCTCGTCCTCGCGACCCGCTATCTGCGCGACTATGACATCGACCCGCGACCGTGGCAGGAGGCCATCGGCATCCCGAATTTCCCCGTCACTGTCTGCGTCGAGAAGTTCTACTCCCCGTATCCAGGCTATCCGCCTGGCCAGCCGCAGGGCGTCTCCATGGACGAGCCCTTCGACGAACGCCAGATCCCCTTCGTGCGCGGCGCCTGCCGCGCCGCCCTCGCACGCGGCTCCGCCGACATCTACCTCTTCAACTTCATGCGCCCCCGCGTCGATCCCGCCTTCCGATGCCTCTTCGAGGAATGCGGATCCTTCGACACCCTCGTCGGCAAGGAATGCGCCTTCGACATCACCTACGACGACCTCGACATGGAGGAAGCCGTCTACCTGGACGGCTGGCGCGCGGGAACCACCGACGCCTACTTCGCGGGCTGGCGCGCCGCCCGCCGCGCCACTGGCGACTACCCCTACCAGCTGCCGCTGCCGCTCGTCCCTGGCGAAGCGGGCACGCTGCGCTTCCACACGGGCCCCGTCCCCGAAAAGAACCTGGAGGTCGTCGTGCGCCTCCAGGGCGCCCTCGACGGCACCGCCGTCGCCTGCAACGGGCTTCCTGGCACCGCCCTCGGCAACGCCGAATGGCGCCTACCCGCCGAGGCGCTCGACGGCGACACCGCCGCCGTCGCCATCACCAACGGCAGCCATTCGCAGTACGCCATCCATCGCGCCTCGCTCTTCCTGAAGCCCCGCTGAACACGGGCAGCCAGTTCCGTGCCGACCCGTTTTCGGGCCAGTCGTTTCCTCACCAAAAATGGAGATCTTTCCCATGACCGATCAAGAACTCTACCGCCATGCAAAAACCGTCATCCCAGGCGGCACGGGCTTGTTGAGCAAGCGCCCCGAGATGATGGCGCCAGACCTCTACCCCGCGTACTTCAAGGCCGCGAAAGGCTGCCGCGTCACCGACTACGACGGCCGCGAATACATCGACTTCGCGACCATGGGCATCGGCGCGTGCCTGCTGGGGTTCAACGACGATGAGGTCAGCGAGGCGGTCGTCAGAACCGTGCGCGACGGCTCCTTCTCCACCCTGAACCCGCCCGAGGAGGTCGAACTCGCCGACCGCCTTGTCGCGATCCACCCATGGTCGTGCTGGGCGCGCTTCGCGCGTGGCGGCGGCGACACCGCCGCCGTCGCCATCCGAATCGCCCGCGCCGCCACGGGGCGCTCGAAGGTGCTGATCATCGGCTACCACGGCTGGCACGACTGGTATCTCGCCGCCAATCTCGCCGACCCGAATGAACTCGGCGGCCTCTGGCTCAAGGGCCTCTCCCCCCACGGCGTCCCCAGGGAACTCCTCGGCACCGCGCTTGTCTGCCTCCACGGCGATTTCGAGAATCTCGATCGGATCCTCCGCCAGCACGGCGACGAACTCGCCGCCATCATCTGTGAGCCCTGCCGCCACGAGGAGCCCACGCCAGGCTTCTTGCAGGCCCTCCGCGACGGCTGCGACCGCCACGGCGCCATGCTGATCTACGACGAAATCACCATCGGCTGGCGATACCGCTTCGGCGGCTCCCACCTCTCGTTCGGCGTCGCCCCCGACCTCGCCCTCTTCTCCAAGGCCCTCGGCAACGGCCACCCCATCGGCGCCGTCCTCGGCAACGCCAAGTGCTTCGATGGCGCCTCCAAGGCCTTCCTCAGCAGCACCTACTGGACCGAGCGCATCGGCCCCGCCGCCGCCCTCGCCACCATCGCCAAGATGGAGCGCACGCAGGTCGCCCAAAAGGTCGCCGCCTTCGGCAACCGCGTGATGAAACTGTGGCAGGAGACCGCGAAGGCCGTCGCGCTGCCGCTGTCGCTCACCAGCGAATTCGGCTGCCTCGCCTGCTTCAAGTTCGACACCCCTGCCCCCAATGCCGCGCGCACCCTCTTCACCCAGTTGATGCTCGAACGCGGCTTCCTCGCGGGAACTGGCTTCTACCCCGCCCTCCCCCACGGCGACCGCGAATTCGACCTCTACGCCGCCGCCGTCCGCGAGGTCTTCGCCATCCTCGCGCCCCTCGCGCAGGAAGGCGAGGCCGCCATCCGCGCCGCCCTCAGGGGTCCTGAGGCCCACACCACCTTCCAGCGGCTTGTCAAGTAGGAGGTCCGTCATGTTGCAATTCTGGTGTGTCGTTGAGAACGAATTCGCCTACGTCCGCGAGGTCCTTTCAGGATGTTTTTGGCACGCTTGTAATCGACTGACGCACTATCCAAATACTTCGCAAGTTCAGGATCCTGGCAGTGGCGGTTGTCTCTGGAACGGCTATTTTATGGCCAGCGACAAATGAGAGGGGGCGCAACCACAACCAAGGAAACCGCAACATGGGAGCCAAAGTCTTTATGCTGAAGAATGCACTCGCGAAAATCATCGGCGGCGGCATCGGATTCGCCATCATTCACGCCATCGTGTTCTGGATCGCCTTCTTCCAGTGCGGCGGCTTCAGGGATTCCGCCAGCAGCATCTGGCAGGGCATCACCACCAGCGGCAGCGCCTGGACGACCGTCCTGAAATGGACTGGCTTCCCGCTGTCCTGCATCAGTGCCTCGGGGGCGGCCTTCGTCTGCGTCATGATCCTCAACTCGATCCTCTGGGGCGCCGTCGTCGGAGTGATCGTCGGATTCATCTTCGGGCGGAAATAGAAGCCCGCGCACCGTCCAGGGGCTGGCGGCCAGGCCGTCCAGCCCCTGCCGAGTTCTTTGATACAGGCTATATTATCGCTTTCGCCTTTGTCCCCAGCCCGCCACTACAGGCGGGCCTGCCTCCTGTCCCGTGTCCAATCCGAGAAATCCTGTCATGCATACTGTAGAAAAGATCGGCGGCACCTCAATGTCGCGTTTCGGGGAAGTGATGCGCAATGTCATCATCGGCCATCGCAAGCCTGAAGACCTCTACAACCGCATCTTCGTCGTCTCCGCATACGGCGGCATCACCAATCTCCTCCTCGAGGACAAGAAGACTGGACAGCCTGGCGTCTACGGCAAGTTCGCCGCCGAGGATCCCAGCTGGGAACAGGCCCTCGAGGCCGTCCGCCAGCGCATGCTCGAATACAACCGCTCCTTCGTCAGCGTCGGCCTCGACCAGGACGCCGCCGCCGAATTCGTCAACACCCGCATCGACGGCATCGGCGAATGCCTGCACGACCTGGTGAACCTGCGCTCCTTCGGCCATTTCGACCACCGCAGCTATCTGCCGCAGACCAGGGAACTCCTGAGCGCGGTCGGCGAGGCGCAGAGCGCCTTCAACGCGACCCTGATGCTCCAGCGCAACGGCGTCAACGCGAAGTTCGTGGATCTCACGGGCTGGCGCAACGACTACATCCCGAAGTTCGACGAGGCGATTCTCAAGGCCTTCGAGGGCATGGACTTCAGCAAGGTGATGCCGATTGTCACAGGCTACGTCAAGTACGACGAGGGCATCATGACCCGCTTCGACCGCGGCTACAGTGAAATCACCTTCAGCAAGATCGCGGTGCTGACCCGCGCGCAGGAAGGCATCATCCACAAGGAATACCACCTGTGCACAGGCGACCCCAAGCTCATCGGCACCGACAAGGTCAAGATCATCGGCAACACCAACTTCGACATCGCCGACCAGCTCTCGGATCTCGACATGGAGGCCATCCACTCCAAGGCATCCAAGGAAATGGAGCAGTGCGGCATCCCGATCCGCGTCAAGAACGCCTTCGACCCCGAAAACCCGGGCACCCTCATCTCCTGCGACTACGTCTCCCAGGTCCCACGCGTCGAAATGATCTGCGGACGCAACGACATCGTCGCCATCGAGGTGCTCGACCCCGAGATGGTCTCCAAGCCTGGATACGACTACAACCTGCTCCAGAGCCTCGCGGAGTTCAAGATCAGCTACATCACCAAGACCACCAACGCCAACACCATCACCCACTTCGTGCCCGCCAAGAAGCAGCCCATCGGGGGATGCGTGGAGGACATCAAGCGCCGCCTGCCTGGCGCGCAGGTCTCGACGGCCCCCGTCGCCATCGTCTCGGTCATCGGCACCAACATGAAGATCCCTGGCTTCCTCGCGACCGCCGCGCGCGCCCTCTACGAGGCGAAGATCAACACCCTCGCCATGGTGCAGTCCCCGCGCCAGGTCAACATGCAGTTCATCATCGACCGCCGCGACTTCCAGCAGGCCCAGTGCGTCCTGCACAAGGTCTTCGTCGAGGATCCGAAATAACCTGGCATCGCCATGCTCCACCTGCTGCTCGCCGGACTTTCACTCCTCGCCCTCGTCTTCTGGGGCGTCTACGTGTGCGTCTCGTTCCTGCCACTGCGGGTCGGGCGGCGGGCATACAAGGCCGCTCTTGCCTTGACCATGCTCTATCTGCTGGGGCGCATCGCCTATTTCGCCATCGCCCCAGGCGCCGCCGCAAAGCATGACTTCCTCTTTATGAACTACCTCGACGGCGGCTTCGCCGCCGCCTTCCTGACCCGCGCCATCCTCCTGGCCATCCACCGCAAATGGCCCATCCCGCGCTGGCCTGGAATCGCCGCCCAGATCGTGCTCTTCGCCGCCCTCTGCTTCCTCTGCACCCCCGCGATGCGGCAGCTCCAGAAGGGCCCCGCCGCCCCGAATACTCCCGCCCCCGCCGCATCGACCGCCAGCGCATCATGAGCGGACATCGGATCATCGTCATCACGGACGGGGCGGCGGCGCTGCTCCACACCCCGCCGCTGCTGGCGGCGCTGCGGCGCAACGGCCATTCCGTCAAGGTGGCCCCCACTGGCTATGACGGCGCCTCCGCGCTCGCCTTCGTCGGCGAACTGGGCTGGGCCGCCCTTTCGGGCCATCCCGCCCTGGATCTCTCCCGCCTGACGCCAGAGACGCTGGGCTGGGCGGAACTGGTCGTCCTCGCCCCTGTCTCGCCCGCCGTCCTCCAGGTCTTCCGCCAAGGCAGCGCCCTGGCGCTGCTGAAGCAGTCCGAACGGCCAGTGCTGGCCGCGCCCGCGCATCTGCCTGGGGACGGCGCGGATGCCGCGCTCGACGCATGGATCCGTGAACTGCCGCCTGGCAGCCGCCTCCTGGAGGGGCGGCCAGAGGAACTCATGGCACTGGGCGCGATGGGCAACGTAGTCTTGGCGCCAGTGCCGACGGTGGTCGAATGCGCCGAGGCGATGCTCTCCGCGCAGCCGCTCGCGGGCGAACGCGTCCTGGTCACCGCGGGCCCCACCGCCGAAGACCTCGACCCCGTGCGATATCTCACCAACCGCTCCAGCGGCAAAATGGGCGTCGCCCTCGCCCTCGCCGCCGTGCGCTTCGGCGCCCGCGCGACCATCGTCCACGGCCCCATGGCCACCGCCCTGCCGCGCGTCCCAGGACTCGACGCCGTCCCCGTGCGCTCCGCCCGCGAAATGCACGACGCGGTCGCGGCCCGCTGGCAGGATGCCACCATCGCGATTCTCGCCGCCGCCGTCGCCGACTTCACCCCCGACCACTGCGCCCCCCAGAAGCTCAAGAAGCACGGCGACGCGGGGCTCACCCTGCAACTGGTGCGCACCGCCGACATCCTCGCCGAACTCGGCGAGCGCTGCCCGCGCCCGTTCCTCGTCGGCTTCGCCGCCGAAAGCGACGACGTCGAGATCAACGCCCTCGCCAAGCTCCGCCGAAAGCACTGCGACCTCATCTGCGCCAACGACATCCGCGCCCACGACACGGGCTTCGCCGTCGACACGAACCAGGTCACCATCTATGACCGCGACGGCACCCGCACCCCCCTCCCCCTCCTCTCCAAGCGCGCGACCGCCGAAGCAATCCTCGACTATATCGCCCGCCGAACGCCATGAAAGCCACCGCTATTTTGCGGGGAAGACGGCCCCGTCGCCAGGGGCGAGGGTGACTTCGGGCGGCAGGCCTGAAAGTCCCAGTTTGGCGGCGTCGAGGCGGAAGCGCTGCGGGCGGCGTCCGTGGTTCATGAGTACGAGGAGCCATTTGCCCTGGCCGTCGGAGAGCAGCGCGGCGTCGGCCTCGGGAAGCCCCGCGGCGGCAAGGCGTTCGGGGTGGTTCTCGCCGCGCAGGAAGAAGGGCTCGTATCGGGCGAGGATGCTTGCCGCGCGCGAAATGGCGGTGTAGCTGCGTCCGTCCAGGTTGGGCAGGTAGTAGACGAAGAACCCTGCGGTCGCATCCGCGGAGCGCCGCAGCAGTTGCGCGAGGGTGACGGGCGGGACGGGGCGCTTGTCGCCGAACTCGTAGGGGCGCGTGTACGCTCCCAGCGCCAGCGGCGTGCGCGGCAGCGCCTTCCGCGTGGCGGTGAGGACGGCGAGGTCGCGGCCGTATCCCGCGATGGCCAGGTCGATGCGCCCGTCGAGTTTGCGCCAGTCCACGCCGAAGAAACTGCAGTTCTCGTCGCTCTGGTAGCCCGAGTAGACCGAGAAGACGATGCCTGGCAGCGCCTCGTGCGCGGCCTTGCAGAGGAGTTCGGCGAGGTCGGCGAAACGCGTGGTCATGTAGTCCGTCCAGGCGTCGAAGTGCCTGGCGGCGATTTCGGCGGCATTCGGGACGCCGGGGAGCCTGGCGGCCTTGGCGAAGTCGGCGCGGCACTCGTCGCAGAAGCAGGCGATGGGCGCGTCGAGGACGCGGAACTCGTAGTCCCAGCAGAGATGCTCGACCATCCCCCAGCGCTTTTGCCAGGCGGGCAGGCTTTCGACGATGTACTTGCGGCACTCGGGCGCGGTCAGGAACTTGCGCGAGCAGACCAGATGGTCGGAGCGCCTGCCGCGGCGGTCGATCAGCGCGTAGTCGGGATGCTCCTTGAGGAAGGGCACGAAGGAAAAGCACCAGCGGAAGTTGAAGTAGATGGCGTTGGGCAGTTCCGCATAGTGGTGCTTGTTGGCGGAGGTGAAGCGCGTCGCCCCCAGGTCGCGGAAGAACGCCAGGGTGCGGCGGGTCAGCGCGAGGTCGTCCAGGGCGCCGAGGCGGAAACTGCTGATGCCGACGCCCAGCGTCTTCGGCTGCGTGCCGCGGATCGCAGGCAGAAAGACCAGCGGCACCTTCTGCGGGGCCTCGGACAGGCCGTCGGCGGGACTTTCGGCGTGGAAATAGAAGGCCGACGACTCGGCGGAGACATCCGCGTCGGCCGCCAGGACAACCGTGTAGTAGCGGTCCGTCGGGAGCGTCTCCGACCACTTGCGGGGCTGGGAGAAGGCGATGCGACGGCGCGTCCAGCCCCGCCCCAATGGCGACGGACTCTCCCGCACCGTGGTCTGGTGGTGGTTGATATAGCCGCTGGCGCCGAGGAACTGCACGCCTTCGGGCAGATCCAGCACGAGGGTGTATTCGCTTGCGGTGCTTCCAGGGAAGCCGCGCGGGCAGAAGAAGAGGTGCTGCACGCCGCCTCGGATCAGATGGAGCGCGTCGGCCTTCCAGTTCGGCCAGAGCTCCGTCGCTCCGTCGGCCAAGGTGAGTTTCCAGCGGTCCGCCCCCGCCTTGCGCCATCCCTCGGGGAAGGAAATCGGCGCCCCGTCGACGGAGAGGCGCACCTGCGCCCCCGCAGGCGCCTGCACTTCCAGTTCATTGACGCCGGTCGCGAGAATGGCGCGGCCCGCCGCCGGGCGCCCGTTGCAGAGCAGCCGCGCGCCTTTCGGCAGCGCCACGTCCATCGTCTGCGCGCTCAACGCCAGGCGGTATTGCGGAGAACGTAGCAGTTCCCGAAGGGACGCGTCGAAGATGCGCCAGCGGAAACGGAAGGCGTCCTTGCCGTCGAGTGAAAACGCTGCCTCGCGGTCGGAGTGGACGGTGTGCGGCGGCTTTCGATCAAAGGCGGTCTCCACCCGCAGAAGCAGTGGCTGGCGGCTCGAAAGCTGGTCGGATTGGATGGCCAGGCGGTTCGCCCCCGGCGCGAACTCCGGCCAGGCGGAGACTCCGGTACCAGGCACATTCGGCACGAAACGCGCCTCGAAGAAACTCTCGTTCAGGTGAAGGCCGCCGCTGATGGGCGTGTAACTGCTCATCTCCTTCGATGGCCACTCAAAACGCCCGATCTTGATCTCCCAGGGAATGGCGCCCGGTTTTCCCCCCAGCGCCTTCCACGGAATCGCCACTTCGGCCTCCCAGTAGCCAACCGGCTCCTCCGCATGGACCTGTACCGCCGCGCGCGCGCCGGATTCCCAGCTTTTGTCCCGCTTCTGCCACATATTGCTCCGCTCATCCCGGCTGTCGAGAATGGCGCCTGCGGCATTCACAACGACTTCGCTGACCTCAGAAGGCACCGCCGGATTGGCCAGCAGAATCGCGATGCAGTCATCCTTGTAGATGGCATCCTGGTCATGGGCTGTCACCTTGCGCTGGAAGGCGTGCATGCGGTTCGCGGAGGGAGCCAGCGCGGGTTCGCCGCAGGAGAAGGCGAGGTAGAGGTTCTCGTCGTCCCACAGCATTCTCGCCATCGTCTGTTCGGCGGCGAAAACCGTCCGCCCCATCAACATGAATGGCCCGATGGGGAGGCTGTTGACCCACGCCGCATCATCCAGTTTTCCGTCGATGGCGGGAGTGCCGCGCCCGACCGCGACGCTGGCGCGATCGGAGACCTGACATGGCATGGCGTCCAACTGCGCGGGCGTCAGCGACGCGTCAGTGGCGATGACCACGCGGTCGAGGAAATACTGGGACTGTGCGTCCCCGCCGAAGCGGATGGCGGCTTCCGGAAAGGCATGGCCGGTGGGAATTGGCCCGAAACGCAGCCATTGCCAGGCGTCGCCCGAGGCGAAACGGACCTCCGGCGCGACAATCTGCAGACTGTCATGATGAATGAGGTTGGCGATGCCGACGCCCTTCCCCTGATGGCGCATGCGCGCATAGTAGTAGATGGGAGCCGCAGTCACCGGCACTGGCAGCCGCGCGGCGATGTACCAGCGTTTGCCCCATACGACCTGGGTGTCACCATCCTTGCGGAGCACGCCATGCCGCCCGGGCATCTCGGCTGCGCGCAGACAAATTGGCGGGACGGCGAGCACCTCCAGGATGCCGACCGACTCCAGCCTCTCGAGTTTGCACGAGAAGTTCCGCACCTCAAAGGAGGTCTCAGGCGCGCCAGCGGGAACGAAGAGGCTGAAGGAGACCTTGGATGTCGTGTTGGCATAACTGACCTCGACGGGCTGCCATTCCCCCGTGAGTTCGAAGACCGGGATGGAGGTGACCTGCCCCAGCTGGCCGCTGACCATCGCCCGCAGTTTTCCGCTTCCGCGCACCTCGCAGCGGTATGCAGTCCGCCATCCCGGAATCGCCGGAACCACGGACGAGACGCCGGCATTCGGAGTCGCCGCCCTGCCCTTCAGGATGGCGCCCTCCAGCGTGCAGGTCCCGCCTTTCATTCCGCGGAAGCCGCTTAACGTCGAAGGGGCGGCAAGACAGCAGAGGGAGGCAAGCAAAAACAGCGAGATGAAGAGTTGTTTCATGATGCGGGATTCCTTTCTGGCGATTCGGCGTTCTTCACTTCATTTCGCGGTGGAAGACGGCGGCGTCACCGGGTGGGATGGTGATTTGCGATGGTAGATCGGGCAGACCGAGTTTCGCGGCATCGAGCCGGAAAGTGCGCGGCTGTACGGCGTGGTTCATGAGGATGAGCAGCCCATTCCCCTTGCCGTCGGCAAGGAGCGCGGCGTTCTCCTCGGGCAGACCAGCCGCCGCAAGGCGTTCAAGGTGGTTTTCGCGACGCTTGAAGAAGGCCTCGTATTGCGCGATGATGCGCGAGGCGCGCGCGACCGCCGTGAAACTGCGCCCGTCCATCGACGGCAGGTAGTAGACGAAGAAGCCCGCGTTGGCGTCGGCGGCGCGGCGCAGCAATTGGGCGAGAGTGAACGGCGGGACGGGGCGTTTGTCGCCGAAGTCGTACGGCGTGACGATGGCGCCGAGCATCAGCGGCGTGCTGGGCAAGGCGGCCCTCGTCGCGTCCAGCACGCTGCGCACGCGGCCGTATCCTGCGCTGGCCAGGTCGATGCGCCCGTCGAGCTTGGCCCAGTCGACGCCGTATTCGAGTTTGTTCGCGGGGCTCTGGTAGGCGGAGTAGACCGAGAAGACAATGCCAGGGATCGCCTCGTGCGCGGCCTTGCAGAAGTATTCCGCGAGGTCGGCGAAGCGCGTGGTCATGAACTCCACCCACGCGTCGCGGTGCTTGACGATGATCTCCGCGCGCACTGGGACCGTCGGCAGTCTTGCGGTCTTCGCGAAGTCGGCGCGGCACTGGTCGCAGTAGCAGGCGATTTCCGAGTCGAATGGCCCGCCCAGTTCATAGTCCCAGCAGATGATGGCGAGTTTGCCCCAGGCCGCGTGCCACTTCGGGAAGAACTCCAGGATGTATCGGCGGCATTCGGGCGTCGTGAGAATGCGCGGGCAGACCTCGTGGTTGGAGCGCGTGCCGTTTCGGTAGACGAGCGCCGCCTCGGGGTGCCTGGCGAGGAACGGCTTGAAGTGGAAGTTCCACCCCTTGAAGTTGAAGTAGATGGCGTTCGGCAGTTCGTCATAGTGCCGTTGAGTCGCGCTGGTGAAGCCTGTAAAGCCCATCGAGCGCAGGAACGACAGCATCGGCGGAAGCAGCGTCTGGTCGGTCAGGGCCCCCAGGCGGCTGCAGCTGATGCGCACGGCGAGTTCTTTGGGCTGCACGCCCTGAATCGGCGGCAGAAAGACCAGCGGAACCTTCTGCGGGGCCTCTGTGATCCCGTCCGCCAGGCTCTCCGCATGAAAATAGAAGGCGCCCGTTTTCAAGGCGTCCCGCTCTGATGCCTCGATCTGAACGACGATGTACTTCTCCGAGGGATAGTTCTCCGACCATGGACGCTGCCCTGCGACCGCGACACGCCAGCGCCGCCACCCCTTTCCCAACGGCGAGAAAGGCGCCTCCTGCACGGCGGTCTCGTAGTATCGGATGTAGCCGCTGGCGCCTTGCACGCGGACGCCCTCAGGCAGGTCAAGCACAATCGCGTAATCGCGGACGGTCTTGCCAGGGAAGCCGCGCGGGCAGAAGAAGAGTTGCTGCACGCCGCCGCGGATCAGATGCAGGCCGTCGGACTTCCAGTTCGGCCAGAGCTCGGTCGCCCCGTCGGCGAGGATGAGGCGCCAGCGGTTCGGAGCCGTCCTGGTCCAGCCATCGGGGAACGGGATGGGCACGCCGTCCACCGCGAGGCGCACGGCGGCCTTTTCGTCGGCGGCGAGTTCCAGTTCGTTGAGGCCCGTGGCGAGGATGGCGCCGCGGTCGGCGGGACGGCCGTTGCAGAGGAGCCGCGCGCCAGCGGGAAGCGCGACCTCCAGTGTCTCGGCGGAGAGGGCGAGGCGGTAGCGCGGCGAACGCAGCACTTCCCGTAGCGAGGCGTCGGCGACGCGCCAGCGGAATTGGAAGGCGTCCTTGCCCTCCAGGTTGATGGCGAGGTCGCCCGCGCCATGCACGGCGACGGGGCGTTGCTTCGCGAAGGTGCTTTCGGCGGTCAAGAGCAGTGGCGACACGCTTTGGAGCGCCAGGCGGTTCGGGCCAGGCGTGAACTCTGGCCACGCCGTGATGGATGCGCCAGGAAGGCGCTCCGCAAAGCGCAGTTCAATGAAGTCGCCGTCCTGGTGCAGGCCGTCATGCCGAATAGGCTGATAGCCGCTCGTCTCCTTGGAGGGCTTCTCGATGCGAGACAACTTCGCGTGCCATGGCGCCACTCCAGGCTTGCCGCCCAGCGCCGCCCACGGGATCGCCAGCTCGGCATCCCAGAAGCCGCCCGTGCTCTCGGTGCGCACCGCAATGGCCGCGCGCACGCCAGATTCCCATGCCGTGTCGCGCTTCAGCCACATGTCCTCACGGGGGCTCGCGCAGTCCAGGACCGCCCCTGAGGCGCTGACGAGAATGTCGTGCACACGCCGATCTGAGTTCGGATTCACGAGCAGCACCGACACGCAGTCGTCCTGATAGGTCTGTTTCAATTCGTCGTGCGCGGTGATGTTGCGGCGGAACTCCTGGAGGCGGTTGGCGGCGGGCGTGAGGGCGGATTCGAGGCAATGGAAGAAGACATAGAGGTTTTCGTCGTCCCACAGCAGCCTCGCGGTGGTCTGCTCGGAGGCGAAACTCATGCGTCCCTGCAGCAGGAACGGCCCCAGCGGAAGACTGTCCCGCCAGACGGCATCGAGTTCGCCGTCCACTTTCGGCGTGCCGCGCCCGACGGCGACCGCGCCGCCGTCGCCATCCTCCTGGCACGGCACGGCGTCCAGATCGGCAGGCTTGAGCGATCCGTCGGTTGTGACGACGGTGCGGTCCAGTTGGAACTCGGTGTATTTGCCCTCCCCTCCGATGAATTTGACGGCGACCTCAGGGAAGGCGAGGTTGGCGGCGACTGGCCCCAGCCGCAGCCATTCCCAGCGGCTGGGACCCGTGCATCGGGCCTCTGGTGCGAGATTCTGCTGGCTCTCGTGGTGGATGAGCGCCGCGCCGCCAGGCATCTTTCCGCCGTGGCGCATCCGCACATAGTAGTAGACAGGGCGAGAGGTCAAGGGCACGGGCAGGCACGCCACCACCGAATAGCATCTGCCCCACACGACGGTCAGTCCGTCCCTGCGCGGCGGCGTGGCCAGCAGCTCCTTGTTGGCGAGGCCCATTTCCCCCGTGTCCTTGCGCAGGCGCGCATGGCGCGCGGGCCGCTCGGCGGCGCGGATGCAGACTGGCGCGACCGCGAGATCCGCCAGTTCTGGCATCGCCTCCAGTTCGGCGGTCAGATTCCGCAGCTCGAAGGAGGCTTCCGCGCAGCCTGGCGCCAGATACAGCCCGAACGACACGTGCGCGGTCGTCTCCGCATAGCTGATGGCGATGGTCTGCCACTCCGCGGAAAGCTCCACGGGCACTCGGCTGAACACCCGCCCCTGGCGCCCGTTGACGCTCGCCCGCACCTTGCCGCTCCCCCGCACCTCAACGCAGAAGGTCGTGCGCCGCCCAGGCGCCACCGCGAAGGCGGCGGCGACGCCCGCGTTCCGCGACGCCGCCCTCCCCTTCAGCACGCCGCCCTCCAGTTGGCAACTGGCGCCGCCGATGCCACGGAAGCCATTCAATGGCAATGCCTCGGCAAACGCCAGCGCCACCACGGCGAACAACCAGGCCAATATGATTCTCATGCTGCCCAGATTTCCCAAGTTTCGCATTTACCTGGCGTGTGCCGACGGGCTTGCCAGTTGAGTTCTGTGGCGGGCCGTTTTCGGCCCGCCGTCTTTCGCCTTCTCCTCTACAACTGCTTCCTGATGTAGAAGTTCGCGTTGGAGATCTCAGTCCGTGAGACGGCGGCGGCGTGGCAGTCGCCGAAAACCGCGTTGGCCCTCTTGTTGTGCAGGAACCACATGCCCTTGCCCGTGGCGCTCATGTTGTCGGGGACGCACAGGTTCCAGGGGTTGCCCCAGCTGCAGCCCTGGTAGGTGAAATCACCGTAGTCGGTGCTGTTGAAGCGGTCGGCGAAGTTGATGAGGTCGCTCAGGCGCTCCGCCTGCGTGCGGCGCATGGCGACGTAGGGGCCGCCAGGGACGGGCTGCGTGTATGGCATCTGGTTGTAGCCATAGTCGGCGTATTTCCAGGCCTTGCGGCCGTAGGGGTTGGTCGGGCAGTCGAGGATGGAGCCTGCCAGGCAGGAGATGGTCCAGGTCTTTGTCGCCGCCATGTACATGGTCTTGAGGTAGTCGCCTGCGAAGGGGTGCTGCTTTTCATTGCACCAGTAGTAGGAGCCAGAGGTCGGCTTCGGAACGGTGGCGGGCGCGTAGAACTCGTCGTAGTCGTTGGCGTAGAAGTTCAGGGTCAGGCCAAGTTGCTTGAGTTTGTTCAGGCACGAAATGGCCTTCGCCTTCTCCCGCGCCTGCGAAAGCGCGGGCAGCAGCATGGAGGCGAGGATCGCGATGATGGCGATGACGACGAGAAGTTCAATGAGCGTGAACAGGGAACGGATTCTACGCATGGCGGGGGTCTCCTTTGGTTGGGGTGGTGGAACTATCCTTCAAAACAAAACTGGATGAGGCTTTCAAGCGGGGCGGTGGCAAGGCAGACCACGGTGTCCGCCGCGCCATAGTAGATCTTGACTTCGCCGTCCCCCCCGACGATGAGGCCGCACGGAAAGATGACCTCCCCCCGAAAGCCCTTGCGCTCGTAGTCGGTCTCTGGGACGATCAGCGGCGTCTTCGCCATCGCGACGATCTTCGACGGGTCGTCCAAGTCGAGCAGCATGAGGCCAGCGTAGTAGCGGCGCACCCAATGCCGTTCCCAGGCGTCCAGCGGCTGGTCGACGACCTCGACGGCATGGAAGGCGGTCAGCCATCCCGCCTTCGTCTTGACAGGCGGGGCGGCGGGGCCGATCTTGAAGTTCGCGAAGGGGACCTGCGGCGGCATCAGCACCGCCTTGCTTTCGCCCCAGAGGCGCAGGTCGTCGGAACCGCTTGAAATCCAGATGCCGTGGACCATCGGGTCGCCCTCGCCGAACGGGCGCTCCAGGCGCATGGCCTTCCCGTGGATCTTCTCAGGGAAAAGCACCATGTTGCGGTTGGTCGGCACCGAGATGAAACGGAAGTCGTAATGATGGAAGTCGCGCGTCACCGCAATGCCGCCGCAGGTGCCGTATTTCGAGCGCATCGCCGTGCAGACGCCAAATTCGCCATTCCCGAGGTCCGTGATGCGCGGGTCGTAGACGCGGTCGATCGCGGGATCGCCGACATCCTGGAACGACAGCACTGGCGACGGCTCGACCTGCCAGCGCACGCCGTCCTCGCTGTGCGCGAGTCCCAGGTTGGTCTGGAAGCCTGTGTGGTCGCAGATGCCCGCGTAGAAGTCGTCGTAGTCCTTCGGCGTCACGCCGTAGTCGTTGCGGAAGAGCATCAAGTATTCGCCGCCAGTGCGGATCACGCCCGCGTTGAAGACCAGCGCCGATTCATACGGCAGATCCGCTTTCGAGAGGACGACGCCGTGGCGGCGGATGAAGGATGGAGTCTGGAAATGCATGGGGGCTTCTCTCAATGGATGGCCGTGAGGCCGTAGCCGCGCAGCGTCTCTGCGGCCGCGTCAAGTGCCGTCGCGTCTGGCGCGGGCACATCAGGGAGGGTGTCGGGCTGGCCGACAGCGCGGTATTTCGCATGCGCCAGCGAATGGTAAGCGAGCAGCCGCACGGCGGTGAGATTCCGCAGCGGGGCGAGGACTTCCCCCGCCGCCCGGAGCAATTCGGGGGAGTCGTTGCGCCCTGGCACCAGGATCATCCGAATCTCGATCGGCTTGCCAGCCTGGTCGAGCCGCCGCAGGTTCTTCAGAATCAACTCGTTGCCGACACTGGTGAGAAGGCGGTGGAGCCCCGAATCCGCGCACTTGAAGTCGTAGAGGAAGAGGTCGCAGACGGGCAGCACCTGTTCGAAGGCGCTCCAGGGGACATGCCCGCAGGTGTCGCACGCGCAGTGCACGCCCTCCGCCTGCATCCGCGCGTAGAGCGCCGCGCAGAACTCGGGATGGAGCAGCGGCTCGCCGCCAGAGAGGGTGACGCCGCCGTCGGCGCCGTAGAAGCCGCGGTCCTCCAGCAATTTCGCCGCCGCCGCCTCCACCGTCATCGGCGTGCCGTACAACTCCAGCGCGCCGTAGAGGCACGCCTCCACGCATTGCCCGCACGCACGGCACTGGTCGCGATGGAAGCGGTGGACGCCCCCGTTCACCTGATGGCACGGGCAGACCT
>JAEEGL017101011.1_pt1 | contig 21461 bp, 20 predicted proteins | sample 9134231 | NCBI WGS metagenome assembly JAEEGL01 (sample SAMN16246548, study PRJNA631951) | gut metagenome | biome: gut microbiome; feature: rumen; material: fiber-attached | host: Bos | place: Iran: Karaj | collected 2018-10
CGGAAATAGCATCGCACGATATTGCCGTATTTCCAGATATGCCCCAACTGGTCCATCGCCATGCGGAACGTGCTCTTCTGCGGCATTTCGGGGAAATAGGACTCCGAACGCAGAATGCCGGAGGTGAACAGTTTGACCGGAAGGGTGAAGCGCCGTTTCATCAAAGATGCCCAGCGTCCCAACTTGATGAGAGGATAATACTTGGCGTTCATCTTATCCTTTGTACTCGAATTCAGAAACGCAGTAATCCTCCTTCCCGGAAGGAAGCAAGGGAATCTCATCCACAAATGACAGAGAAACTTCCGAGCCTACGAAGTGATTCCGGTAATTCGTAATGATAAAATCATAAATGGCCGGATTCTCATCCGACTTGTCTTTCATCTTCAACAGCACCTGGATATCCCCCGTCTTATCCTGTCGGATTTGGAACTTGTCAATCTTGTTATAGAGGACCTGGCTCTCCAGATTATGGTAATCAAGGTTCGGATACATCATGATTGGAAGCATGGTCGGAGAAATGGGGACTCCTTGCTTAGTGTACACAAGCCGTCCAGCACGGCCCATGATTTCACCAAAGCGGCGGGACTGTCGGCCACACGGACAATCACCCGGCTTGATATAAGCCATATCTCCCACGTGATAACGCAGGAACGGGAAGGCAAAGTTCTCCAGGTCCGTCGTCGTCACATAACCGACCTGACCATCAGGCAGGACGTTCCCGGCCTTGTCGGTAATCTCAATGACGCACAGGCTTTCCTCTATATGCAGTCCATCCCGTTCGGGACACTCGTGGGAAAGAATGCCACCATCCCCCGCCCCATATTCATCATAGACGGGTGCATGGAACACTTTTTCGAGTTTTCTCCGATACTCGGGGACGAGAACCTCCCCCGTCGTCAAGACCACGGTAATCGGGCACACGGGAAGATGCATCTTTTCGATGTACCGGGCAAAGATATACAGGGACGAACCGTAACCGCGAATGGCCTTGGGCCTGAGTTTCATCAGGGACTCATAGTGCTTTTGCATCCCTTCGTCGGTCACATCGGCACTGCTGTGCTTGAAGTTCCGCATGATAACCTCGTCATAGACGTTCTTATAAGAGAACTTCTTCTTTTTCTTGACGATGGAATTGCCACCCAGGGAGAAGATCTTGTCGCCCAGATACAGTCCGTACCACTCCCAGGCCCGCAGGGTGGCCGCTTTCTGCCCGCTCCATTCATTTGCATCCTTGCAGAATTGGATGGGCGTGCCGGTGCTTCCTCCGGTGGAGGACTTGATCAGACTCGATGAAGGGACAGCCGTTGACACCAGGTCATCATAGTTATCCCGAATAATCTGCTTTGTCAGGATAGGCAGTTTGACCAAGTCAGCCCTCGTTTGGATGTCTTCCGGCTTTAGTCCGATACGGTTGAAAAGTTTCGTATAGTAAGGGACATTATCGTAGCAATGACGAATCAGTATCCTGAGTTTGTCATTCTGAAGCGCCTCAATCTCATCCAGACTCAATGAGTCATACTTCCTGAACTCTTTCAGGCGGGTGTGGACAGAACTGCCGTACAGTTGATCGGCGATGGGAAGCAACAACTTGCTGTCCAATATGTTAAATAATCCCATTTATTCTAGGAACTCTTATAAATGGCAATGATTCTCTTGGCAATGTTACCGGTAGTCAGCCCTTTTTCCACAATGGCATCCCGACCGTTTGTGCGTTTGCCGAAGACCAATGCTTTCCGAATACACTCACTGATTGTTGCCGGTTTGTCATCAGATGCCACAAAGGTCCCTTCAACGTTTTCCGTTACCCAAGAGACATCCCCTACATCCGTGGAAACAATCGGACAGTTGCACGCCATGGCCTCTTTGATTACGTTCGGGGAACCCTCGCTCACGGATGTCAACAAAAGAACATCTGCCGCACACATATAACGGACGACCTCATCATGGGGATGATCGAAAACCGGATATAAAACGACGCTGTCGTCCTGTAATTGTACCACCGCTTTTTGAGCCAATGGGAAACGTTTCTCCGAGCGGGAAGGATTTGAGCACCAGATGATATACTTCCTGTCATCTTCAAAGTGGCACGCTGCCCGTGCGGCTTTCTGATCCAAGAGATTGAATTGCTCCAGATTCACGCCGTTAGGAACAACAGGAAGATCAATCTCCAACTGATTCGCGGTACGCCGGGATTTGACAAGCGTCTTGTCCCACACATGCTTAATGAAAAACCGGACCAATTTCCACTTCTTGTTCTTCTTGGGGAAACTACCCAGAATGGAAACGACTACCTTGGGGTTCAAGAACAAGGTGGAAATCGTCGCAACATATCCACATACGGAATAGTGGGCATGGACGATATCCGGTTTTTCTTTTCGAACGAGTTTCCGAAGATTCCTGGCCGCGCGGAGGTGCGCTTTTGCACCATGACCGACAACGGGAAACAGAATCATGTCCAATCCTTCTTCTTTCAAGGAATCAAATTGGGACTGGACGAAAGCGCTGACGCTTCCGACATTTTTGTTCCCGCTGGCAACAAAGACGACTTTCATTTCAGATTATTCCAATACCACTCACAGGCCTGCTGGAAACCGGTCATCGCGTCAAATTGCGGATGATAACCCAGAATCTTCTGGGCTTTTAGGATAGAGGCCTGAGAGTGCGGGATATCACCGGCTCTGTTTTCCCGGAACACGGGTTCAACACGGGCGATTTCAGGATCGAACCGGGAAAGATTCTCCCGAAGGCAAGAGAAGAGTTGAATCAGCGTGGTATTCCCACCGTATGCGACATTGAAGACCATGTCTATGGGCGCATTAGCAGGAAGATTCATATTGTAAAGTTTGGCCCTTTCCAGCAAAGCCTCGCGTGAAGTGGTCATGGCCAATTCATTCGCCTGGATGACATTATCAACATAGGTGAAATCTCGGGAATAACTTCCGTCGCCGTTGATGAAGGGTGATTCGTGTCTGATCAATGCCTTTACCCAAAGTGGGATGACAGCCGCGTAGGCTCCGTTCGGGTCTTGCCGGCGGCCGAAAACATTAAAATAGCGAAGCCCGATGGTCTGCATGCCATAAAGGTCGGAAAAGACATTGGCATACAGTTCATTGACGAATTTCGTGATGGCATAGGGAGAAAGAGGCCTGCCGATGTTGTGTTCGATTTTAGGCAATTCCTTGCTATCTCCGTAGGTGGATGAACTTGCAGCATAGACAAACCGTTTCACCCCTTCATCGCGGGAGGCTACCAGCATGTTCAAGAAGCCATCTATATTGGTGCTGTTGGTCGTGATCGGGTCGTTGATGCTGCGTGGTACACTTCCCAATGCCGCCTGTTGAAGGATGGCATCACAACCTTTTACCGCTTCCCTGCAGGTAGGCAGATCCCGGATATCACCCTTGATGAATCGGAAATTGCCTTTATCCATCAGAGGTTCAATATTATGCATGAATCCGGTGGACAGATTATCCAGGCATACTACATCATGCCCTTTTCCAACGAAATACTCGCAAAGATTGGAGCCGATGAATCCGGCTCCGCCGGTAATGAGTATCTTCATTTCTTCTGTTTCTTAAATGCAAGATAAATAAACGATGTTCAAGTTTAGGATATGTTTTTCAATCGAGTATCTTTCCCGGACGATACTTGCGATATCCAGGACACTCTGCTCAAGTTTCTCCGCCTGTTGATTCTTCATCTGCTGGAAAGCCAGGATTCTTGACACACAGTCCTGTACGTTTCCGGTTTCGTACAGGTCGGCTAGTTTCCCGTCATCCGTGATCTCTTTCATGACTGCCCAATCATTCACGATAACCGGAAGTCCGGAAGCCATCGCTTCCAAGACGGCGATTCCAAAGGTATCCTGATTGGAAGCATAGATGAAAAGGTCCATCTGCTTCAAAAGATAGGGGATGTCACTCCGATTACCCAGAAAAAGGACCTTCTTGGAAAGACCATGAGCATTACAGAAAGCGACACATCTGTCATACAGTTGAGGCTCCAACGCGTCTCGCCTTCCAACGAAGTAAAGGTTGAATGGGAAACCGGCCTTATTCAATGCATCCGCGACTTCACAAATGAAGGAATGAGCACGGACACCTCTGAAACTGCCCACCATCACCATGTTCAATCCATCCTTTCCCAAATCGACAGGACGACCTTCATCCGGAATGATGGAATCAAGTTTTGAGAAGTCCACACCATTGTAAACGACACGCAGTTTGTTCTTGGCAGGAAGATGCCACTTCCCCTCATAATACTGCTTCTCAAACGCACTGACACAGATCAAGCATTTGCTTTTCCAATAAACGAGTTTCCTTTTCCACCAGGTAGCAGAAGCGAAATAAAGGCCGTGGAGCGTGGTAATCAGTCTTACACGAGTAAATGCTAGAGCGGCTATGCATATAAGTGCATTGAAACCAGTCTGGGCATGGACTATATCGATATGGCTGGTCAGAACGGCTTTGCGGAAAGAAAGAAGATACTTCAGAAAACCTCCTCTTTTTTCCACTTTAAGCATGTCAACACCTGTTTCCTTGAAAGACTCGAGATAATCGCCGTCTTTCCTGTACAGGCAGACCATTTCAAAAGGAGCCATGTCCTTTTTCTTACATACATCCAGAACGAGAGACTCTGCCCCTCCCCTGTTCAAAGCGCCGAAAAAGAATGCTACTTTCATTGGATTATGCCAAGCCTCGGCTCCCTAGTTTGAAATAGGCCCATGCCACTTCCATGGCAAATACGACAAAACACCAAGGAGTCAATAATTTATAGGTTTGTGTCCGCAATGCCGACACGCCATAAGCCCACATCATGATCAGGCAGGGTATGCCTGGCAACAGGAATCTTTCCGAGTTACTGAAGCCACTGAGCGAAACAACACCCAGATAGGCGATGACAAATGCCCCTATCAAAGCAAAGTCTCTCCATTGTTTGCGTCTTAATGCTTCATAGACAGCAAGGATTGCAAAAAAGCCCATGAAGTTCCGGACGAAATTGCCACCATGTTTGGTCTGTTGGGCATATTGTTCACTGACGTTGATCATGGTGGAAAATGGGAGTACGAAAACCATCGGTGCCATGACCGCACCTGTAGCATATTGCGCCCACTGATTACCGCGGGATGTTTGTTGAAGCCGTTGGTCCGCCACGTTGGTATTTCGATTCAACCATAGTTCTTCTACCTCGGTCATAATGGCACCACCGCCCAGAACGACAACACAAAGAAATCCCCATCCTATGATGGCCGCTCTCTTCATTCCTTTCTTCATCGTGGGGGTATTGGAGAACAACGTGGCAGTAGCAACGGAAAAGACCGCTGCGGCGCCAAGAACGGTTCTGAAGAAGAACAGGGATCCAGCCAAAAGGGTAGGAACCAAGATATTCCAGAAACTCCACTTACGGGTACGGATCAGGTAATCTGTCCGCTCCAGAAATGCAACTTCCAGAAAGAGCATTTCCGTTTCCTTCAAATGATATCCGCAATAGATGATGAGGTTGGGCATTAACGCGCACATGACAGCGGCCATCCTGCCGACATCTTTTCCGAATGTACGCCCGGAAATGCGGAAGATTAAAACACAGGTGAATGCACTCAAAAAGGCCTTGATGATACGGGGAATGATGATGACAGGACCGAAAATCTTATAAACGATTGTCAAGTAGAGTGGATAACCCGCATCGGCCACCCCGTGGAATGCTTCTCCAAAATACCACCGCCATGTCTCTGACCAGTCGCTTCCGGCAAGCCATGCACCCTCTTCATGGTAGCCCATAGAATCAGCCGCATCAAATTCGAAGGGCACTCCGGTCCAGTCAATGTAGTAAAAATAGGAAGCGACCACCCAAATCAGACGAATGGACAAGGCAACCCAGAAAAGATTCCTAAGGAACTGTTTTTCTCCGACTGCCCTGTTCGGCCGAGTCCACTCGCTAGTCAAAATGAAGAAACCGGTCACGCAGGCGATACCCAGAACAACGTATCCCCAAAGCATGGCATACCTGCTGTATAGGAAACTGATGACGACAAGTGAACTAAGATATGTGATGATTGCCCGGTAGGATATCTGCTTCGGGAGAAATGGGACCATCGTTATTTCTGATTAGCGTGGAGAATAAAACAAAGGAGACTGGGCGACAGATTGGCCAGAAGTATCTTCCTCCTGGAGGATCGGGTCGCATGATAGGTGGATAAAGGAAATATCTTGAGGCCTTTCAGTGCATCAAGATAATACTTTCGGTCTCTGAAGAAATAGATATTGATATCGTTGATGATAGACAGGCTCAGTTGGGAAATCATCCCTTTGAACCAGTAGTTGCGGCTCGTCTGCTTCTTCAGCGTGTTCAAGAGGGCAATCGTATCTAATCTATCCCGGATGGCTTTTTCTTTTTTTGCCGAATCGGAATTCCGGGCAATGGAATTGGTCCGATATAGATAGTTGTATGCTTTCACGTCAGAGGAAGCGACCCGCATCGCCTGAATCATGATCCGAGGGGTCCATTGCACATCCTCGAAATAAATCCCCTTCTTGAAGGTGTTACTTTCTATTTGGAGGAGGGATGTCCGAATCACGAACTGCCAGGCATAGCAAGCGAAGCCAAGGCGTTCGTTGAGGAAAGTCAAACCGTCACAAACCTCCTCCGAATAATCGACGAAAGGTTTGGAATACTTATTCGGTTCGAAGACCTTTCCGGATATGTTCACATTCCGGTAGTTAAAGCGAAGGACGTCCAGATTCTTGGCTTCCATCTGCTCGACAAAGCCTCGCAGCACATGGGCGCTCAGGTAGTCATCGGAATCGACAAACTGGATGTATTTTCCTTTCGCCGCACCGATACCTGTGTTACGGGCAGCGCTCAGCCCTCCGTTCTTTTGATGAATGACGCGGATGTTATCGTATCCGGCCGCGAATTCGTCACAGAGTGCCCCACTGGAATCGGTTGCTCCGTCATCCACCAGGATGATCTCGTAATCCTCCGGGGGCAAATCCTGATTCAGGAGGCTGTCGACACACTTTTTCAAGTATGCCTCCACATTGTAAACCGGAACGACGATGGACAGGATCATCTTTTTTCCAATTTAAAAAGAGTACGTTCCAGCAGCCAGACCAGTTTGTATGCCCACGGATGCCTTTTCAGTCGCTTCATCTGGTAGATAGGGAAATGCCACTGCTCATAATCAGCCAGAATCGATTCCGGGAACATCCGGGAGAGGACTTGCTTCCGTTCTTTCCTTCCCAGTTCCTTGTTGGTCTCACTGATTCCAGTCATATCGAACAACGTGATGTCCAAGTCCGTGTAAACCGGTTTTTCTCCACCCAAGATGATGGCCTGGAGATACCACTTCCAGTCGGAGACAATCTTCAAGGATTCGTCGTAGAGGCCATATTTCTCAAAAAGATCTTTCCGGATATAAGCAGGAGAGTGGTTGAGAGTACCTTTGTAGAATCCGAGGAAAGTAATGGGCTCTCCGGCGAAACTCCGATCTTGCTTGATTCTCCCTTTCACCTTGTCCTTGAGCATATTCCCGTACAGAATGGACGGGAATTGTGCTTTTTCCAAGGCGATGTACATCTTACCTACAACATCTTCCGAAACCAGGGAATCCCCGCTGTTGAGAATCTGAAGATAGTCACCACTCGCCATGCCGATACCTTTGTTCATGGCATTGTATATGCCTTTATCCGGCTCGGAAATCCATTTCATCCTGCCATTAAAAGCACTTTCATAGCGCTTGATGACCTCAACGCTTTTGTCTGTACTGGCACCATCCACGACCACGTATTCGAAATCCTTGCAAGTCTGACCTGCGACGCTTTTCAGCGTCTTCTCCAACCCCGCAGCGTTGTTTCGGTTGATGGTGATGATAGTGAGAGTCATCGGCGAAACTCTACTTTTTTTGAGAAATGATGGTCAGGACCGTCTCGAAATCCCGCATCTCAGAGATTTCCTCAGGCTCCAGGATGACATCGAATTCACTCTCAAGTGCGACGATCAGTTGGAGATGATGCAGGGAGTCCCATTCCTCACAATTATTCTGTGAGACAGTTTCGTCCAAGTGTTCGTTTTCGAGTACGGTCCTCAGGATAGATAACAGTCGCTCTCTCAAATCATCCATGATATTCGACAGTATAATATGGTTCAACAATAAGTAGATTCTGAGTCAAGTCCATGGCATATTCCTTTATGCCGTCGCTTTTCGTGGCAACTTCAGAAAACCCTTCTCGGTCATAAAAATCGGCGACCTGACTGTTCTTTGCCGTGGGAATGTAAGTCGAAGCAAGGGTTTTGATTCCCTGTTCTTTCAGTTTCTGAAGGATGGTCCGGAGGAAAGCGGATTCAACACCTTTTCCCAAAACCCGGCAACTCATGAGGAAAGTATCGATTTCCGCACAATCCCCCTCCTTGTCAACAATTAAGGCCCCGGTAATCCCGTTATCTCCGAACCGGTCCGAGACACTGATACACCAGACTTGGCTTCCCGCCGCCATTTTCTCTTTGATGTCGGTCACGGAATACCTCTTTGTCGTCAAGTTGAACTGATTGGTTTTCTGGCACATCTGGGAAATCCGGTCCAAGTTGAAATCGTCTGCGGGAAGAATCTTGATATGGATATCAAGACTCTGGATGTATGCCGACAAGTCTGAAAACTTCTTCTTCTCGGCTACCCTGTTCGCATTGGCTTTGTATAATTCCGTTTTGTGCCGGTCTTCCTCTGTCAGGGAGTATGCACGGAAATACTTTTCAACGAGGGACTTGAAAAACGCGGGGATTTCATAAGGCCGGGCAGGAAAGTCCGGTGTCTCCACAACAGGAAGCATCTGCCGGACAAGTTCCCGCTCCGTGGGATTGTCATCCAGGAAAACGAAACTATCCAGACCGATATTAAGTTCTTCCGCCAACTCTTTGATGTTGTCGGCCTTATTGTTCCAGTTGATGCGCCAGGCTGCGAGATGTTCTTTCCGAAGCGTCATGAAAGGATTTTTATCCCATACCTCCATGACGTCTGCTTCGTTGTTTTTACTGCATACGGCTAGGATGATTCCGCTTTGACAGAGTTGAACAAGTCCTTCCTGGAAAAAATGAAATGCTTTCCCGGGATAATCGCCGGACATCTTGATTCCGTCCACTCCATCCTCCCCGAGAATGCCGCCCCACAGGGTATTGTCCAAGTCCAGTACAAGGCATTTCTTCCGTTTCAAGGAGATGCTCTCCATGCTCTTGTCAAACCAGGAGCGGAAATCTTTCGCAAGTCTGGGGTTCATGACCATTTGAGACAGGAAATAGAACTTCCAGTCAATCAGGTCGGCCTGCCCGTAGGATCTGTAAAACTCTGCGGTATGAAGGACTTTTACGTCGGGATGGGTTTCTGCAAAAGTAAGGACAGAATGGGTGAACCCAGATACTGCCTTGCTGATCCTGAAATCATTTGTCGTATAACTGAGAGAAAACCCTTCATCCGGCAACAAGACAACCAGATTCTTGCTCTCCGGTTTGCGTCCGTGAACAAAGAGCAACTTATCGAACCAGGTCAATATTTCATCTGAGACGGGAGCAGGATCAGGACCAGGGGCCACTTGATAAAACCAGATATAAGTCTCAGCATCAGCCGGGACAAGGGAAATATCATCATATCCGGAAAAAGACGCATCTTTCCCGAAAAGAAACTCAACTGTCTGATTTCTGAAAACGAAGTATTTCACGAACGGGTACTTTTATTTTTTCAAAAAATCATTGACATCCCAGAAGGATCTCTCGATTGTCCGAAGTTGTTCCTCCGGATAGTCCCACCATTTCCGTTCCAGCAAAGACGCGATGGTCTCTTCGCTGAAACGATACTTCACGACCTTGGCAGGGACACCGACTGCAACAGCGTAAGGAGGAATATCCTCTACAACGACCGCACCTGCTCCGATGACGGCTCCATCAGCAATATGGACGCCATCAAGAACAGTGACGTTGGCTCCAATGAACACATCATTGCCAATCCGCGTCTGTTTGAACTCCTGGACTTTCCCTTCCTGACAAAAGGTTATGCCATTCTGCTTGGCCGTAGAGTAGAACATCGGGGAGGTGGAAATCCCATGGATGGGATGGATTCCCAGCCCACAGCAGAAATTTGGCCCGATAGAGCAGAATTTTCCGATTTCGCAGTTGTTGATATCCGCGTTCCTGGCAATATACGAATATGCTCCAAGGCTTGTATTTCGCAGGCAGAACGGTGGGTACACTCTCGAATGAGCCCCATTCTTGAAACAAACCTTCTCCGAACGGACCAAAGAATAACCAACCGTTTTTCCTTTCTTGAAAACAGGCCGATCCAGCCAATGCCCCCACAGTTTCTGTATGTAGTACTTCAGGTTCATTTCCAAAAAACAAGGGTACGGGCAATCTTTTGCGCCAAAGCCTTTCGGCGTCTCTTGTTATACCAATGGCCTTGATAGAAATCGAAGATCAACCGGGATGCCTTTCTATTGATTCTCACGGGAATCCTTTCGACTCGAACGGAGTCGGCCAACTCTTCCACGTCAAATTTGGTCGTCGTCGTACAATTAGTGGCCTGATTGTCAAAACCGATGTTATTAGTCAAAGACTGATGGGGATAGAGAGTCTGGGCTCCGCGGGACATCATGGCAGCATGCCACTTCACAAACCAAGTCCGAAGAGTTCCGTTGTAATTGGCAATCAACTGCTTAGACAGATAATCCCCGCCCAAAACATCAAAAACATCCCAGTGGTCCTTCCATTGGTCATACACGGCTTTCGTATCGTCATCATAGTACTTCCAAGCCCTCGCCCATGTTGCCCAACCTCCGCCGGGATAAGGGACAGGGAAGAAAAACGTCTCCGGCAAGTGCCCTTTATGAGGGTACATATAGCCGGAAACATGCATTACCTTTTCTTCGTCTTGATAGACATCCAAAGCCTCATTCATGTAGCGCAAGAATCCGGGAGAAGTTACCACATCATCTTCAAGAGTTATAACCCGCCCGTACTTATTCACTACCTGAGTTACGGCATCTACGATATTACTTGCGAGACCATAGTTGCGATCCCTTTCTATGACATGGACTTCTTTGAAACCTTCAGCACTGTGGGCAATGAGCCTCACTTTTTCAATCCTCCTCCTGTTCACCTCGCTCGCATCGTCTTTTGCCCCATCACAATACACATACAATACGGATTCTCCGGCAAGAGTATTATGCGACAAGGCTTGCAGAGTCTTTGTCAGATGATCCGGGCGATTATAGGCAAATATGATAATCGGAGCGGTACTCATTCTCCTTTCTTGGGCGGTAAGACCAGTTTCTCACCCATTTCTTTGCAAACCTCCGGCTTATAAATGTAGTCCATTACGTTGCTGAAAGGGGTAAATGTAAACTCCCCTAAAAACAGTTTCCCATTGGACTCATAGAAATCTACCCTGACATATGGAAAGGGTTTCGACAGGATCCTGGCGTAGTCCAGCATCTTTTCAAGGTTTTTCGGGCATGGGATATCGTATTGATACTTCTCTTCTCCTTTGATGTAATACCTTCTTTGCCAATCCAACGAAAAGGAGATTCGTTCGCAAGTCTTATCCGTATGCTTGGGATAAAACAAGAAACAATACGGCTCGCCGTTAAAACAATGAATCTTGTAATCGACCGGGAACTCTCCGGTATGCAAAAGGACTTCGGCAATAATGCATCTTTTGATTTTGCTGTAATGCCGTTCGTTATACTTTTTACCGTAATCTATCGCCAGCCATGAGCGCAACTGGGCTTTTGTCGCCTCTATGTCCAAACTGTCTTTATCGGTACAGATAATATTCGTCCCACAACCATGATTCGTTTTCAGTACAAACTGCTTGGGAAGTTTGTCGAAATCGATTTCGTCGGGGGTAGCCCAGACTCCCAGAAGAGGAACGATGAGTTCATTCAAACCGCATTCTTCCAAGTACCCTTTAACCTTGTATTTGTCTGTACAATCGATTTTGACCTGGGGTTGCCAATAGCGGTTAAGCCATAACAACTTTTGGGTGATTCCTTCAGGGTTTCGCCAATTCATTCTTTTGCCCGTCGCCTGGCGGCATCGGATACTGTCAAACCCAAAGCCATTGAGGGCATGCGCGATAGGATATCCCAGTTTACGCAACTGAAATGCAATCACATGCGGTATTTTCTTGATAGTCTGAGAAAAACCCATAATCCGTTATTTTCTGAACAGCGACTTAAACCTGTGATTAAGCCCACGTATGAAAGAAAACAGTTTTTCGTGATTCTTACGAAAATAATATAACTTTAACCTGTTCTTAGGGATGCGGTCCCCAAGTCCGACCTCAATATAGGTCTTGCATGGATCACATAGCCCGCATGGTTTTCCATTCACGGGGCGATAGCAAAACCATGTCAGATCCATGACATCTGTGGCATCCCACTTTTTGAATTGGGCAATTTCGTCTTCTTTCGTCATATTGAACAGAGGAAGAGGAAAACGCATGTTCTTGAATACCAGTTTCGCTTCCTCCGTAGCATTTTCCGAAACCACCACTTCCTCATCGTTCAAGATGGAATACCCGCCACAGTTGGACAGGCACCTGACGATAGTGCTTTCCTTATCGTCTTTTTCAATACCGAGTTCCAGCGTCAATTCATTCTGCGCCGCGAATCTGGCTATCCAGTCATATTGCGAACCGAGTTGATACAAACCATGCAGTTTATCCCAAGCAGACGTAATCTCCGTATTGGCTTTAATCCGGGATGCCTGGACAACTTTGAGCGGCAACAAGGTACACTTTGTTTCCGGCCGGGATAAAATCACTTTCGTTATCTGTCTGATGGCTCTAATTTCATACTTTGTAGAGGGATTGACATAGGCCAGATAATACGGCTGAATGGTAACGTCAGTTCTGGATAACTCCAAAACTCTGTATGTGGAGTCCAGACCACCCGTCCACAACACATTAACTGTTTTCATCTGGCTCTAATGGCTATAAGGGTGGATATACTTCTCACAGGCTTTTGCGATACCGAAATCAGGTCCCATCTGAACAGAATAAACCCCGGTTCCCGTATTCAACTCAACAATCACAGGGCCGTCAGGGGTAAGTGCGATATCCCAGCCGATTTCCCGGAATGGAGGTAGTAACGAACTGACGTGATAAATCAAATCCTTGATGGCTGGCCATTGAGGTATGATGACATGTGCAAATTTGATTTTGGTATCCGGGTGTTCATAATAATGAGTCAAATCGTATTCCCGCATGCCATAGTCAAACAATTCCCCTGAATTGATATCCAAACTGACGGATACTCCGCCTTGGGCCAGATTGTCCACATAACCGCCCAATCGGCCAAAACGGATAGCCGCCCCAACAATCTTACATTGATTCCTCGAATTGTTCACCGTAACGACCCGGATTGTATTGATGGTGTCCGGACAAAACTGGGATAAGATATGGTCCTGACTTAACTGTTCTTCAAAATGATGATCCTCCTTCCGGCAAACGCTCCTGATAAACTCTGCAGTAACCAATTCTCCACCGGATGCATAATAACCATTCCCCTTTCTTGAAAACACGGAGACACCTTTGCCACAATTCCCGACAGCCTTCTTGGCAAATATCCTGTTGACACTTGATTCAGACAGAATCGTGTCGACCGCACTGTCTGAAAGTTCCGAACCTTTGGAGAAGAACCGGCCATTCCTGAAACTGAAAAGCACCTTTGGTACAGGGATGCCATTGTAGGTAAGAAGATCGTTGAAAATGACTTTATTCTCCAACAAAACTGCATATTCAAGATACGGTTTCCACTGACGCTCGTATCGGGTGAAGGCATTCTGAGGCAAGAAAGATGTCATCCGCTCCCAATCGGTATAATCTTTCAGGAACATCCCCATTCTGAAATATACATCAGGGTAGCAGTGCCAATACTTCATCAACCGATTGAGATCCTTGGAAACATGACGTTTTGACTTAACCAAAGCAGGATCAGTCTGCTTATACAAGGCGATGCCCCGTTCATAGTCCTCCAACGCGTTCTTCTGGTCTGCTGTAAGTTCGTTCCTAAATAACTTCCGCTTAAAATTGGCCAGTCGGAACCACCAATAGGTGTATCTGAAGTTCAGTTTTTGCTTAATCGCTTTTAACATAAAACTCATGAATCAAGTGTACTTACGACAATGCTTATCTTTTGTTCCATCGCCGCATTGCCATACTGCTCCAATAGGATCTTGCGGTTATGTTCAATCTCTGTATCAGAAAGAGGGCTGTCCCAATCCCTGTTTGAACGGACCAGATCCTTATCGATGGAAAACACATTCAGCCCCAGGCGTTTGAAGTACTGATACTTCAAGTTCCTCTCGTAAAAAAAGACTTTGGCACCTAACCAGATGGCAGTCAAGCAGTTTCCCATGCCTTCCGGTTTATAGGCCGGCATCACTTGGATGGGGCATGAACACAAAACCTTGTTGTACTGCTCCCGCGGCATAAAATCTAAAAGCGGTTTAAACTTTTTGCCGAACAAAATCCGTCCGAACCGGAGCATCAGGTTGCGATACCACATTTCTCCATAACTCATTCCGGATATGACACAATGCCCTTTCAGATTGAGCCTTTTTACGGCAGAAAAACCATTGACATGGTTCGTACGAATACAGGCGGAGTGCCCTACCATCAGATTCTGCCCGCTTGCTTTGGACTGCATCAAAGCCTCCCCTACCGTGTCTTCAATGGAATAATAGGTGTACCAAAGGTATTTCAAATCCGGTTTGTGAATGTACCGTTTCACGTCTTCGTAATTCTCGAAAGAATCATCAAGGAGATAATCAACGCGGGAAAAAATATCAAAGGGAACGATGTAACCCTGCTGTGTTTTCCCCTTGAACATATCCCGGATTCTCTGAAGGAAGAGAGACGGCTTAGACAAATACGAATCACATATATCAGGGCGTTGATACATGTCTCCTCCCCAAAACACCCAACAGACCTTTAACTGAGCCGGAGCGTGACGTACCACATCGACCTGCCAGGATGAGTAGAATCCGTGGAGCAAGACGGCCTTGTAATCAGAAAGATGGTCCAGAAACGAGAGATATTCATCGGATTTCCTCCGTAGGATCCTGACCTTGTCCTTCTGTTGGATATAATTGAACTTGCGCCTGGGACCATCGACAACAGTCACGAATTCGGAATCTCCAAAAGGCAGAAACTGCCGGATGGCATAATCCGCGAACTTATCATCGAAGACCAGATGCAGGATCATAATGAATTGATTCGTAAATAATGGTTGCAGTTATCAACCAAATCTCTCATTTCCTCCGCTGTCGATGTCTTCAGGATCAACGTCCCGATAGACTTGTTTCCACCGTCAAATGGCAAGATATCATCTCCCGGCTCGACATAAACATGTTCTTCTACGATGGCTTTCCTCAGGTTCTCCGAATAACTGATACCGGCAAACTTACACGTCTTATTCGTATGCACGACGAAATATGCATAACTTGCCTCGATTGGATGTTCCGCCTTGCTGTCAATCGGCAAGCCCAAGGCAGCACTAATGGCAGCATTATCAAAATCGAACCCGGTAGCATATTCTATGACCCTGGGAATAAAATTCCCGCCATTCCTCGGCCCAATCTCCATGATATACACGCTATTGTCTTTTGCTGATATCCGTGCTTCGATATTGATACCACCATTCCGTAATCCGGAAACAGAGACAAAAAGGGAAACTTCCTGCAATACCCGTTGCACGTCTTCAGAAGCATGGCCACTCGGTATGGTGGTCGAAAAGGGGACATAGTTGCTCATCAAGGCACCGTAATGATGATCTCCTAGACAAGCGAATACCAACTCTCCGCCTTTGACAAAACCGTCTCCATGCAATTGCGCTCCTTTTGCCTCGATGAACTCTTCCACGATTGCCTTGTGTGAGCGGGACATATTCAACGCCTTCTCGGCAGCCGATAGCAACTCTTCCTTATTGTTTACTTTAACGACCCCTTTACTCCCGCTGAGATCAACCGGCTTAACAATTGCGGGGAATGAAACTTCAAGTATTCGCTCCCTCAAATCCTGTACGCTGTCAATACTGAGGAACTTGGGCGTATTGAAATGATGATCGTGGAGAAATTGCCGGAATAAACTCTTTTGTGTCAACGCATTGATGACCGCCGGTTCATTTCCGGGAAGGCCCAGTTCCTTGGCGACGACAGCCGATGTATAGGCCGAAACGTCAGAATTGAATGACAGTATGCCGTCTATTTGCAACTGCCTGGATAAAGCAAGAATTGCCGGGACATCCGTTGTGCTGAAATAATAGGACTCATCGGCAAAGGCATGCCCCTTGTTCTCAGGAAGATAATCGCAGGATATCACATAAATCCCACGCTCTCGTGCTTTTTGGATGAGAGGAATTGCAGTAGGGACAGCCCCCAATAATAATAGTTTCTTCATTTAGTTGAAGAAAGCCAGTATTTGATCGCAGATTTGATCTACTTGATGCACATCCAACTCATAGAACATCGGAAGCCGGACGAGGCAATCGGCGAAACGGTCGCAGGATGGGAGGTCGCGCCCATCGTGCTTTGCACGGTAAAAATCGCTCTTATGCAGGGCAAGATAATGGAACACGGCTTGAATGCCATTCGCCTTCAGATGCTGGATCAAGCGGGTGCGTTCATCCAGATTCCTGCATACCAGATAGAACATATGGGCATTGTTGGTTGCATATTCCGGGATATCAGGCAAATAGAGCAGCCCCTTGTCCTCCAGGGGTTTCAGATTCACATAATACTTGCACCACAACTCTTTCCTCTTCGCTTGAATCCGGTCCATGTTCTCAATTTGAGCCCAAAGAAAAGCGGCTGTAACTTCACTGGGAAGGAAAGAACTGCCGGTATCCACCCAACCGTACTTATTGACTTCGCCACGGAAAAACTCAGCCCTGTTTGTTCCTTTCTCCCAGATAATCTCTGCCCGACGAATCAGGCGGTCATCATTGATGCATAGCATTCCCCCCTCTCCAGAGATGATATTCTTTGTCTCGTGGAAAGAAAAACAGGCAAGGTGCCCTATGCTCCCTAAAGGTTGGCCATTAAAAAAGGAATCTATTGCCTGTGCAGCATCCTCTACGACCATAAGTCCATGTCTGTCAGCGATATCCATAATCCGCTGCATATCGCAGGCGATTCCGGCATAGTGCACAGGCACGATGGCTTTTGTCCGAGGTGTAATCAGCGTCTCCAATCTGTCCGCATCAATATTCGGATTATCCGAACAACTATCGGCAAAGATAATCCTTGCGCCATTCCTGACGAAAGCGAGTGCCGATGAAACGAAAGTATAACTGGGAACAATCACCTCATCTCCGGGACCGATATCACACAGAATGGCCGCCATTTCAAGCGCGTCCGTACAAGATGTCGTCAGCAGGCACTTTCTGAAGCCGTATTTCTGTTCGAAAAAATGCTGGCAGCGTTTCGTGAAGTCACCATTGCCGGAAATCTTTCCGGAAGCAGCGGCCTGCTGAATATACTTTACCTCATCTCCGGTCAGATATGGCTTATTGAATCCTATCATTTGTTTTCTATTTATTCCACCTCGTACCGAGAATCCTGAAAACAATTCTGTCCCCAACCATTATCCCAGGTGACGATGAACTGTCCATTATGCTTTGCGACCTCAAACGTCACGGTATTATATACCCTGTCAAATTGACGGAAAGAGGAAGAAAGATTACCGGAACAAAGCCAGAAGTCCATGATGTACCGGCTTTTCGCCAGATTATGATTCTTGATGGATACTCGTACCGTAAAGATTTCCTTGCCACCAGGAATACTGAGAACATCCGATATGGACATTCCTACCCTATCGGTTGCTTTCCCAATATCGTCGATAAACGAAGCGACCTGGAATTGCTCAAGACGTGAAGAATTATTCTTGATCTTGAGTTCGAACACCAATTCATCGGACGAATCAATTGAATACGCAGACAGTCTTTTGACAGATATGATCTCCAAATCTTTGGAGGTTTCGCCGATTCTCCGAAGATCAGCAGACTCAACCTCGTCGATTTGTTCATATTTGAGGAAATGATTGTTTATGTAATAACTCACTATCTCGTTTGTCTCACCGGTCATCTTGATCTGTCCGTTTTCCAGAAGAATACAGTGTTTGCACAAATTTCTGATAGATTGCATATTATGGCTGACAAACAGTACCGTACGGCCTTCTCCTTTTGAAATACTGTTCATCTTTCCGATGGCCTTCTGCTGAAACTCCGCGTCACCCACGGCGAGCACTTCATCTACGACCAGAATCTCCGGCTCCAGATGGGCGGCGACCGCAAATCCAAGACGGACCTTCATACCGGATGAATACCGTTTGACCGGCGTATCGATATAACGCTCGCAACCGGAGAAATCAATGATTTCGTCAAGTTTGCGGGTTATCTCCTGCTTGTTCATTCCCATGATGGCGCCATTCATGTAGATGTTCTCCTTCCCGGTCATTTCCGGGTGGAAACCTGTTCCTACTTCCAAAAGGGCGCCGATACGGCCACGTGCCCGGATAGTACCGACCGTAGGTCCTGTAACTTTGGAGAGAAGTTTCAATAATGTACTCTTTCCGGCCCCATTTTTTCCAATGATGCCAAGTACATCTCCCTGCTCAACCTTGTAATCAATATCCCGAAGTGCCCAGACATATTCACTGTCACCATACTTCGTCCGGTCATTGACCTCTCCGATCTTCAAGTACGGGTCTTCCTTTTTCAGGACAGCAGTCTGCCACCACCGATTGAGATCATGGGAGAGCGTCCTGGTTGATACGAGTCCCAGTCTGTATTGTTTTCCAACGTGATCGAATTCAATTGCTGATGCCATAATAACTCAATTTACACAGTATCCATGAAACTCTTCTGCACTTTGTTGAACACGACAATGCCCAAACTGAGAAGAATGACGATAAAAACAAAACTATAGAGAAGCCATCTCCAGCCCACGAATGATCCGCACCCCAGAAAACCATATTTGAAGGTTTCAATGACCGGAGTGACAGGATTCAAGCACATCAATTTGTGTACTGGAATCCCAAAGTAAACCATGTTGTTAGTCTTACTCAGTGGATACACGATAGGGGTCGCATACATCCACAGGGAAACCAGGAAAGAGAAGAGGACCTGCAAATCCCTGTACTTGGTTGTCATGGACGATATGATCGTGCCGAAACCAAGAGCAAGCCCCGCCATCATGATGACCAATAACGGGAAAAGCAAGGCATACCAGGTAAGATGGGCACTACAGGTGGGGTCTGTGAAATGATAAACGAGATAAACTATCACAAAGAATCCCACTTGGATGGCAAACCTCACCAAATTACTGATCACACTGGAAATGGGCATGATCAACCTGGGGAAATACACCTTTCCGAAAATGCCCGAATTATGAACAAACGTATTGGATGTACTGGTCAAGCAAGAAGAAAAATAATTCCACATACACGTACCCGCCAAATAGAACAATGGCCTTGGTACGCCATCCGTCGGAATGCCGGCAATACCGCCGAACACGATCATATACATGAGGACTGTAAGTGCCGGCTGGATGACGAACCAGGCCGGTCCGAGAATCGTCTGTTTGTATTGCGTGATAATGTTCCGCTTGACAAACAGGGAGCACAAATCCCTATATGCCCACAGTTCCTTGAAATCAACCGAGAACAGTTTATCTTTCGGTTGGATAATGATGTCCCACTTCTCTTCTTGGACGAAGTTATTCTCTTCTGCCATATCTTAATGTGATCTTTTATGCTTGAACAAAATGTTTCCTACCGTTCCCCAAAAGTAGCGCCAATCCGTGGCGAAGGGGTGTTTGTGGTAGGCTTCGATATATCTCTTCTCCGAGGCCTGGACGTCTTCGATGGTCTCGGGTGTTTTCTCGTCGTAATAGAACGGGGGCAACAGTCCCGGCTTCACGCTGATGTGAAGTTCCTGCATTTCAGGAGAATACATCTTGAAATACTGCCGGCTGAGCGGTCGGACCCCCACCAGTTTCATCTGCCCTTTCAGGATGTTGATGCCCATTGGCAGTTCATCCAGCCAGGTGCTGCGAAGTTTGCGTCCCCAGAAATTGACACGGTAATCGTGCGCGAATTTTCCTCCCTTCTGCAATCCTTCGTGCTCCAGGATATATGGCTGCAGATACTCTGAATAGGGATACATTGTGCGGAACTTGTAAACGCCGATCATCTTCCCGTGATATCCCACGCGGTTCAGTTTGACCAAGGCACCATACGTGGGATCATCGTCCCAGATTGGCTTGCGGAACTTCTGCCCAAGGATGAAATACTCGCCTTGATGGAACCGTTCGTCCACGACCTCGAATCCTGCCCGATACATCCTCCCCAGCAACTCTACGCGACTGTAACTCCGATTCTTTCCCTTCGTAACCCACATATAGAACCAGCGGGTAATCTTCAACCGCGCACAGAATCGATGCCAGAAATAATGCATGGCATAGATGACCTTGCCGATGAAACCAGGATAAGATCGGAGAATGAGTTGCTTCTTCAACCCCGATGTCCTGGAATGGCACCACAAATACCCGCCATCCACCATTGTCTCGTTTGCCTTGTTCAAGAAAGTGTTCAGGTGCCGGATTCGGGTAAGGCCCAATTTGTTGATGATAAGCCGGGGGTGGTGGCCTTTCAAAGTTTCGAGGGCATTACCGTCATCGGTATTGACGATGAACGTACTCTCATCGAACTCCTCGAGATGCTGGTCCAGCCAGGTTAGGATCTCGTCCATCGCCATGTCCTTCGTGGAGTTATGAATCTTCGTCAGATCCACGTTCCCGACCAACTCATCTTCCAACTTGGCCCCTCTATCCACGCCCGGCTCGGAGTAGTTCTTCGGAATGAACGGCTCCTCATGCTGGAGTTCGACCCAGGGTTTCTTGCGCCAGAATAGAATCATCGGAGAAATTTGCGGATAGCGTTACAAACGTTATCGATCTGCTCTTCGGTCAGATACGGGTGCAGGGGAAGCGAAAGGACGCGGGAGCAAAGGCTCGTAGCGACGGGGCAGAGATTCCCGGTCAAGCCGGGGATGACGTTGATTCCATCACCCCCGACCTGATCGGGGGTCTGAGAAAACGCCGTTTGAAGATGCATCGGCTTCGGATAATACACCATCGAAGGAATCCCCTCCGCCTTCAACGCGGCCTGAAGGCCATCGCGCTGAGCGCTGTCCTGAAGTATGATGGTGTACTGGGCCCAACTGGAGCGGAAACCGGCCGGGATAATCGGGGTTGCTACGAGGTCCTGCAACGGTTCTGTGTATTTCTCGGCCGCAACATTGATGGCATCCAACTCATAATCGGCAAACGCCTTGAGTTTCACCTGCAGCACCGCCGCCTGGACCGTGTCCAACCGGGAATTCATGCCAATCCGGACATTGTCATACTTGAACTGTCCC
>JAEEGL015968279.1_pt1 | contig 21460 bp, 20 predicted proteins | sample 9134231 | NCBI WGS metagenome assembly JAEEGL01 (sample SAMN16246548, study PRJNA631951) | gut metagenome | biome: gut microbiome; feature: rumen; material: fiber-attached | host: Bos | place: Iran: Karaj | collected 2018-10
CATCCTGCTGCTCCACAAACGCCTCGGTGCCACGATGCTCTACGTCACCCTTGACCATACCGAGGCCCTGACGCTGGCCGACCGTATCGTCTGCATGTCCATGGGTCATGTACAGCAGGTCGGAACGCCGCTTGAGCTCTACGATAAGCCCGCCAACCTCTTCGTTGCCAGCTTCATCGGTCTGCCGCCCATGAACTTCTTCGATGTCAAGGTCGACGCCGGCAAGCTCGTTCACGATGAGTTTACCCTGGAACTGACCCCTGAACAGAAAGATGTCCTGAAGGACTACAACGGCAAAGAGATCACCCTCGGTGTCCGTCCCGAAGACATCGTTGTCGGCGATGAGGTTCCGGTCCATGTATTCTCCAACGAAAACCTTGGCATGAACACACTGGTCCACGGACATCTCGGCAACACCAACACGCCGAAGAACAAGATCACCGCGAAGCTTCGCGGCTGGTGCCAGTACAAGGAAGGCGATGACTTCAAGGTCTCCTTCAAGACCATGCATTTCTTCGACAAAGAAACCACCAATGCCATCCGGAAAGGAGACAACTGATCATGAGCGAAACAGCTAAAAAGTCTTCCGGAAAGTTTCTTCCCGCCGTCAAAGAGTTCTTCCGCAAATTGATGGTATCCCTGAAGCGTAAGCCGCAGACCATTGCGCTCCTGATGCTGGCGGTCACCTTCCTCTACTACTCCCTGAACCTGACGATGATCTCCAACACGACCGCGAAGATTCAGGGTTCCGGCATGGGTCTGTGCGGATTTGTCACGATGCTGTTCTCGATCCTTTCGCTGGTCAGCTTCCTGAACGCCTTCCCGCACCGCAAGAAGGTCAACATCCCGATGCTGGTAGTCATGTTCGTCATGCTCGCTATCATCATCTTCTGCGACTACTACTACATGGGCCGCATCACCTACGCGCTGACTCGCCCGGAAAACCCGATCACGCTCAGCGCCAATACGGTCTACATCGCGAAAGCCTATAACATGCTGAACGATCATGTGATCATGCTGATCGTATCTGTCGTTTTGATCGTGCTGCTTCCGCTTTACAGCAAGCTTCTGCGCAAGATCAAGACTTCCATCGATGTAGCCGGCAACACCGACATGGCCGAGATCGACATCTCCGGCGAGGATTAATTCTTATTCCAAGAACCAATGTGGTGGGAGGCATTTGCCTCCCACTTCTACTATGGAGGCTCTATGGCCAGAAAAAACAAAAATCTTCCGCGGGAAGAACAAAAATCTGCGGCTGAGTACTACAAGCTCAATACCAAAGCGGTCGATGATCTTGTCTCCGCTACCAAAGAGAATTCCCCCGTTGTCCCGAAAGAAGAACTGCGCAAGTACAAGGCAGCCACCATCCATATCCCGAACTGGGTCAAGGTCGTCTTTATCAAATTCTGGTTCAGCGGCGCGGCCTGTTTCTTCTTCCTCTGGGGTCTTGGCTATTATATCCACGACCAGCTCGATCTTCTCGTCGTTAACGGAATCGCGCTTGGTATCATCACAGACCTTCTGACAAACAACGTGCTTCGCTTTATCGAAGAGACTCCGGGGGCCAACAGTCCCTGGATGATGTTCCCAAAGAAGCGGTTCATCACGTTTTTCCTCAACATTCTCTATGCCTTTTTGATCCTGTTCTGTGTTTTCATGCTGTATAACGAGATCAATCTGGCGATCGTGACGGCTACCGGCGCTGTTGACACGGTTCCTCTTGGCGTTGAGCCGATCCTGTTTGGTTTGTTTTACATGATCATTGACCTGATCTTTCTTGGGGTAAAACAAGTTTTTGTCCGTATCATCGAAGACGCGAAGGCAAAAGTCGACCAAGAGCGCCATCCGTCCAAGTGATCGATCTTTTCGGAGGATATCCCTATGATCTGCCCGCTTTTCATCAGCAGTGTTTCCGCCTGCTTTGAGATCCAAAACAACCACCCGTACTATTCTGAAGTCCCCTACCGTGTATGTCTGGACGGTCAGGAGGCGCTGCAGAAAAACTCGAACGTGTTTTCTCTTTATGAACTGAAGCCGGAGACGGAGTATACGCTTACGCTTCAGTATCAGAACGATGCCGTGCCTGCCGAGACGCTGGTCTTTACGACTCCCAAAGCACCTGTCACGATCAACGTCAAGGCATTCGGCGCAGTCGGCGACGGTGTCCATGACGATACCCAGGCGATCCAGACTGCCATCCATTTTCTTCCCCGAAATGCCTGCCTCTTCTTTCCCGCCGGCACGTACGCGATCGCGCCGATCGCCCTGAAGAGCCATATGACCCTTTATCTCGAGAAAGGCGCAACGCTGCTCGGCACGACCGACCGCAGCCGTTATCCGGTCATTCCCGGCACGGCGGAAGATCTCTCCGGGGGTGAAGATGTCCAGCTTGGCACCTTCGAAGGCAACGCGGTGCCCATGTATCAGGCTCTCATCATGGCGGCCTATGCCGAGGACATCACGATCATCGGTCCCGGCACGATCGACGGGAACGCGCAGAACAGTGATTTCTGGAAGGTCTTCAAAACCCTTTCCGTAGCCCGTCCGCGGCTTCTGTTTTTCAACCGCTGTCAAAACATAACGGTTCACGGGATCACCGCCTGTAACTCCGCTTCCTGGCAGCTCCATCCCTATTACTCCGACCATCTTTCGTTCCTGGACGTTTTTGTTCAAGCGCCAAGCAACAGTCCCAACACCGACGCGCTTGACCCGGAAGCCTGCGATGATGTCCGTATCATCGGCTGCCGTTTCTCCGTCGGGGACGACTGCATCGCCATCAAATCCAGCAAGATCGAGCTCGGCAGCCATTTCAAGAAGGCCGCCAGCAACCATGTGATCCGCAATTGTCTGATGGACTTTGGCCATGGCGGTGTTACCCTTGGCAGTGAGATCGGTGCCGGTGTGAAGAATCTGCTGGTCACGCAGTGCTATTTCCGTGGCACCGACCGGGGACTTCGTATCAAGACGAGACGCGGACGCGGCAAAGACTGCACGATCGATAACGTCGTTTTCGATAATATCCGCATGGACGGCGTCAAGACTCCGATCGTAATCAACATGTGGTACAACCGCTGTGATCCGGACGGCGAGACGGAATATGTCTGGTCCCGCCAGGCGCTTCCGGTCGACGAGCGCACGCCGCACCTGGGCTTTTTCAGTTTCCGCAATCTGAACTGCACAGACGCGGAGGCCGCGGCCTGCTACATCGACGCGCTGCCTGAAGCTCCCATCGACGAAGTCGATTTCGAGAACGTCTCGGTGAAATTCAGCGAGAATGCCCGCCCGGACTACCCGGCCATGATGAACTTCGAGAAAACCTACTGCCGGCTCGGTCTGTATCTCGACAACGTCCGCAAGATCCGCCTCAACAATGTCACTCTGGAGGGTGTCGAGGGCGACGATCTCGTGATCGCGCACTGCGATGACCTGCAGATCCAGGGACAGAATTCATAATAATCTTTTACGGAGGTCTATTATGTACGAACAGATCGATGCCTATGTCCATCGCCTGATCAACGAGTCCACCCCCGAGAGAACGGTCTGGAACATCGAAAAGATCCGCGACGGAAAACCGGCTGACTGGAACTACATCGACGGCTGCATGATCACGGCTCTTTTATCCATGGCTGAGATCACGAAGGATCAGCGTTTCTTTGATTTCGCTGAGCACTTTATCGACCACTTTGTGCAGGACGACGGGTCCATTCTGACCTTTGACCCCTCCAAGTTCAATCTGGACGATATCAACGAAGGACGCGTACTTTTCGAGCTATACCGTAAGACCGGAAAGGAAAAATACCGTCTTGCGGCGGAAACCCTTCATCGCTCGATCCTCCGTCATCCTCGCACCTGGGAGGGAAATTTCTGGCATAAGCTGATCTATCCGTGCCAGATCTGGCTTGACGGGATCTACATGGCGCAGGTCTTCTCCGCGCTCTACGAGCTGAATTTCGGCAGCGGTTCCTGCGAGGACACGATCCGTCAGATCAAGACGGTTGAAAAGCGCATGAAGGATCCCGAGACCGGTCTGTACTTCCACGGCTACGACGCGAGCAAGACCGCTTTCTGGGCTGATCCCGAGACCGGCTGCTCGAAGAATTTCTGGCTTCGCTCACTTGGCTGGTTCTCGGTAGCGCTCGCCGATCTGTGCGAGGTCATGCCGAAAGAGCAATGTGCCAAGCTGCTCCCGATCTACAAACATCTTATGGCCTCCCTTCTGGCCTTTCAGGACAAGAAGACCGGCATGTTCTACCAGGTACCGAATATGCCCGGCCGTGAGGGCAACTACCTTGAGACGAGCGGCAGCAGCATGATCGCCTATGCTATACTTAAAGGCGCGCGCCTCGGTTTTCTGCCAAAGAAATATGCCGTCAAAGGCAAGAAAGCCTTCAACGGCATCGTGAAGCGATATTTGTCCTTTACGGAAGATGAAAACGGCGAGGCGAAGCTGAACCTCGGCGGGATCTGTCTCGTGGCAGGTCTTGGTCCTGAAAACAAGCCGCAGCGTGACGGTTCTTACGAATACTATATCTCAGAGCCGATCGTTGAAAACGACGCCAAGGGCGTGGCGCCCTTCCTGCTTGCCTACACCGAGATCGTTCGCCTGGCCGAATAACGTTTACACCTCAGAAGCGCCATCGTCCAGCATGATCTTCACACTGTCCGAATCCTCCGTGACGATCTCATGGCTCTTTTTATCCAGATAATAGCTGGGAGATACCCCGTACTTCTTCTTAAACATACGAGAGAAGTACAGCGGCTCGCGGAATCCGCACATGTGTGCGATCTCCGCAATATTGAGCCCGTCACTGTAGGGAGACGCCAGTCGGTCCGCGGCTGACTGCAGCCGTTTATCGCTCAGATACTGATGCGGTGTGACGCCCAGTTCTTTCTTAAACAGCTTGCGCAGATAGTCGTAGCTGAAGGGGAAGCTGCGCAGATACTCATCGAGTTCGTAGCGTCCGTCGGGGTAATTCTGAATGATATTGTTTTCGATCTCCTCGACGACCTTGCTGCGCGTCGGGCCCTTGCGATATGCGGTCAAATAGCTGACGATCAGGTCGCCGTACGCAATCAGCAGGATCGTCTTGATCTCCGGCTTGCCGTAAAAATGGACAAAAACGGCATTGAACGCGTTGAATATGAACCCGTTGGCATCGTCTTTCACCACGATAGGCTTTTTGTAGGGCAACGTTGTGTCGGTCATGTTCAGGTGGATATTCGTGAAGCCCGTCTCACTGAAATTCGCGTGAGGGGTCTTCGGCGGGATCACCAACACATCTCCCTTTGTGTACGGAATCCGGTCATTGAGCAAAACCAATTCTCCATAGCCGCCGGTACAGTAGATCAGCTCCCAGCTGTTATGTTCATGTTTGGACACATTAAAGGTTTCCGCGTGCTTTCCTGCATAAACGATATCATTCATGGGGTGCACCTCCTTCGGTGAACATCATTATAGCACGCTTGGCACGTTTTGTCCATATGAATGTCTGTATCGTCCATATTGGCCGGGCGTAAGTTCTTTTGTGCTTGGTGAACACACAGTGGTTCGTATGTTTTTACACAAGTCGGAACCGCGTTTGCCGCCTGTTTTCGGCGCTTTCGCGCTCTTGTCCGTTTTGTGTATAAACAAACATATTTTGGGGATAGCATTTTAAAAATCTATCCTTTATACTGGAAACAAGGTTTCGTGAACGCCCGAAACTCTGGTTTCCTTCATCCAGATACGCTGAAAGGCAAAGCTTTCCGGCTATCCATTCTATGATAAGGGGGCACTACCATGGCATATTTAACCCTGAAGAACATCAACAAGATCTACCCGAACGGCTATCATGCCGTCCACGATTTCAACCTGGAGATCGAAAAAGGTGAATTTATCGTTTTCGTCGGTCCGTCCGGCTGCGGTAAATCCACGACCCTGCGCATGATCGCAGGCCTCGAAGATATTTCCAGCGGCGACTTCCTTATCAACGGGAAGCGCGCCAATGAAAAAGGCCCGCGTGAGCGCGAGATCGCGATGGTCTTCCAGAGCTATGCTCTGTATCCGCAGATGACTGTTTATGACAACCTCGCTTTCGGCCTGACTCTGCAGGGCGTAGACGAAGATGTCATCGAAGAGCGCGTCAATAAGACCGCAAAGATCCTGGGTCTGACTGATTATCTGGATCGTCTGCCCCGTGCTCTTTCCGGAGGCCAGAGACAGCGTGTTGCTGTCGGCCGCGCCATCATCCGCAAAGTCGGCATCTTCCTGATGGATGAGCCGCTGTCCAACCTGGATGCCAAGCAGCGTGTTACCATGCGTTCCGAGATCACCCAGATCCACCGCGAGACCGGTGCGACCACGATCTACGTTACCCATGACCAGACCGAGGCTATGACCATGGCTGACCGTATCGTCGTCATGAAGGACGGCTATGTGCAGCAGGTCGGAACCCCCTACGAACTGTACTTCAATCCTGTCAACGTATTCGTGGCCGGATTCATCGGCGAGCCTCCGATGAATTTCCTGAAGGAGACCGTGGAGAATGCCCATATCCACATCGGCAGTTTCTCTCTCGACGCTTCCAAAAAGCTCGGTGACAAAGTCAAGGATTACGAAGGCAAGGAGCTGGTCTTCGGCTTCCGTCCCGAAGGTATCGTACTCGGCAAGCAGGACAACGCATATCAGCTGAATGCCATGGTTGAGCTGACTGAAATGCTTGGCGACAACACCAACGTATACATTGACATCAACGGTGAAAAAGCGATCCTGAAGGTCGATCCGCATGATACGCCTGAGATCGATACCGAGATCACCTTCTCCATCCCGTATGAGAATGTCTACTTCTTCGACGGCGAGACCGAGAATGTCATTGAATAATTCCGTTCATGACACGCTGCATCCGAAAACCCTTCTGATGCAGCGTGTTTCCAGTGAGGTATAAAAATGGATATCCGTTATTCCGCTCATCCGAATGATGTAGCTCGCTACACCACCGAAGAGCTTCGCAAAGAGTTCCTGATCACCGATCTGTATCAGCCCGATACCGTACAGGCTACCTATTCCCACGTCGACCGCATGGTCATCATGGGCATTCTGCCGGTCAACGAAGTTGTTTCGATCGACAAAGGCATCGATGTTTGGCATAATTTCGGAACCGATTTCTTCCTGGAGCGCCGTGAAGCCGGTGTCTTCAATCTGGGCGGAAAAGGTTTTATCGAAGCCGACGGTGTCCGCTATGACCTCGGTTACGAGGATTGCCTCTACATCACCAAGGGTACGAAGACGGTGCTTTTCGGCAGCTGCGATCCCGCGGATCCGGCGCGCTACTACCTTGCCTCCACGCCGGCTCACAAGGCCTGCAAGACCACGTTCCTGTCCTTCGCGGATGCCAACAAGCGTCCTCTGGGAAGCATGGAGACCTCGAATCAGCGTGTCATCAACCAGTTCATCCATCCGGACGTTCTGGAGACCTGCCAGCTCTCCATGGGTCTGACCCAGCTCGCGCCCGGCAATGTATGGAACTCGTTCCCCTGCCACACGCATGAGCGCCGCATGGAAGTCTACACCTATTTCAACCTGCCGGACGATGGAATCGTCATGCACTTTATGGGCAAGCCGGATGCGACCCGCAACCTCGTCATGAAAAACTACGAAGCCGTCATCTCTCCGTCCTGGTCGATCCACTGCGGATGCGGCTCCTCTGCCTACACCTTTATCTGGGCGATGGGCGGCGAGAACCAGGCCTTCGACGATATGGACAATCTGGCTCCCACCGACCTGAAGTAAGGTCTCTTGAAACGCATTTCCAATTCACAATCATCAATATAAGGAGATACTGTCATGACTGTACTTGAAAGACTTAGAAATTCCGTTGTTGTTCCGGTTGTCGTTCTCGACAAGGTTGAAGACGCGGTTCCCGCTGCCAAGGCGATGGTCGCCGGTGGTGTCGATGTAATGGAGATCACCTTCCGTACCGCTGCTGCTCCGGATTCCATCGAAGCTGTTGCCAAGGAAGTTCCCGACATGCTGGTCGGTGCCGGCACCGTTATCACCCTCGAGCAGTGCAAGCTGGCTGTTGAGAAGGGCGCTAAGTTCATCGTTTCCCCCGGCTACAACGAAGAAGTTGTCGCATGGTGCTGCGAGAACAACATCCCCGTTACTCCCGGATGTGTTACCCCGACCGAGATCACGATGGCCCTGAAGCATGACCTGAAGGTCCTGAAGTTCTTCCCCGCGAACGTTTACGGCGGTCTGAACGCCCTGAAGGCTCTTTCCGGCCCGTTCGTCGGTCTGAAGTTCATCCCCACCGGCGGCGTCAACAATGCGAACATCGCTGAGTTCTGGGCTGCTCCGTTTATCCATGCGGTCGGCGGCAGCTGGGTCTGCCCGAAGGCTGACATCTCCGCCCACAACTGGGAAAAGATCACCGATCTTTGCAAGGCTGCCCGTAAGGCCGCTCTCGGCGAGTGATCTGCTTCCCCTCTTCTGTATGTAGTAGTCTTTTCAAAAGCCTCCGGTCAGCTGGCCGGAGGCTTTTTTATATCCTGTTTATTCTCTTTTTGAGAGTTGCCCCTTGATTTCTTGAATATTAGCAACCATAATATTACGTATCAGGATGTATCCTTATTCTGCACGATCCTGCTCTTTACTTTTTCTTCATTTCAGGAGGCAAAATCATGCTGGAAAAAATCGATCTGTCCAAAAAAATGAACCGCACGGATTTCAAAACGGCGATGGAAGAGACGGATGCCAAGCTGGGCCGTTTGCAGCGCGCTTGCCGTGAAAACAAGATTCCGGTCATCATTCTTTTTGAAGGATATGGCGCAGCCGGTAAGGGCACGATGATCAGCCGTCTCATCGAACCGCTCGATCCACGCGGCTTTAAAGTTTACAGCACGCAAAAGGAAACCGAGGAGGAAAAATACTATCCCTTCCTGTACCGGTTCTGGAACACCCTGCCCGCAGCGGGCGGCATTACCGTGCTCGACCGCAGCTGGTACCGCATCCTGCTGCATGATCGCTTTGACGGAAACCGACGTTCCCAGATGGCAACAGCCGCCGAAGAGATCAACGATTTTGAACAGCTTCTGACCGATGATCATACGGTCATTATCAAATTCTTCCTGGCGATCTCCAAGAAAGAACAGAAAAAGCGCTTTAAGAAGCTGGAAGATAACAAAGAGACCGCTTGGCGCGTCACGCCTGAGGATTGGCGCCACAACAAGCAATTTGACAAATATACGGCTATTATCGAAGAGGCGATCCAGAAGACCGACACCAAGAATGCTCCCTGGAACATTATCGAGGCCGAGAACTATAACTTCGCCGCAGCTAAGGTCGCGTCCATCGTCGTCAACCGGCTTGAAGAAGCACTCGAGGATGCGCAGGCGCGCAAGCAGCTGCCCAAGGTACCCCCGGAGGAAAGTGCCTGCATCACTTACGATCCGCTGCGCGCTTCCGCCCTCGCCGGTGTCGATCTCACCAAGTCTTTGACCCGTGAAGAATATAAACTGCGTCTGGCCGAGCTTCAAAAAGAACTCTCCCGTCTGCATGGCGAGCTGTACCTGCGCCGGATCCCGGTCATTCTGGCCTTCGAAGGCTGGGATGCGGGCGGCAAGGGCGGCGCGATCAAGCGTCTGACCCAGGCACTCGATCCCCGCGGTTTTGAAGTGCATCCTGTTTCCTCGCCTAACGACATTGAAAAAGCGCACCACTACCTATGGCGTTTCTGGACCGCGCTGCCGAAAGCCGGTCATATCGAGATCTTCGATCGCTCCTGGTACGGGCGCGTCATGGTCGAACGTCTGGAGGGCTTCTGCTCGGAAGAGGAATGGCGCCGTGCCTACAAGGAAATGAACGACATGGAGCGCAACTGGGCCGACTTCGGTGCCATCGTGCTGAAGTTCTGGATGCATATCGACAAGGATGAACAGGAGCGCCGCTTCAACGAGCGCCAGCAGAATCCCGACAAACAGTGGAAGATCACCGAAGAAGACTGGCGCAACCGTGCCAAGTGGGATCAATACGAAGTCGCGGTCGACGAGATGCTCGTGAAGACCTCCACGACCTACGCTCCCTGGATCATCGTCGAAGCCAACGATAAACTCTACGCCCGCATCAAGGTGCTCGAGACCGTCGTCAACACGATCCATCAGTATCTTGACGAGCACTAATACAAAGTAAGACCCACCGGCAACTCTCATCATAAACACAGAATAAAGCCCACCACCAACTCTCCTTCCTTGCTCATCATGCTGCGTCAGGAGAGTTGGTGGTGGGTTTTTTGTGTTGATTTCGGAAGTTGGTTAGTGGCGGCGGTGCTTGACGATTCATTTCACTGAAAACTGCTTCCTAGCTGCTACAGCCAAAAGTGAGCATTAATAAATCTCGCACTGTCGCTTGGCGGGGTTTGTGGCGCCGGAGGCGAGGGTGCGAGGTTTTTGTAGTTGTGTGATATTTTTATTTATTGGGTGATCTTTTCTTATTAGGCCATTAGGAGGCCGAAGATCAGCAGGAATTGGGCCGCAGTGTAGGTTATCATCACGCCGTGTCGGCTTTTCTCCTGAAACTGAGAAAAGGCAAGGATCGTATCGGACAGCAGGAACAAAAGACTTCCGATATAGACGATGACAAAGCTCTTCGTGTTGACATAGGTCGAGCGCAGCAGTGCTGAGACGCTCAGCGACACCAGCGCCGCCAGATAGACGATCAGTACATGCCGCAGTTCATAAGCCGCAGGGGTTTTGAACAGGTTCGTCAGCATGAACGCGCCATAGGCAATATATGCGGCCAGCAGCACCCAAACGATGGGTGAAACCGCGCTCCATCGCACCGGAATCAGAAACGCGATGACATAGAAAATGTGCCCGAGCAGGAATGAGAGCGTTCCGACGGGAAACCATTTTGTTCCCATCTCCAGCAGAAAGTCTCCGCCAAAGCCGAATGCAAGCGCGAGCATGATCAGCGCCGACGGGCTTCTTCCCGCCTTCAGGCACGCCGCCACATAGTATATAAGCAGCAGCGGCATCAGACAGAACTTAAACACCTTAAACGCTCGATAGACCGATGCCTGCCGATCCGTCTCCAGAACAAAACCGCTTCGTCCCCTCTTCACATTCTGAGCAGAGATGTTCATCGTCTCTGCCAGTACACAGTCGATAACGCTCACCGTGAGATACAGGATCATCAACACCCAAACCATGGCTTGTTCCTTTTCTTATTCGCCTCGACGCTCCGCGATCACCTTGCCCATGTTCCAGAGCATGATCGCCTTCTCCTCAGCCTCTTCCTTTTCCTTCTCGTTGTTATAGGCACAGAACGCGGTTTGAGAGCCGCAGTTTCCGCAAGTTACATAAACACACCAATCCCCTTCGGTCTCCACGTACGCGCAGTCCTCGTGGCAGACGCGGCAGGGCAGCAATTCCATCATTTTTTTCTCTCCTTCTCTGTATATGCGAAGCTTTTTCGCTTATAATGAATAAAGATATTGTATTTCAAACAGGTTGAAAACTCAAGGGCGATCTGCTATATAATAGCTTGCCCGGCATTTCCTTGATTTGCCGTTATTTTCCGGCAGTATGCCGATTGGGGGTCTTCCTATGAACATGATCCTGAAAAGCTTGTCCGGCTGGTCCGAAAGGGAAGCCCGCTGTCTGGAGACGCTTCTGGCAGAGAGGCAGGTACCGCTCCTGAAGGCTGGCAGTGTTTCCGAATGGGAGGCCTTGCGTCCTTCCGTTTTGGAGACCTTTGAAAATATGGTCTACGGAAAACAGCTGCCGCGCCCGGATGAAGTCCTCTACCGCGATGTCACCCCTAAAGGCGGCGTGTTTATGGCCGGTCACGCGATCCGGCGCCGCGTCGAAGTCACGGCGCGCCGAGATGGCCGTGAGGCGGTTTTTCCTTTTGAGATCGCGATTCCGAAAACATCCTCCGCGCCCTTCCCGGCCTTTGTTTCGCTGAACTTTGAGCCGGGCATGCTTTATAAATACCAGCCCACCGAGGAGATCATCGACAACGGCTTTGCCATCGCCGGTGCATACTATCAGGATATCGCAAGTGACGATGGTGATTTCACGAACGGGCTTGCTGCGATCTATTACACCGCTTCCGATCTGGCGGAAGACGGTCTTCCGCAGGAAGAAAACGCCCCCGGCAAGATCGGTCTGTGGGCGCTCGGCGCCTCCCTCGTGCTCGATTACCTGCTGATGATGCCGGAGATCGATCCAACCCGCGTCGCGGTGATCGGTCATTCACGGCTTGGCAAGACCGCACTCTGGGCCGGCGCGCTTGATACGCGCTTCGCGGCGGTGATCTCCAATGATTCCGGCTGCGGCGGCGCCTCGGTCTCCCGCGGCAAAAGGGGTGAGACGATCCGGAAGCTTACCGACCGCTTCCCCTACTGGTTCTGCCGCTCTTACCACGCGTTCGCGGACCGCGAATTCGAAGCCTCCTTCGACCAGCATATGCTGCTGTCCCTCAGCGCGCCGCGCTGCCTTCTCGTCGGCAGCGCCAGTCTGGACGAATGGGCGGACCCGGAGGCGGAGGAGCTTTCGCTCTACGCCGCGTCCCGGATCTATGATCTCTATCCGGAAGGATCTGCCGACCGCATCTGCTACCATCTGCGGGACGGAGAGCACTATCTCTCACGCCATGACTGGCAGGTCTACATGGACTTTTTGAAGGCTCGCTGACCTGTTTATTATATTCTGTTTTCGGAGGTATCTCTTTTGAAGTATGAACCCGTAATGCCTGATATGCCGCACATTCTGCACGGCGGAGACTATAACCCGGAGCAGTGGCTCAAATGGAAGGATGAGATCTGGCCCGAGGATATGCGGCTTGCTAAGGAAGCCGGCATCAATACCCTCAGCATCGGGATCTTCTCGTGGAGCATGCTCGAGAAAGAGGAGGATGTATTTGACTTCTCCTGGCTCGACGAGGTCATGGATATGCTTGCGCAAAACGGCCTAAAAGCCGTTTTGGCAACGCCGACGGGTGCCAGACCGCAGTGGATGGCCGAAAGCCATCCTGAGGTCCTCAGAGTCCAAAAAAACGGTATCCGGGATCAGTTCGGAGGCCGTCACAACGCCTGTCTTTCGTCCCCCTACTTCCGCCGCAAGGTCACACAGATCAACACGATGCTTGCTGAGCGCTACAAGGACCATCCGGCCCTTGGCATGTGGCATATTTCCAATGAATATGGCGGGAACGGCGACAGTTCCTGCTACTGCCCCTATTGCCAGGAACGTTTCCGCGCCTGGCTGAAGGATCGCTATAAGACCCTTGACGCCTTGAACGAGGCCTACTGGACGACGTTCTGGAGCCATCGCTACACGAACTGGTCTCAGGTGCTTCCGCCCATGACGAACGGGGAGACTGCCCTGCATGGTCTGAATCTGGATTGGCATCGCTTCACTACCTGGCAGTACATCGATTTCTACCGTCTCGAGACCGAGCCCCTGAAGCGTCTTACCCCAGACAAAAAGTGCACCGCGAACCTGATGGAGCTTTTCTACAATATCGATTACTTCGCGTTTGCCAAGGAACTCGATGTTGTCTCCTGGGACAACTATCCCCGCTGGCGAAACAGTGATCTGGATATCGATGTCGCCGCGAACGCAGCCTTTCTCCACGATATGTTCCGGTCCATGAAGGGCGGTCAGCCGTTCATGCTCATGGAAAGCTGCCCTTCCGCTCCCAACTGGCATCCGGTCGCAAAGATCTACGCGAATGGCGCGCACGCCTCTCACAGTCTGCAGGCGGTAGCGCATGGCAGTGATACGGTCCAGTATTTCCAGTTCCGCAAGAGCCGCGGCTCCTCCGAAAAGTTCCATGGCGCCGTCGTCGATCATGAAGGCCATGGCCGGACCCGGATCTTCCGGGAGATCGCGGAGACCGGAGAGCTTCTTGGGAAACTCGATCCCATCGTCGGGACCACCGTGCCTGCCAAAGCGGCGATCCTCTTCGATTGGGAAAACTGGTGGGCTTACGATGATGCCCAGTTTGGCCACAACGACGCGAAGGATTACGTCGAAATGGTCCGGGAATACTACCGTCCGTTCCATGACATGGGGATCCCGGTAGACATCATCGATCAGTCCATGGATCTAACCCCTTACCGGCTCGTCATCACGCCATACCTTTACCTGCTGCGCCCCGGCTTTGCCGATAAGCTGAAGGCTTTCGTCCGCTCCGGCGGCACCTGGCTGGCGACCTGTATCAACGGCTATGTGAATGAGACCGACCTTTGCTACCTCGGCGGTTTCCCGGGAGAGCTGAAGGAAACGCTCGGCATCTGGGAGGAAGAGCTCGATTCTCTGTACGAGGAGGATCGCAACGAGATAACCTGGCAGGGCAAAACCTACGAAGCCTGGCACTATTGCGCGCTCAGCCACACGCTCGATGATTCGGTTCAGGTCGAAGCTGTCTACGGAAAGGATTTCTATGCAGGCTATCCGGCCGTCACGCGCCGCGCGGCGGGCGATGGACAGGCGCTCTACGTAGCGGCTCGCATGGAAGCGTCGTTCTATGCTGATTACCTGTCCGCTCTCGCAGATGAACTGCATCTTCCGCGGATTCTGGAGAGCCGGGTCCCGAGAGGTCTGGAGGTCACGCTCCGTACCGATGGCGAAAACGAATATGTTTTCCTAAACAATTTCTCTTCAAGCCCTGTCACCGTTGACCTTGGAAGCGGCGGATGCAGCCTTCTGAGCGGCAACACGGTATCTCACGATACGACGATTCCTCCGAGAGGAGTCGAGATCTACAAACGTTGATCCGATCCGGATCTCTCAACAAGGAGGATATTTTATGTCAGACTACGAAAACCCCAATCGATTTGACTCAGATGATCAAGCCGATGACGAGGAACGGATCCGGCGCATCCAAAAAAGAAGCAACAAGATCTCGATCTTTATGATCCTGGCTCTCATCGGAGGTATTCTCGTCTTTAACCTGATTAGCAAACAAGCTGTCGGAAAGGCCGGATTCACCTTCACGCCGGAGGGCATGACGATCATCGATCACGATGGAAACACGACCTTCATGGCCTTCGCGGATGTCACCGAGATGGTGTTTGTCGAAGAAGCCGACTACGGCATTCCGGTGAACGGCGAGATCGTCGGACTCATGCGGAATCAGTGGATGCAGGGCGTTTTCCGCTCGGACATGTTCGGAAAATATATCGCTTCCTGCGATCCTCGGGTCCCCTCGGCCATCTGGTTCAAGACGGCCGACATGAGCTATGTCATCAGCAAGGAGAGCGCGGAGACCACCCAAGCGATCTACGATGCCTTGCTGGAATATGTGCCGCATTAATGAGCTAAAATGAGCATTTAAAAGGCAGCCTGCCAAAGCAGACTGCCTTTTCTTTATTTCACTTGCTATGTTTTATTCCGTGACCTCTTCCACGCGCTGCACGGCGCTTTCCTTGACGATGTCGAAAGCCCGGTCATTCAGCATACGGTCACGAACGTCGTCTTCTCCGCCAAGCCGGCGCTTCATTTCGTCCACGGTCACATCTGCCGCTTTGGCATTGCGCTCAAAGTAGCGGTCCAGCTCGTACTGCGCGACGACAAGGTTTTCATTCCGAATGATGTAGTCGAGAGCGATAGACTTTTTGACCTGCGCGATCGCGATCGGACGGCTCATTTCGATGAAATCCGCCATCGTGCGGCCCTCTTCCTTCAGCGCCTGCTCTGCCGTCTTGCCCTGCTGCGCCGCCAGGTTTCGGAGACCATTGACATGCCGTCTGAGCGCGGTATCGACCATTCCCTCCGGAATGTCGATCTTGACTTCATCGATCAGTGCCTGCTCCAGGTTCCGGATATAATCCTCTTCCGCCTTATTGTCATACCGCTTCTGGATCACCTCGCGGTGATGCTCGCGGAAAGCTTCCAGACTATCGTAATCCTTGACCTTTTCCTTGACATATTCATCGGTGCACTCCAGCAGGTCACGCGCCCAGACACCTATCACATGGACCTTCAGGTCGAGCGTCTTGCCGGCGATCTCGTCCCGATGGAAGTCCTCCGGCATCGTAAGCGTCGTTTCGAGGTCTTCTCCGGCCTTCATGCCGATCAGCTGCTCATCCAGACCGGCGAACAGGATGCCGCTGCCGATCCTCAGGCGGAATTTGTCTGAATGGCTGAACGGGAAGCTTTCCCCTTCACAAGTGCCGTCAAAGCTCAGCTCGACGATATCTTCTTCCTTCGCGCCGCGCTCCACTTCATGGACATACAGATGCTGCTTCATATAGTCCGCGATCGCTTTGTCAACATCGGCATCCGTCGCATGCCGAACCGGCTTCACCGCTTCGAGTCCGCGGTACTTCAGCTCCGTTAAGGTCGGATAATTGATAAACCGGCAAATAAATTCCAGTTTATGGATGTCGGCAGTCGTAATGATCGTGGACGGGAGCGTGACGGGCGTATAATCCTTCTCCGTAAACACCTGCATCATCAGCTCGTTGACCGCTTCCTGAGAAGCCGCGTCCAGCAGAGTCCTGCCGTAGAACTTAGCCGCGACCGGCAAAGTTACCTTTCCGGCACGGTATCCCGGAACCGGTTTGCGCTTCTGCAGCTCGGACGAAACCTTCCTGAGATACTTTTCCCATTCCGCGCCTTCGCACAGGATCTCGAAGGAGACTTCGCTCTTTTCTCCTTCCATCAAGTTACGGACTTCCATGTTAACCTCCAGATGGTAAAAAAGGGATCGGTTTGCATCGACCCCTCTTTATTTGACATTATTTCTTGCTCTTTTTGCGGGCATCGGCCATCTCGACTTCGGCCTTGGCCATTGCCCAGCGGCTCTGTTTCGCCTTCTCTGCCTTCTCCGTCGCTTCCACTTCGTCCGGATCCAGCCCTTCCGCGATCATCTTCTTGCGGCGTCTGCCATAGATCATCTTGCAGATACCGATCGAAAGCTCGTACAGCAGGATCATCGGGATCGCGACCATGCACTGACTCATGATGTCCGGAGGCGTGATCGCCGCGCCAAGGATGAAGAACACCACGATAACGTAGCGCCTTGCCGTGACCATAGCCTTCGGCTTCAACAGTCCGATCGACGACAGCAGCGCCGCGACGACCGGCATCTCGAAGATGCATCCGAACGCCACCAGCATCGCAACGATGTAGCTGATATAGCTCTTTAAGTTGATCAGCGAAGCCACCGCGTCGATGTTATTGAGTCCCTTAAAGAACTTCAAGGTAAACGGGATCACGATAATATAGCAGAAGACACTGCCGATCGCGAAAAGCACCAGCCCACCGACCATCACGGCCAGGAATTTACTTCCCTCCGACTTCGTCAGGCCCGGACTGACAAACCGCTGGATCTGCCAAACGATAACGGGCGAATCGATCACGATCGCCACGATCATCGAGACCTTGATCTGCTGTGCCAGCATCTCCGTGACATCGCTCTGAACGAATTGGTAGGTCGGGTCGATATTGACAATGATTTGGATAAAGTCAGATGAAAAGACATAGCACCCGATAAACGCAACGGCAAAGATCACGACAATGATCACCATGCATTTTTTCAGTTCTCCCAGATGCTGTGTCAGCGTCATCTTGCGGTCGTCTTTGGCTGCGGTCACAACTAACCTCCTGAGAAATGGATATTAAAGGCTGCGGAAGATCACTCTTCGGCCTTCTCCTCTTTCTCCTCTTTCTCTTCTTCAGCCTTCTCTTCGCTCTCGGCCTCTCCCTCTTTCTTCTCCTCTTCGTCGTCTTCGAGGCCTTCGTTTACGCCCTTCTTGAAGTTATTGATGGTCTTGCCGAAGGTCTTCGCCAGCTTGGGAAGCTGTTTGGGCCCAAAGATTACGAGAACGATTGCCAGGACGATCAAGAGTTCCTGAACGCCGATCTTACCAAGCGCTAAAATAACAGGAGTCATAGTAAATACCTCACTTCTTTGAATTTCTTGTTCTTAGGGTTTTATGGTTTAAATCGGCCGCCTCACGGCTTGGCCTCTTCCACCGCTTCTTCTGTCTCCGGCTCATCAAGCTCCGCTATTTCGAGCTCGTCAACGTTGATCTCTTCCGCCGGCTTTGATTTAGGTGTTTCCTTCTTTGGAACGGATACGTTTGGCTGATTCAGCGAATGGTTCATCTGATCCACCGTCTGATTCAGTTCGTTTAATGGCTGTTCGATCCCTTTATTCAGCTCATTCATCGGCTGCTCGACCGAATCGGCCAGATCTTTCATCGGCTGCTGGATCGCGTTTGTCAGATCCCGCACCGGCTGCTGAATGGAGCTTGTCAGGTCGGTGATCGGACTGGCAATGTCCTTCAGCGGTTCCTCCACGGTCTCTTTCAAGTCCCCTGTAATGGACTGAATATAAACTTTAACAGTTCTCAGGAACTTGCCGAGCTTTCTGGCGGCCAGTACCGTTTTCTCCGGTCCCAGCACAAAGAAAATGATAAGAAAGATCAGCAGCAGCTCCATGGTGCCGATTTTCATATCGTTTCGGCTCCTTTCCGGCTCTTGTCTGAAAGTAGTGTACTCTGTTTATTATAGTTGGTTAGTTCGGCAATAGCAATCGAAACGTGAAATTAACCAAAATTAACCAACTATGCCGACAATGCCTTTAGTTTTTCAAACCCTCTCCGAGCGTCAGATCGCCGATGTTGAAGGTCTCGATCTTGCGGTCCCAGATCATCTGAACCGCTGTCACACGCTTATGACTGAACAGCAGGTAACAGTGATTCCAATGCGGCCATTTCAGCATGTACTGAAACCGGCTGTCCTTGTCAAAGGCCTCCTCTGAGAAGTAAATGTAGAGCGTTCCGACGTGCTTGGATTTCGGATCCTTCACGACACGCGTCCCGGCAACACCGACTTCCCTCACCTTTTCCCAGGGCAGGTACTTTCGCTGAATCCCAAGAATCGTACGGGTGATCCCTTCCCGGTCGATCGTAAGGATCGCACCGAAATGGATCGCCACTCCCAGGAAAAGCAGTCCGAGCAGGCAGAACACCACGGCAGAAACAGGACGTTTAAGAGAAAACGCCATGATCCCTCCCATCAGCAGGAAGATCAGACTGACACCCCCGCTCACCGTGCAGAGAATAGGGTTGACCATAAACCGATGCTTCATCGTGTATGCTCCCCAATCATTTTTTGGTTCAAGCTGCCTTACGGCTGCGGTTTCACGCGGCCTTCCGGCGGGTTGTCCGTCCAAAGCTCGCCGACGCCGAAATCGACGGCTTTCTCGTAAGCGCGGAACAGATTCGCGTTGCGGGCATGAATCGTCTGCTGTTTGACGAGCGCCTCCACGTTGTTGACCTTCCTCGCCTCAGCTCTCAGCCGCTCAACGACCTCCGGATGATCACCCGCGGCATTGATCGTCTCTGCCGGGTCCTTTTCCATGTCGTAGAGGACATCGACCTCCTTACCATCGATGCGCTCATAGTGGATCAGCTTCCAGTTATCCTGACGAAGCATCACACCGTACTCAGGAATTGCGTTCCTGGAGCCCATCATGCTCTCACGATTTATCCAGAATCGCTTCGCTTCTACCTTGTCATACTCTTCGCTGATAACGATGCGCTCTTTGTTTTCCGGCGGATTCTCTCCCAGATACGGGATCAGGCTCTCTCCGTCAAACTCCTCCAGTGCCTCTGCCCCGCCAAGCTCACAGCAGGTCGGCGCAAAATCCATCAGACTGACGTTAGCCTTGATCCGGCGGCCGGCAGCCACGCCGTCACCCTCCGCCAAAAGCGGAATGCGGGCGGAATCCTCGAAGAAAACATTTTTGCCGTATACGCCCTTGTGCCCAAGCATGTCGCCATGGTCACTGGTATAGAAGAAGAACTTCTCGCGACCTTCGCGCTCCGCCATCTCATGGAACGCCTTGCGAACCCGGCCGATCTGCCCATCGGCGATCTCGACCATCGCATAGTAGGCGGCCATGGCCTGAATTCCGATCTCTTCGGTGTTTTCCATGTTGCGGAATCCGATGTATTCCTTCAGTTCCTCGGGGAACTCGTTGAAGTCCTTAGGAAGCTTTACGCGCTTTTTGTACTTTTCATAGATCTCCGGCGTCGCGATGTATGGGAAATGCGGGCCGTAGGTTCCGACCACGATGCACTGCGGCTTCTCGTGAGGCTGAGAGAGATACTCAACGGCCGTCTCCGTCACCATGCGGTCGTAGAAAGTGACGCAGCTCTCGCCGCCGCCGATCATGCCCTCGCGCGCGGAGGCAAACCAGACCGGAACCGCGTAATCGCCGCGATATTCCTTCATTCTGGCAACCGGCCGGACCCAGGTGGTGGGCGTAAATTCGCCGCCGAGGCGCTTCATGAACCCATGACGCTGATCCTCGCCGACAAAATGCATGCGGCCGATCAGAACGGTCTCATAGCCGGCAGCCACCATCGCGTGCAGGAACGTAGGCGTAATGTTAGCGATCGTATCGTCGTTGAGATAGATCCCGGTATGACTCGGGCGCTGTCCACTGACAAAGGACATGCGAGCCGGTACGCAAAGCGGGCATGGTGTGTAGGCATTGTCAAACATGACCCCCTCGCGCGCGATCGCGTCCAGGTTCGGGGTATCGATATCCGCGCCGGCGCAGCCCATCACAGAGCCGGAATGCTGATCACTTAAGAAAATCAGAATATCAGGTTGGCTCATGCTTGTCTCCTCTCTTTCTTCCTCTTTATTTCATCAAATGGTCTTCAAAATCAAGCGCATCGTAGCGATCCTTCTTTTTGCCGAAGTAGGCGAGAGGGAAACCTTCCTTCGTGCGCTGCTCGGCGATCGCCTGTGCCTTTAAGGATCCGCGCTGCGGCGTCTTTCCGGCCACCAGCTGGCCGTCCTCAACATAGCCTTCCTCACGTCCGTCGAGAATCTTGATAAGGCGCTCGCGCCACATCTTCATCTCTTCCTGATATTCCGGAAGCGCCGAAAGATCATGCAGCTCCTTGAAGTCGTTTTCCAGATCGAAAAGCTGCTCTTTTCCGCTGGTGACGTACCAGATGTATTTCATCTTACCGTCGGTCAGGTATTGGGAGCCCTTTTCGAAGAAATAATTGTGCTTGCCCTCCGGCGCGGTGTTGCGCTCGTCGGTGGAATGATAGAAGTGGACGCACTCTCCGTGCATATAGCTGCGCCAGTCCTCGGCCTTGCCGGTCTTCAGGAGGGAGGCCATGCTCTCCCCATCGACCGAGCTCGGGATCGGAAGGCCCGCCAGGTCGAGAATGGTCGGCATCAGATCATACCAGCCGACAGGCTGATCCAGCGTCTGTCCCATGGGAATGCCGGGGCCCATGATCTCCAGCGGAATGTGGCAGGAGCCTTCGTAGGGACGGCTCTTCTGGTACATGTAATGGTCACCCATCAGATCGCCGTGATCCGAGGTGAAAATGACGTAGGTGTTGCGGTCGATCGCCCCTACGACCCGCCCGATCTGAGCGTCAAGCAAGGCGATGTTGCCGTAGTAGCCGGCGTATGCCGCCCGAAGGTCTTC
>JAEEGL016039085.1_pt1 | contig 21460 bp, 21 predicted proteins | sample 9134231 | NCBI WGS metagenome assembly JAEEGL01 (sample SAMN16246548, study PRJNA631951) | gut metagenome | biome: gut microbiome; feature: rumen; material: fiber-attached | host: Bos | place: Iran: Karaj | collected 2018-10
ACGACATGCGCCGCCGCGCCCTAGCGGCGGCGCCGCCCCGCTTGGACCCCCCGTTTTCAGCCACCCCCAGAGCCACCCATGAACCCCCTCCTTACCACCATGCTGGCGGCCGCCCTCCCCCTCGGCACCGCCATTGGGCTCAGGGCCGACGACCCGAAGCCCGCGACCACCGCGCCCGCCGTCACCGCGCCCGCCTGCGCCGCCAAGCCCGCGGCCTGCCCCGAGACCGCGGTCGGCCCGATCCAGCACCAGCAGGCGGGCCCCATCGTCTTCCGCACCCAGGACGAGGTCTTCTCCGCCGAGCAGTGCCCGAAGACGGGCGTGATCACGGTCCGCTACATCTGGCCGCAGCCCGCCATCGTCTACCAGTTCTCGCTGGACAAGGGCAAGGTCTACCAGCCCGGCCGAAGCATGGCCATCCTGAAGATCCTCTCGAAGAACAAGGTCGACGCCAACGGCAAGGAGATTCCGCAGCGCAGCAAGCCCGAACTGAAACTCGGGCTCAACTGCGAGATCACCGAGATCGGCGAGAACATGAAGGTCGCGCGCACCATCCAGCCAGGCGAAATCATCTGCAAGATGGTCCCCACCGTCGTCTCCCACGACTCGGTCACCCCATCCTCCAGCGAGGGCGTCCATTTCTTCACGATGCTCAAGAACCTCTGGGAGTCCACGGGCCTCTGCTACTTCATCAACACCGCCCAGTATGACTTCACCCTGAGCATCGGCCGCCTCATCATGATCTGCGTCGGCCTCCTGCTCATCTACCTCGCCATCGTCAAGGGATTCGAGCCGCTGCTGCTGCTCCCCATCGGCTTCGGCGCCGTCATGAGCAACATCCCCCTCGCCAACATCGCGGGCCCCGACGGCTTCCTCGGCATCATGTTCAAGGGCATCGACCTGGGCATCTACCCCCTGATCATCTTCCTCGGCGTCGGCGCCATGACCGACTTCGGCCCCCTCATCGCCGATCCCAAGACCGCCCTCATGGGCGCCGCCGCCCAGTTCGGCATCTTCGGCGCCCTCCTGATGGCCGTCCTCATCTCCCATTTCTGCCCGTTCATCCACTTCTCCCTCAAGGACGCCGCCTCCATCGGCATCATCGGCGGCGCCGACGGCCCGACCTCCATCTTCCTGGCCTCCAAACTCGCCCCGAACCTGCTCGGCTCCATCGCCGTCGCCGCCTACTCCTACATGGCGCTGGTCCCGATCATCTTCCCGCCCATCATCAAGGCCCTCACCTCCCGCAAGGAGCGCCTCATCCGCATGCCGCAGCCCCGCAAGGTCTCCAAGATCGAGAAGATCTGCTTCCCGCTCGTCATCACCCTGCTCTGCTGCTTCCTGCTGCCTGACGCCGCCCCCCTCATCTCCATGCTGATGCTCGGCAACCTCCTCAAGGAGTGCATGGTCGTCGACCGCCTCTCCGACACCGCCCAGAACGCCCTCATCAACATCATCACCCTCTTCCTCGGACTCACCGTCGGATCCAAGCTCTCCGCCGACAAGTTCCTCAACTTCGAAACCCTCGGCATCCTCTGCCTCGGCCTCTTCGCCTTCGCGGGCGGCACCTTCGGCGGACTCATGCTCGGCAAACTCATGAACAAGCTCTCGGGCGGCAAGATCAACCCCATGATCGGCGCCGCAGGCGTCTCCGCCGTCCCGATGGCCGCGCGCGTCGTCAACAAGATCAGCCTCCAGGAAGACCCGACCAACTTCCTGCTGATGCAGGCCATGGGCCCGAACGTCTCTGGCGTCATCGGCTCCGCCGTCGCCGCGGGCATCCTGCTGCAGGCCCTCGGACATTAGCCACCCCATGCGGGCGGCGCCTGCGCCGCCCGCCACCATCGGAATCCACACCATGAAAACCGTTCTCATTCCAACCAAACTGGACAAGGTGGCGGCCCAGATGCTCGCCGCCAAGGGCTACCAGGTCATCCAGGACAGCGACACCGACCTCATGGCCCTCTGCAAGGACCACCCCGAGACCGAGGCCCTGATCGTCCGCTCCGAGAAGATCACCCCCGCCATCATGGATCTGCTGCCGAACCTGCGCACCGTCGTGCGCGCGGGCGCGGGCTACAACACCATCGACATCAAGTACGCGCGCCGCAAGGGCATCGACGTCATGAACACCCCCGGCGCCAACTCCAACGCCGTCGCCGAGGAGGTCTTCGCCATGATGCTCGCCGTCTCCCGCCACCTCATCCCCGCCGACATCGACACCCGCGCGGGCGGCTGGAGCAAGAAGAAGTTCATGGGCCACGAGATCACTGGCCGCACCCTCGGCATCGTCGGCCTCGGAAACATCGGGCAGCTCGTCGCCAAGCACGCGCAGGGCTTCGACATGAAACTGCTCGGCTACGACCCCATCGTCTCCAAGACCAAGGCCGACGAGATGGGCGTGCAGCTCGTCTCCCTCCAGGAACTCTTCGCGCAGTCCGACATCATCACCCTCCACATCCCCGAGAACAAGGAGACGCTCGGCCTCGTCAACGCCAGCCTCCTCGCCCTCGTCAAGAAGGACTGCGTGCTCATCAACTGCGCGCGCTCCGGCATCGTCAACGAGGACGACCTCAAGGCCGCCAAGGCCGAAAAGGGCCTGCTCTACTGCAACGACGTCTATCCCGCCGACGTGCCCGGCCCCAAGAGCATCGCCGACGCGGCCGCGATCATGCTGCCGCACCTGGGCGCCAACACCTACGAGGCCAACTTCGCCGCCGCCAAGCGCGCCGGGGAGCAGCTGATCGGCTACTTCGAGCAGGGCATCACCAAGTTCGTCGTCAACAAGGACATCCCCGACGGCCTGGATCCGCTCTACCAGAAACTCGCCTACCAGCTCGCGCGCCTCGCCCGCGCCCTGCTCGGCCGCCAGAGCGCGATCAACGCCATCCGCTGCAGCTACTACGGGGATCTCAAGCCCTTCGCGAAGTGGTTCATCGCCCCCATCGCCGCAGGCCTCGCCGACAACTCCGACCCGCACCAGGCCCCCGAGGAAGCCGCCGAACTGCTCAAGGAAAAGGGCACGCTCCTCGAAGTCCGCGACGCCGACGACAAGAAGCACTACGGGAACTCGATGACCATCGACCTGGAGAACGGCACTTCGCGCGTCTCCCTGCGCGGCACCATCACCGAAAACAACCTGATCGTCTCCCGCATCGATGACTTCGACCACATCTACCTGGTCCCGAAAGGCAATCTGATGATCGTCAAATATCTGGACCGCCCTGGCGTGCTCGCCGCCATCACCACCTCCTGCGCCAATGCGGGCCTCAACATCGAGGACATGCACGCGCCGCGCGACAGCGCCGCCCGCTCCGCCCTCGCCATCCTCTATCTGGACAAGCCCGCACCCGCCGCGCTGCTCGCGGAGGTCAAGGCCAAGATCCAGGCCGAATCCGCAGTCGCCATCGAACTGGCCTGACCGCCTCGCTTTTTTCCGCGCGGCGGAGTGTTTTTTCCGGCCATTCCGCCGATTCCGGTTTGCAACTTGCCGCAAGCCGATTATAGTAAACAAACCATCCCGACTGGCCGTCTGCCGGACGGCCAGTCCCACCCACCCCCAGGAGAAATCATGGCTAATTCCAATAAGCAAAAGAACGTGACCAAGCGCGCCTTCGCCAACACCATCGCCGAAAAAGTCGGCATCACCCAGGAAGTCGCCTTCAAGACCGTCAAAGCCACCCTCGCCGTCCTCGCGGACATCCTCGCCAATGACGGCCATGTCGAACTGCGCGGCTTCGGCGTCTTCGAGACCATCGTCCAGCGCCCGCGCGTCGGCCGCAACCCGAAGAACCCGCAGGTGACCGTCCAGATCCCCGCCCGCAAGGTCGTGAAGTTCCGCGCCGGCCGCGATCTCGCCGCCAAGGTCGAGAAACTCGCCATCAAGCCCGAGGAGCTCGGCAAGTAGTCCTCTGACCTGATCCCCCCAAGGAAAGCATTCCGGCGCGAACGGCCACGTCCTCCCGGAATGCTTTTTTTGGTACTGCGCCAGGCGCCCATCCCCATTCCCCCTATGACATCCTTCCTCGCCGCCTTCCACCTTCCCGCACCAGGCCAGGTGCCCGACGCCCTGCAAAGCGTCTTCCAGGACGCGCACCGCTATCCGGAGGCGGCGCTGCTTGCGCCAGAAGAGTGCCTGGCGGACACGCCCGACGGCATCGTGCTCTTCGCGGGCGAACTGCGCAACCGCCGCGAACTCTGCCAGGCATACAATCTCCCCGTGGACCTGCGCCCCGCGCAGCTCGTGCTGGCGCTCATCGAGCACCATTCCCCCGCCAACGTATTCCGCGGTCTGAACGGGCCGTTCACGCTGCTCTGGCTCGACCGCCGCAAGCAGGAATGGCATCTGGTGCGAGACCAACTCGGGCAGAGCTTCCTCTTCCACCATCTCGGCCAATTCGGGGACTGCAGCCTCGCCAGCGATTCCCTGCCACGCCTCAAGAAGGCGCTTCCCGCACTGGCCGAGAACCTCGACTACGCCGCCCTTTCCGACTACCTCGCGCTGGGATACATCCCCGCGCCGCGCACCATCTACCGCTCCGTCGGAAAGGTCCCGCCCGCCTCCGAGACGATCGTCAAGTCCGATGGCCGCACCATGGTCACCGAGCGCTACTGGACGCCGCCCTTCACCCCGCAATGCCAGATCGGATTCGAGGACGCCGTCGCCGAAAGCCGAACCCTCCTGAACCGCGCCGTCGCCCGCTGCCTGGAGGCGCACCCCAAGGCCGACTTCATGCTTTCAGGCGGCATCGACTCCGGCACCATCCTGGGCCTAGTCACCCACGACTTCCCCGACGCCGCCCGACAGGCCCACACCATCGCCTACGACAGCCGCGCATACGACGAAAGCCCCATCGCCACCGCCACCGCCCAGCGCAACGGCGTGCCCTGCACCCCGCTTCACCTCGGCCCCGACGCCATCCAGACACTGCCTGGACTGCTTGCGGGCTCCGGCGAGCCATACGCCGATTCCTCGCTCCTCGCCACCGCCGCCGCCGTCCGCGCCTCCACGCAGCCCGCCATCTTCACGGGCGACGGCGGCGACGAGATCTTCGGCGGCTACCGCCGCTACCAGGCAATGCTGCTGCGCGGGAAATGCCCGCCTCCCCTTCAGGCGTTCGCTCGCCCCTTCTGCCGCGCCCTCGCCTGGCTCATCCCCGCCTCCCGCGACAACCGCTCCCGCCGCGCCAATTGGAAACGCACCCTGCATTCGCTCGGCCTCACCGAACTTGCCGCCTATGGTTCCTTCCAGGAAATCTGCTCCAGCGATCTGCGCCACGAACTCCAGCAGGTCGCCCCAGGCGACCGCCGCTGCCCTGGATTGCTGATCGAATCCGCCACCCCGCACTATCTTCCAGGCCAGCCCGAACTCGACTGGAACAACGACTCACGCTTCTCCCTGCAGAACTACCTGGCCGACTGGGAAAGCCTCGCCGACGCCATGGACGTCGCCGAACCCGTGCAGCGCTACAACGGCCTGGATTTGCAGGTCTACCTCCCCGACGACGGCTTCCGCAAGACCGACCTCGCCGCCGCAGGCACTGGCGTCACCCTGCTCTGCCCCATCCTCGACATGGATGTCGTCCGCTTCGCCCTCTCCCTCCCCGTCGCGCTGCGCTTCGACGCCCGCGAAAACAAGCGCATCCTGCGCGCGCTCGGGCGGGATTCCCTCGCCCCCGAAGCCCTCGCCACCCCGAAACGCGGATTCGGCATCCCCATGGCCGAGTGGCTCAGAGGACCGCTCGCACCGCTCATGCGCTCCCTCGCAGATGACATCGCCCAGTGGGATGAATTCCAACTGCTGAGCCCCGCCACAGTGCGCCGCCTGGTAGAGGAGCATCTCGCCGGCCGCGCCAATCACGCCTCCCGCCTCTGGATGCTCCACTGCCTCCGAATCTGGGAGGAAACCCACTGACCGGCGCGCAAGCGCGCCGGCACGGGGGGGCGCGCAAGCGCGCCGGCACGGGGGACCGCTACCGCTCGCTGCACCGGGGGGGGCGGGGGGACGAGCGTAGCGAAGCCCCCCGTCGTTTGCGTGCGTGGAAGAAGGCACCAGCCTACAAAAACACCCCGCCCCGCAACGCTCCCCCGCCAACACCCCGACCTGCCCCAAACACACCCGCTCCATCCACTACCATGAAACTCATCGCAACCATCGCTCTTTCCGCCATTGTCGCCCTGCCCGTTTTCGCCCAGGAGGCCAAGTCCCTGCGTGTCCTGATGATCGGCAACAGCTACTCCCGCAGCGTGCTGCAAGAACTCCCCGCCATCGCCAAGGCCGATCCGTCCGTCAAACTGGTGATCAGGGGCGCCACCATCGGCGGCTGCACGTTGCAGCGCCACCTCAATGAGTTCGAGACCTCCGCCGCCAAGCCCGACCACCGCCCCTACACCGTCAACCTCCCCATCCCAGGGCGCAAGGACAACAAGGCCAGCCTCCAGGAATGCCTGAAGGACGGGCAATACGACATCGTCACCATCCAGCAGGCCTCGCCCCTGAGCTGGGACATCACCACCTTTGACGACGCCGCGCGCCTCATCGAAATCGTCCGCAAGTTCCAGCCCAAGGCCGAGATCATCGGCCACATGACCTGGTCCTACCGCGCCGACGACCCGCGCATCCTCCCTGGCGGCAAATTCAACCTGACCCAGGCGCAGATGCAGGAGAAGATCATCGCCTGCTACCGCGAACTCGCCAGGCGCCACCGCATCCGCATCATCCCCGTCGGCATCGCCGTCAAGCTCTTCCGCGAGCGCGTTCCGCAGCCTTTCACCGCCGCCGACGTCCCCAAGACGCCAGTCAAATACGAGTATCCGAACCTCCCGCCCGTCCGCAACGACGTGGTCGGCGGTTCGCGCTGGATCCGCCATCGCACGACCAAGGAACGCGTCCTCAAGACCGACCACATCCACTTCAACGCCCGCGGTGAATACCTCCAGGGGTGCGTCTGGTACATGTTCCTCTTCGGCAAAACCGCCAAGGATGTGAAATACGTCTCCCCGCGCATCACTCCCGAGGACGCCCGATTCCTCGCGCAATGCGCCGAAGCCGCCGTCCAGACCTGGAAGCCCTAAGTGACTTTTGGCGACCGCCGCCGTTTTGAAATCACCTCTAAGGAATTGACATGAAACTGGATTCTACGGGCAAGAGGCAGGGGGTGTTTACGCAAATCTCCCTGTTCAGCGTCCTGCTTGGAGGGCGCTACGGAGGCGTTTGCAGCATCGCCGAAGTCAAGCGACTGGGCGACATGGCGATCGCCACGATGGATCGGCTGGACGGGGAGATGCAGATGATCGACGGCGTCGTCTATCAGGCCTGCGCCGACGGACGGCTTCTCCTGCCCGATGACAGGGAAACCATACCCTTCGGCACGATTGCCAGGTTCACGCCGGAACAGGAACTGAAGCTGGACGCCATTCCACGCTTTGAGGAGTTCGAGGAGCGCATGAAGACGGAATGCCCTGGCCTGAACCTGCCGATGGCCGTGCACCTCAAGGGCGATTTTCGTCAGGTCAAGGTCCGGGCGGTCGCGCGCCAGGAGAAGGACGGAGTCGGGCTGGCCGAGGCGGCGCGGAACGAGGCCGTCTTTGAACTGGAGGAGACGTCGGGGGACATGGTGGGCTTCCGTCTGCCTGGTTATGTCCAGGGCGTCAATGCGCCTGGATGGCATCTGCATTTCGTCGACACCGCCCGCCGACACGGCGGCCATGTGGTCAATTTCTCCCTGAAACAGGGAACGATGCGCATCTGCAGGGCCCGCGAGTTCAAGATTGTGCTCCCCGAGGTGCTGGACGAACTGGATCTGGACCGCGACTGGAGCGACGACCTGCGCCGTGCCGAGGCCGAACGGTAGAAATGCAGATCAACTTGAAACGCCCATAAACGACTTCATCGCCTGTTGCGGATTGAACTGCGAAACGTGCGACGCGCGCATCGCGACCGTCAACCATGACGACGAACTGCGCCGTAAGGTCGCGAAACTCTGGTCGGAATGGAACAAAGTGGAAATCACGCCCGAGATGATCCATTGCACGGGGTGCCGGATCCCGGGCGAGAAGACGCCGTACAGCGGGTCGCTTTGCCCCATCCGAAACTGTGCCGTCGCCCGACACCATGAGACCTGCGGCAACTGCGGCGAACTGGCGACCTGCGAGAAGGTCGCCAAGATCATTGGAAACAATGCGGACGCACGGGCGAACCTAGTCGACGGGGCGTCGCGAGGGGAAGGCCGCCCCCTACCCCAGAGGCTGCCTGGCCCAGACCAGCGTCTCGAAGGCCTTGTATTGCCGGGGCGTCATGGCGTAATGCTCCAGCCGCTTGCATTCCTCCTCCGCCCGCGGATGGTGGTAGAGGTCCGCCAGCCAATAGAACTCGTAGGCGACGGACAAATCCTTCTCGACGCCCTTCCCTTCCTCATAGCACTGCGCCAGACGGAACATGGCGTAGTTGCTGTACAAGCGCGCCGCGAAGCGCCAGTGCGCGACGGCGCCTTGATAATCGCCCTTGTTCCAGCATTCCGCCCCCTTGCCTGCCTCGGCCGAACGGCACATTCCGTCAATCCAGCCGATACGGTAGTAACTGGGGTCGTTCAGCTGGCGCCAGAGGTCCACGACGAACTCCCAGCCGCGCTCCCAAAGGGAATACACTCCCAGCCCGATGAACATCAGAAGGTAGATGATGCCACAGAACGGCAGAAGCAAAACGGTCAGAATGGTCCCGAAGACTTTCGCGAAAATGCTCTTCTTCTTTGAATGTGCCATGTTGTCCTCCTTTGTGGCTGCATGGATCTTACGCCGCCACTCGGCAGTTCCTTTCACCACTCCGAAACAAATCGACACTTTTGTTTCCCCTGCTTGCCCCGCGCGGTCATTCGCATGCTGTGGATCCCGTGGCCGCAAAACAACAACCTCATGGGGGAACAGGGCGCCATACAAAAGCATTCCTATTTTTACAAAATCGACTTGAAATTGATAGAAAATGTAATATATTATTCTAACAAATCGGAGGGCAATGAAAATGCTTTCGACAAAAAGGAAAATTCTGGCAAGGATACGGCGAGGCGGACCTGGCGGCCTGTGGTGCGCCGATGATTTCATGTCCACTTTCCAGCGCCACGAAATCGACGAGAGTTTTGCCAGGCTTATGAAGGAAGGCGTGATACGGCGAGTCATTCCTGGCATCTACGAGTATCCAAGGTTCAGCGAATTGCTCCAATGCCCAGTGGCGACGGACATCAATGAACTGGCGCGAACCCTTGCCAGGAAGTTTCGATGGCAAATATGCCCCGATGGCGAATCAGCCTTGAACTACCTTGGCCTAAGCACGCAGATTCCTGGGCGGACGCTCTATTTCTCCGATGGTCCCAATCGCACATACGAAGTTGAGGGGCAGACACTGGAGTTCCGCCATTCCGCAAAGCGGTTGCTGACATTCAAGAAGATTGAAAGTCTGATCGTGGTTCAAGGGCTGATGGCTCTGGGGCAGACGCAGATGACAACAGAGCATGTCCATCTTCTTTGCAGGAGGTTTCCCGCAGCAATGTGGGAGCGCATCTTGGCTGACATCTCCTCCGCCCCCATCTGGATTGTGGAGACGGTGCGCGGCATCTGCCGTCTTGGAAACGGAACAGCGTAGTCATGCCCTCCATTGAATACGCCTCTCCAGATGCAGTATATTAAGCAGTGGACAAGACAGGCGGCATGAAACAAGGCAAGCGGCGAGCCAGGCGGCATCCACGGGCGAAGTGTCACTCTTTCTAAACTGGGCGCTCTGCAGGCTGGCGCTGGACTGGCGCATGTCGGACTGAATCCCCCAAAATAACCAAAAGGAGAGGTAAAAAATGGCAAATCGTTTCGTTCTCAATGGGCTTTCCTACCACGGCAAAGGCGCGATCCATGAAATCGTCGGCATCCTCACTGCCAAGGGTTTCAAGAAGGCGTTTGTGGCGTCCGACCCCGATCTGGTCAAGTTCCAGGTCACCAGGAAAGTGACCGACCTGCTGGACGCGGCGGGCTTTGCCTATGAGATTTATTCGGACATCAAGCCCAATCCGACCATCGAGAACGTCCTGGCAGGCGTGGAGGCCTACAAGAAGTCGGGCGCCGACTGCATGATCACGATTGGCGGCGGCTCCTCCATGGACACTGGCAAGGCCATTGGCATCATCATCAACAATCCCGAATTCTCGGACGTCCGTTCCCTTGAGGGCGTCGCGCCGACCAAGAACCGCACGGTCTTCACCATCGCGGTCCCCACGACCGCGGGCACTGCCGCCGAGGCGACCATCAACTACGTCATCACCGACGTCCAGAAGAAGCGCAAGTTCGTCTGTGTCGATGTGAACGACATTCCCGACGTGGCGATCGTCGATCCCGACATGATGTCCACGATGCCCAAGGGGCTGACCGCCGCCACGGGGATGGACGCCCTTACCCATGCGATCGAAGGCTACACCACGAAGGCCGCCTGGGAACTGGCGGACTGCCTGAACCTCGAGGCCATCAAGTTGATCGCGAAGAACCTCCGCGCCGCCGTGCAGAACAATGCGGATGGCCGCGAAGGCATGGCGCTCGGGCAGTTCGTCACGGGCATGGCGTTCTCCAACGTCGGGCTCGGCATCGCGCATTCGATGGCCCACACGCTCGGGGCCGTCTATGACACCCCCCACGGCGTCGCCTGCGCGATGATGCTGCCGATCGTGATGGAATACAACCAGGAGGCCACTGGCGAAAAGTACAAGGCCATCGCCGAGGCAATGGGCGTGGACACGACTGGAATGGACCAGAAGGCCTACCGCGCCGCCGCCGTGGCGGCAGTCCGCAAGCTTTCCGCGGACGTCGGCATCCCCGCCAGGCTTCCCGCGCTCAAGGAGGCGGATCTTGACTTCCTTGCCGAAAGCGCATACTCGGACGCCTGCCGCCCTGGCAACCCCAAGGAGACCAGCGTCGCGGATCTGAAAGAACTCTTCCGCAAGATCATGTAGGCATCCTATCGGGCTTGATTGAAGGACGCCTGGTTCCCCAAGCCGGACGCTATCTGCCATCCGACTTGGGGAACAGAGCGCCCGGGGATGTGCGTCCCCTACGCCCTGTCGTCCAGCAGGCGTCTCTGGAGCGCATCCCGAAACGCCGTGGCGGCGGGCGAGAAATACTGCCCTTTTTTCCAGACGATGTCCAGCGAGGACACCAGCCTCGGGACAAACGGCCGGAAGGCCAGCCCCGTCTTCGCGCCAGTCGGCACCAGTCGGTCCAGCGTGACCGCGCAGCCGACGCCTGCGCGCACCAGCAGGGCCGCATTGTAGATGAGATTATAGGTGGCGGCGATGTCCAGCTCGGACACAGGCTTCCCGAGCCATTGCAGGCATGGATTCTCATCGGTTCCGTATTGGATGACCTGGCGCGAGAGAATCAGCGGGATGCCATGGAGGTCGTCGGGGGCGATCCCCTTCTTCGCCGCCAGCGGGTGGCCGCACGGCATCAGCAGCCCCCAGACATCCTGGTGGGGCAGCGCCAGCGCGTCGTACTTCGAGATGTCGACTGGCTGGATCAGCACGCCGAAGTCCAGCGTCCCGCGGTCCAGCCGCTCCATGACGTCCTCCGCGTTCCCGCTGAACAGGTGGAAGCGGATGGCAGGATGCCTGTCCCGCACTTCGCGGATGACTCCCGCCAGCAACGACATCGCCTCGCTTTCGCCGCCGCCCACATAGACATCCCCCGCAATCCGATGCCGTGCGCGAAAATCGGAGCGCGTCTTGTCGACGATCGTCATGATCTCCTCCGCCCGCTGGCGCAGCAGCATCCCCTCGGTCGTCAACGAGACATGGTGGCTGCCGCGAATGAAGAGCCGCTGCCCAAGTTCGTCCTCAAGATCCTTCAGCTGGCGGGAAAGCGTCGGCTGGGTGACATGCAGCCGATGCGCGGCCCCCGTGACGCTTTTCTCACGGGCCACCGCCAGAAAGTATTTCAGCACTCGCAGTTCCATAGACGCACTCCTGTTTCCAAGTGGACATGGCGCTACTATAAGCCATCTGACATGCTCTGCAAGCATGGCTTTCGATAAAAACAAAGTATTTGCTATTTCACGCGATCAAAATATATTAATGAGCGTGCCCAAGAAGGCGGGAATGTGACGACATTTCCCCCCTCCCCCCGATTCAGAACTGGATGCGACGGCACACCGTCATCAAAGGAATCCCCGCTCCATGCGAAAAACGCTGCTTCTGTCCCTATCCGCCCTCGCCCTGGCAGTCGCCACTGGCTGCCGCAACCTCGAAACCACATCCAAGGAGTGCCCGTCCATGAACAACCTCGTCTTGACCCAGGAATGGGACAAGGTCTTCCCGTTGAGCGACCAGGTGGAACACAGCAAGGCCACCTTCCCGAACCGCTTCGGCATCACGCTGGCGGCGGATGTCTACAAGCCGAAGAACGCCAACGGCAGGCTCGCGGCCATCGCCGTGTCGGGCCCCTTCGGGGCGGTCAAGGAGCAGTCCTCTGGACTCTATGCGCAGGAACTGGCGAAGCGCGGATTCCTCGCCATCGCCTTCGATCCCTCCTTCACGGGGGAAAGCGGCGGGCAGCCCCGCTTTGTCGCCTCGCCCGACATCAACACGGAGGATTTCCAGGCCGCCGTCGACTACCTCGTCTCCCGCGCCGACGTGGATGCGGCGAAAATCGGCATCTGCGGCATCTGCGGCTGGGGCGGCCTCGCCCTCAACGCGGCGGCCATCGACACCCGTGTCAAGGCGACCGTCGCCTCCACGATGTATGACATGACCCGCGTCACCGCCAACGGCTACTTCGACCAGGAGGACAGCGCCGCCAGACGCCATGAGAAGCGCGCCGCGATGAACGCCCAGCGCAACGAGGACTTCAAGAACGGCGCCTGCAAACTCGGCGGCGGCGTGCCCGACACGCTCCCCGCGGATGCGCCGCAGTTCGTCAAGGACTACTACGCCTACTACAAGACCAAGCGCGGCTACCATCCGCGTTCCCTGAACTCCAACGGCGGCTGGAACATCACCTCCGCCCTCTCCTTCCTGAACGCGAAACTGCTCGCGTTCGCGGGCGAGATCGAAAGCGCGGTGCTGGTCGTCCACGGCGAAAAGGCGCACAGCCGCTACTTCGGCGAAACCGCCTTCAAGCTGCTCAAGGGCGACAACAAGGAACTGATGATCATCCCCGCCGCCAGCCACTGCGACCTCTACGACCAGCTGGACATCATCCCCTTCGACAAGATCGCCGATTTCTACCGCAAGAATCTGAAATAGATTCGCCGCCATGAAGGCACTTCAGCGGGAGAAGCCGCGCGGCTCCTTCAGGGGGCTCGCCGAAATGGTCCTATCCGCCCTGTGCCTGGCGGCGCTCTTCCTGGCCGCCGCCTGTCCGCGGCGGCCGGGAACGGGGCCGGAGGCACATTCCAGCGCGCGCATACAGGAGAACAAGATGATGCCGCAGGAGACAATCGTTCTTGCAGTCGGCGACGCCAGTTTCACCGTCGCCCTCGCCGACACCGAGGCCGCGCGCGAACTCGCGGGACGTCTCCCGCTCCGCCTCGACATGGCGGAACTGAACGGCAACGAAAAATACGCCAGCCTGGACAGGCCGTTTGCCGCCAAGGCGGAAAAAGTCCGTCGAATCGAGGCTGGCGATATGATGCTCTGGGGGAATGACTGCCTGGTCATCTTCTACCAGTCCTTCGACACCCCATACACCTATACCCGCCTCGGCCGCATCCACAATGCCAACGGACTGGCGAACGCCGTCGGCAAAGGCAACGTGTCGGTCACCCTCCTGCCGTCGCCCGCATCTCCATAACTTGCCCGCGTGGGAAACAGGGCGGTTCAGAAAAACGTGGCGATCATATAAAGCATTCAGGATTTTCAGATAGATGGACACGATTTCCAAAGAGAAGCGCAGTGAGGTGATGAGTCACATACGGTCGAAGGACACGAAGCCTGAGCTGGTCGTGCGGCGCCATCTGCATGCGCTGGGCTTCCGCTACCGCCTCCATTCGCCGAAGCTGCCTGGGCATCCCGACATCGTGCTGCCCAAATGGCATACGGTCATCTTTGTGAACGGCTGCTTCTGGCATCGCCACGAGGGCTGCAAGACGGCGACGATGCCGAAGTCCAACGTGGAGTTCTGGCAGGCGAAGTTCGACCGCAATGTCGCGCGGGACAAAAAGGAGCACGCCGCGCTGGAGGCGGCGGGCTGGCATGTGATCGTCCTGTGGGAGTGCGAGGTGAAGACGCGGCTGGAAGCCCTCGCGGGGGAGATCAGGCGGCGGAAAGGCGCCAAGGCCAAAGGCGGCGGCGTGAAAGCGAAAGCCGCACGGAAGCCGTCCAAACCGAGAACTGCAAAGGGATGAAACCGCAATGAGCATGGAACAACTTGTCTGTAACAGCCTCAGAAGGGGCGGGCTTTCCTGTCTGCTTGCGCTCTGCCTGGCGTCTCTCGGCTGCGTCCATCGTGTGGACGGCGGCTGGCGAGAGTTCAAGGTGTTCTGCGGGATGTCGTACCAGGGCGGCGAGGTCACCGAGGCCGACTGGCGGAGATTCTGCGACGAGCATGTCACGACGGCCTTCCCCGACGGCTACACCTCCCTTGAGGCGACTGGCTACTGGAAAGGCGGCGGCAAAACCACGGAGCGGGAACATTCGCGCGTGCTGGTCATCGTCGCGCCCGCCGACGCGAAGGACAAGGTCCTTTCCGTCGCCCGGAAATACCGCCAGCAGTTCCATCAGGAGGCCGTGCTGGTCATGACCTCCGTTGGAGACGCCATTTTCGTGGAGGGCAACCAATGAACACCACGCTTTGCAACATGTGCATGATCGAGGACAAGGCCACTGGCCGCGTGCTGGTGCAGCACCGCCTGCCGAAGCCGACGAATCCGTGGTGCGGGCTGACCTTCCCTGGCGGGCATGTCGAGGCGGGCGAGTCCATCACCGCCTCGACCATCCGCGAAATCCGCGAGGAGACGGGGCTGGCCGTCTCCCACCTTCGGCTGTGCGGCGTGGTGGAATGGGAGACCATCGGCGAACGCGCCGACGGCTCGCCCGCCGAAGTCGAGGCGAACTCCAAGTACATCGTCTTCCTGTTCCGCACCAGCGCCTACACGGGCGAACTGAACTCCTCCGCCGAAGGGCGGATGGAATGGATGACCCTCGACGCAATGCGAAAAGGCGGCCTCGCCCCGCACATGGAGGAGTACATCCGCGTCCTCGTGGAGGACGACGTCCCGCAAGCCTACGGCATCAGCGGAAGTGGTAGATTGGAAGTCGTCAAAGATGACGAATGAAACTAGAGGAAGTGAGTCCTGCGGTGCCCCAAGCAAGGCTGAGCCTCCTGCCTAAGCCGTCCACGCTACTAAATCGAGCGGACACTGCGGATTCATGTCAATTGGCGGCAACAGGACTGTCACCCAGGGAAAATTCGACAATGTCGCAGGCATACAACAACCTGCGGACGTCAATCCCCAGCCAGTGGAAGGTCGTCCTAAAGCAAACGCCGCATGCAACAGACAAACCTCAACATGGTCACGCAGTAGATGACCTTTTTTGAATGCTGTTCCCCATACGGGTAGGCAATGCTCATAAGCACGCTCCTGGGAACGGCATGTGCCAAAGTGTTTGGATTGAGCATGTTCTTCAAAAAGATGCGTTGCATTCCTGCCCAGGAAAGCCCCCATCAGGGGCGACGGACCATAGCCAGGGATGGAGTGAACGCCGAAGGCGCGAACGAAGCCCACGGCGCAGATGGTATCGCCTCTGCAACGGGCTTGCCGCCGTCGCGGCGGTCGGAATGCATGCTATGGGAGCGGGCGAAAGATGCCGCCTTGCGGCCCTGGGCCGGCGGTCGTTGTCAGGGGCGGAGGCTGCGGTCGGGCTCCCGCCCTCCCTTCGCCTCCGACAATACCATCCCTTGCCGGGCGCTAGTCTGTTTCCGGTGCCCTTCCAGGGGTCCTGCTCGCCGCTTCGCGGCTCGCCCCCCCTGACTATGCGCCAACGCCCCCTTGCAGGGACTTTCCTGGCGAGGGATGCCACGCATCTTTTCGGAGCCCGCATTTGAAACCACGTTCTTTGGCACACGCCAGCCCCACGAGTGTGCTATAGATCACATTCCCTACCATCTCCGGGGACAAAGCATTTTTGAATGAGCAACACAGCATCTTGTGCTTTCAGGCAAGGTCCTCTATGGTTCTGCCTGGAATCCTGCTTGTAATTTGCGCAAGAGCGCTCATATTATGTCATTGCTGATTTACGGCCCCTCCCTATCTGAGTGGTTGCCTACGGCAAGATGTCGTGAAGACGCAGTTTTCGAGTTTACCGTCTAGTGAAGGGCAAGACTGGACGAGGCAAAGAAAGGACTGACGGATGCTGAAGATCGATCTCGGGAAGATCCTGGCAGAATTCGGGAATGCACTTGGATTGGAGCTCGCTTTTGACGACAAGGGAGTATGCGGGCTGACCCTGGACGAGGAGACGCCGATCATCATCCAGTCGACGGAGGAAGATTCGAGCCTGACGCTTTCCAGCATGCTGCGGAGCGCGTTGCCCGACCCCCTGGGGATCAACCAGGTCGAGAATCTGTTCGCCCTCGCGCTCGATCCAATGGTGCGCGGCGGGGCGTCGCCTGTCGCGGGGCGGGATCCAGAAAGCGGAAACCTGGTCCTCTACATGGTTCTGACGCCCTCCGTGCTAGACAAGACACCGCTCGCGGAACTCTTCGAGGCGTTCGTGGCGACGCGCGATGCCGTCGCGGCGATGCTCGACGAGCCTGTGGAGGCTCCGCTGCAGTTCGGGGACCAATTTTCAAAACTGTGGGTGTAGCCATTCGGCCACCCTTCCACCCAGACACCAAACAAAGGGACACGCCATGCTGATTAAGGCACTCGATGACATCCTCAAGGAATTCGGCGCGAAGATGGGGATCGACCTCGCCTTCGACGAGGACGGCGCGTGCCGCCTTGAAGTGGCCAAGCTGGTCGCGGTCGACATACGGGCCAACGAGGACGACGGGACGCTCACGCTGTCCGCAGTGGTGCGTGAGGAGCTGCCAGACCCGATCACCTACTCCACGGCCCTCGACCTGCTCGCCCTCGCCCTCGATCCTGCGAGGCAAGGCGGGAATTCGCCTGTGGTGGGCCGCGACGACGAAAGCGGATTCGTGGTGATGTACGAAGTGGCGACGCCCTCGATGCTCAACCGCAAGCCGCTCATTACGATCTTCGAGGAGTTCATGGAGACCTACCGCGCCGTTTCCGCCCTGCTGGACAATCAGGAAGCGGTCGCCGCCAAGGCGAAGGCCGAGGCAGGGACGGCCAGCAACTAACCTCGGGAGGCGCACCATGGCCGACATCCAAATCACGTCCGTCAAGACCCTCACCGCGAGCGACCTCATCGGGAATCTCCACGAAGCGGGGGAAACGAAGCTTAAGAACAACGGCTCGATCCGCGTCGGCTCGAAGACCTACAAGGTCTCCTACGTCTCGGGCGAAAACGGCACTGACAGGCTCCAGATGAAGCGGCACTACACGGGGCCGCTGGGCTGGCTGCTGAACTGGGCGAAGAGCGGCTCGCTCGCCACGCAGTCCACCGCGCTGCAACTGAACGCCAAGATCGAGGAACTGATGAAGTCGAAAGACTATCAGCTCGCCCGCAACACCTACGACAAGTTGATGGACATTGCCAAGACCCATAAGGGCAACGAGAACGGCGTCATCGAAGTGGCCAACTACGGGCACAGCGAGCCCCGCAACAAGATCACGACGATGGCCGTGGTCGAGGCGGTCAACCGCAAGCTTCAGGCTACGAAAAGCCACAAGACCATCCAGCTCAACAAGATCGACACCTACAACACAATCCTCGGCATCACCACGCGGTCCCTGATGCCCCACCGCTACGGCGCATTGATGAAGAAGATCGCGGACGGAAACCTGAAGCTCGACAGCAAAGTGCTCAACAACGAGCTCTACACGGTCGAAGCCGAGGATGTGGAAAAGTGGAAGGCCTACATCTCCGACCAGAAGATCCTGGACAAGATCGACATTCCCCGAAAGCTCTTCAACTACCTCAACCAGCCGCAGGGGACATCCGAGGACGACGCGGGCCTCGTGGGATGGAAGAAGGACTTCAAGGCGGATCCCGACAAGGCCCTGCGTCATTTCGTCATCAAGAACATGCCTGCGAGCACCATGAAAGCCGGCTTGGGGAACGATGAGGCCATCAACCTGATGTGCAGTAAGATCAAGGACTACGTCGCGATCTACAGCATGGAGGACGGCGACGAGAAGACGGCGAAGATGGCGGAATTCCTGAAGTTCGAGAACTGGCCGTGCACGGCGGAAGACCAGGCCGACATTGACGATACGATCAAGGGACTCATCAACAAGAAGGCCGAGGAACTGCGCATCACGCCAGAGGAAGCCCAGCGGCTCCACGGCAAGGCGATCAAGGAGGCCTTCTACGCGAAACAGCCGTCCAGGGCGCTGACCACCCTCTCCTCCTATCGGTTGTTCGCGAACGTCATTATGTACGCCACCTTCCGGCAGACCAGCAAAATCGGGCTGGACTTCTTCAGGAGCCAGAACAAGCCGATCCTGTTCCACACGAGCCATCGAAATATGATGGACTTCGGCGACACCGACTGGATCCTGCAGGAGAAGCACTGGAAGGAGGGCGACGGCCAACTCGACCAGACCTACGGCGGCTCCGAAATCACCCACTCGGAAGTCCGCCACGCCTACAAGCTCATCCAGGAGTACGGCGACAACATAGGCGGCGCGGATCTCTGGTTCGTGAAGGGGGCGCAGTGAGCATGCGAACCCCAGGAATGCGTTGACGCGCGCGTCAAGGAACCGATCATGGACATGGAGACCGCATCCGACGCCTGCCTGGTGTCACAGCGGACCAATGCCGACAACGATTTCGGGCATGACGGCAAAGCGAGCGCCTTGCGGCGTCAGACAAGTTCCTTGATCAGCTTGAGAGCGCTGCCGAGGGAGGCGTCGAACTTGTTGGCCTCCGTGTCGACGGCGTTGAAGGTCTCCGCGAGTTCGGGTTTCGCCGCGAGGAGCGCCGCGTCGCCTGGCGCCGTCCTGAGCGAGCCGACCGCCGCCTTGAGGATCCTCGCGTCGTTCTGGTGGTGGAGATCGATATTGGCAAGGAGCGTGTTGTAGTCCTGCTCGCCCAGGCTCTTGACCGCAAGCGCGGCGCGCGGATCGATCTGCGCGAGGTAGGTGGCGGCGAGCGTGGCGACTTCCGTCGGCAGGTCATCCACCCCCAGCGCGGCCTTGAGCGAGGCGAGATTCGCCGAAAGCGCTTCAAGGAACGTCGTCCACTTGCTGGCGGGGAGGGTGACCGAAACCATTTCCACGGCGTCGTTCTCGCCCTTGCGAGGGGCTTCCTTCCATGCGCCGTCGAACGGCCAGGCGAAGGCCTCCATCTGCTGCATGAGCAACCGCATCTTCGCCTTCGTGAGGCGCACGCCCTCGGGAAGCGCGTTGTTCCTCCCCACCAGGGTCTCGTGAGCAAACGTTCTGCGGGCCATGAGTTTGCCGCCAAAACGTATATTCTCCCTGACCGCAAGCGCGAAGAGATTGCGGCGACTCCAGAAGTCTATCAGCAGGGACGGGAACTGGCCCAGGAAGAGCGACAGTTTTTGGGCCACCACGTTGGCGCACGCCACATTGACGGGGGTGTCGCGGGTCGCCTTCACCCCCGCCAGACCGTAGACTTTGTTCGTCGTCCTCGGCGTCGGATCCATCACCTGCCCAAGCAGCGCGGCGTGGCGGCCGATGGACACTTTCAGCACGTTTGTAATCGTTTTCACCGCTTGCTTGTACTCCTGCGAGTCGATCGGAATGTCGTTGTTCCTGATCGTCGCAACCGCATTCGCGAGCTTTGCCCGATTCGTTTCGGAGATCGAGCCTGATTTGGCATTCGCAGGCCCCTTCCTGAGTTCTCGCAGGACGTCGCCTGGGATCTCCAACTGGGCGATCCATTCGACAAACGGCAGGATCGTCTTGACCGACGTCTCGCGGTCCCCTCGCAGAATCTCCGCCACCTCCGCCATCTGCTGAACGCAGACGTTGCCGATCTGATTCGACCCTCCGTAGGGCTGTTTCTTCTCGTCGACGAGCGGCATGCCCTGCTCATACACTGCAACGCCGCCTCCGTCAGCCTGTACGCCAGGAGCTTCACCGAGGCGAAGAGCGACAAGGCCGACGCGGTGGCCATCGCCAGGTACGCCTGCGACCGGAATCCCCCCGAGCCTCGCAGGACGAGCCCGGAGAAGGCGCGGCTGCGCGAGATCGTCCGCGCCAGGAACTCCATGGAGGAGCAGCTGCTGCAGGCGCGGAACCGCATGGCCGGGCTGGAGGACCGGGCGGTGCTGAAGATCCAGCGGAGGCTCGTCGCGGCCATCGAGAGGGCGATTGCCGGACTGGAGCGCGAACTGGAGGCGGCGGTGAAGGCGTCACCGGAAATCCGCGCGGAGGTGGAGCTGATGGCGACCGCGCCGGGCGTCGGCTTCCTCTCGGCCGCGTGCATCTACGCCGAGCCGGGGTCGCTGAAGCAGTATTCCAGGAAGCAGGTCTCGGCCCTCTCCGGGGTCTGCCCGGTCAACAGGACGTCGGGCACCTCGGTGCGCCGGCACACGATGTCGCACCACGGATCCCGCCTGCTCCGGAGGATACTGTTCCTGGACTCCACGCAGGCGATCCGCCGGATGCCGTCCATGGGGCAGTTCCATGCCCGTCTCCTGGCCAGGCCGGATTCAAGCAAGATGACCGCCAAGTGCGCCTGCATGAGGAAACTGCTCCTGATCCTCCACGCGATGGTGGTCACGGACACCAAGTTCGATCCCAACCACAAATCCGAAAAAACTTCAAAAAAGTGAGCAAACCGGCTTGACAAAACACACATTACCTATGTTCCCCAAGAGGGTCGGTAACAGCACCTCATAAAGCAGACACGCCAGAAGCGTGTGGGTTGGGCGCGATTGACGAAGCGGACGTAGCCACGGCGTCCCGCCGTGGCGGGCGGGTGAGCCACACAGGGTTTGCAATCGGGCGGCAGAATCGTTCGCTGCGTCGCTCGTCGGGGCAACCACGGCGGGACGCCGTAGCTACCATTTTCGGGCGTCAACCAGGCGGTCGCCGATCCACTTGGGTACACAGCGTCCAGAAAAGACCGCGGCATCCCAAAAATCCTTTGACGCACTACATTAACGACGAAACGATGACGGCGGCATTTGATGCCAGTGGCAATTGTAACTGGACAGATGTGGCACGGGACTGGGATTCCGAACCGAACCAGCCGAAAACAACCCAGGAGGGAAAAATGCAAAGAATCGTGTCGTTGCTTGTTTTGTCCGCCGCGTGGTTTGCCGCGGTCGCCCCGCTTCCCGTGCTGGGATGCACCAGCTGGATGGTGTTTTCCGATTTGACGAAGAACGGCAC
>JAEEGL016507830.1_pt1 | contig 21460 bp, 19 predicted proteins | sample 9134231 | NCBI WGS metagenome assembly JAEEGL01 (sample SAMN16246548, study PRJNA631951) | gut metagenome | biome: gut microbiome; feature: rumen; material: fiber-attached | host: Bos | place: Iran: Karaj | collected 2018-10
GTTGAAGTTCACAAGTAGTCCTACCTTCTTGTTCATCAGTCGGAGGTAAGTGAGAAGTTGTTTCGCAAACACCTTCTTCATTTCCTCCACTGATTTGAGCTCTACGATGACATTGTCTTCTACAAGCAAGTCTAATCGTAGTTCGGTCTTCAACACATTTCCCTTATAGATGATAGGAACCTGTTTCTGTCTTTCCACTTTGAGTTCCCTTTGCTCCAGTTCATACACCAGTGCCTCTTCATACACTGACTCCAGTAGCCCAGGACCAAGTGCTTTATACACATCATACACAGCACCTCTTATCTCGTAAGTTACCTCATTTGCGGTCATCTTTTTCTTGCTGTCACACAGAAAGCACGGAAAGCACGGAAATGTTGGTATACGAATACGGACTAAACGGATCTAACGAATTTATCTTGATGGGACATTGGTGTTGGCTTTAGTATTTATAAAAACAAGCTTTTATCATACTTTAGCCATCATCTATGACTTATTCACTCTGTAAGATGAATAAGAGTTTTTATTTGGACTGAAGAAGTCTAAGAACTTGCTCTTAAGATTCTTCTGACAAATTAAAACATTCTCCATCATGATATTTATCTTTCTGTGGTTTCTGTGGTTTCTGTGATTTCTGTGTGACCTAGTATTAACAATTTAATTCAGTGTGAAACAATGAAGAAGATTCTTATCAAATGGATCTTAAAGATCCTTTCCAAGAACTTTGATGGCTCCAAGAAGGAGGTCACGAAGTTCGTGATTCAGGTGATCATCAGCATCCTTTCTGCTGTGCTCACCGCCCTGGGCGCCAGCGCCGCAGTAATTCATTAGTGTTTAATCTTTAATTGGGGAGCGCCCTCTTCTGGTGGCAGCCTGTGAGGGTGGCTCCTCTTAATTACAAAACTTCAAGTTATGAGAAGAATTACATCTATTGTTATTCACTGTGATGGGATTATGCCTCACCAGCATAACACCATTGCGAAGATTGATGCCTACCATCGCTCTTTAGGATGGAAGTGTGTCGGTTATCACGTGTATATCCAGAGGGATGGCACGGTTGAGCATGGTCGTCCCATTGAGGAACCGGGTGCGCATGTGGCGGGTCACAACAAGTATAGCATTGGGATCTGCTATGAGGGTGGACTGGATGCGGCAGGGAATCCTGCTGATACGAGGACCCCGGAACAGGTGCGTGCGTTGCGTGAACTTGTGGAGCGTCTGCATGAGCGTTTCCCTAATGCTGTCATCGTCGGTCATCATGACCTGAACCCGAGGAAGGCATGTCCGTGTTTTGATGCTGTCAAGGAATATTGGGATTTACAGCCTTGAGGGGGATGTTCCCTTGATTCCAGAAAGAGGTGGTGGCCGAAAGGCTGCTGCCTCTTTTTGTTTTTAGAACGTAAAGTCCACAGCCAGTGTCACGCGGGGATGATCTTTAAAGAAATCATTGCCCCAGAGGTAAAGGCTGTATTGCTTATATACATAGAAGAAACCTGCTGCGAGGTCTGCGTCTTCATTAAACCTCCATGAATGAACAAGGCCGATGTGTGGCCAAATACTGCTGTTCTTCGTTAGGGGTAAGTTGCCAGCCAAATACCACCATTGCTCCAATCCGAATTTAGCATCCTTGTTTGCAGTATGCCACGTGTTGGAAGTCCAGAACAGTTTTCCATCGTTGGTGATATTACCATTCATAAACAATCCTGTGGTATTATAGCAAAACTTATGATTATCTTCCAAGTCGAAAGAAGGTGTCATCTGCACGCCTGCACTAAACCATTTGCTGAATTTCTTACCCACACGCAGATAGTAACCAATCTCTCGTTCATCTTGACCTGTTGTCAAATCAGTACCAATAGAGAACCAATCATTGATACCGTATTGCAATGTTGTATATGTACGCTGGTTGTTTATTCCCGGGCGAAACTTAAAGGAATGATAGCCAAACAAGTGATGTTCACCAACAGTAGCTCCGTAATATGGTACTTGAGCCGAAACCTTTGTAATGCAGATAATTGCAAGTATTGTTCCTAATACTATTCTTTTCATATTCATCTTTAATTTATTGTTGTTTGTGTATAATTATTATACTTCAATCCCCGAAGCAAATTTCTCTTTATAATGCAGTTTGCTCCTAATAGCAAATGCGAGGCCCAAAACAGCCCATCCTCCTACAATAATCCATTCTTCCCACGTCAATGTACAATTTGTTCCTGGCAATACATACATTAATACCATGAACCCTGACATAACAACAGCAATAGAACCAATGATTATCCCATGCTTAAGTTTGAAAGGGCGTTGAAGATCAGGTCTACGCTTTCTAATAATGATATAAGCAATTGCCACCAAGCAATATGCCAGACAGCAAGCAAAGTTAGCAGCATCGACAATCCATACAAGCATTACTCTTCCCAACAAGGGGCAGAGTATAGAAAGAACTCCTAACAGTATAAGAGCTGCAACAGGAGTCTTATGCTTTGAATGAAGTTTTGAGAACATCTGGGGCAACATATATGAATCAGCCATGGAATACATTGCCCTACTACCACCAATCATAAAAGAATTCCAACTTGTTACAATTCCACATAAACCTCCTAAGATGAGCACCTTTGCCATAAACTTACTGCTGAATGCAACAGCCATTGCATCGGCTGTTACAAGTCCCGTAGCGCCCATGGATTCTGCAATCTGCTCGCTATTCATCACATAGCCAATAGACAGAACCACAGTAGCATAGAAGAGCACTGCAAGACCAATAGACAGAAGCATCAGCCTTCCGAGCCTTTTTAAGGGAACTTTGATTTCCTCTGCAGCCTGAGGTATCACATCAAAACCGAACAAGAAAAAAGGTGTCATAATAGCCACCTTGATGATGTTCTCCACGATGTTCATAGAGGTGTCACCAACAAGCGCCTGACTTTGTAAATTGTCAATATCGCCTTTAAATGCAGAACCTGCAATAAGAAGCAAACCTACTACGGCTATCGTAACAGTCAATATGGTCTGGAAAATAGCAGCTGTTTTAGTGCCACGAATATTGATAATCATTATAAGCGCCGCCATGGCCATAGCTATTAATACCCATGAAAGGTAAACATCAAAGCCTTCTATTGTATACAGATACCCTTTTAATATGCCAGGGAACAGGTATTGAAGGATAGTAGGAAAGCTAACAGCCTCGAAGCATACCACTCCGACGTACCCCAATATGATAGCCCAAGTACATATAAACGAGCCTACAGAGCCAAATGCCGCATAACTGAACACATGTTCACCCCCACATTTTGGCATTGCAGATGTAAGTTCCGCATAGGTGAGACCAACGAAATAAATCATCAGACCACCTATAACAAAACCAAGGGCTGTACCCAATGCACCACCAGAGACAATCCATTGCCCTGAAGCTACAACCCATCCCCAGCCAATCATGGCACCAAAAGCCACGACAAGCACATCAAGGGTATTTAATACTCTATTGAATTCAGCATTACTGTTTGCCATAATTATTTCATAAGCTCTGGTTCATCCCAGAGATTTAATTTAGTTCCTATGTTGTTTTTCAATGCATACTGATAGCACTCATAGCCCCAGGCTACATCTTCGAGGGACATCCCGCCAACAGCGTAAACCACAATCTGACTTTCATTCTCACGTGCCTTTGCTTTACCATTGATTACGTCTCCCATCTCGGTTATGCATTCGCGAGATAATTTCCCTTCAGTTACTGCATCATAGAAACCCATGCCTAAAAGAGTTGAGACCGTCTTCTGAGTTGGTAGTTCACGACCTTCTCCCCAACCAGCATACATTGCATAATTATCTGCTACAAGTTTTACATTATCCTTAGACAAGAACTCCGTCTTGATGAGCAATGCAGATGCGCTGATAACTACAGCGCCCTGCTTCACCCAAGATTCTTCAATATAAGGGTTATCCTCGTATTTCGCTGCATTTGTGGTTCCATAAAAAATGATATCGGATTCACGACATGTTTCTTCAAGTGTTTCACAAACGATACAGTTTTTAATCTGTGGGTAAGATTTCTTAGCAAAGTCAATAAAACGATTAATGTTTTCTTTTCCACGTCCTTTAATTTTGACAGTATCAATATTAGGGCGTGCAACCATAAAAGCATCTAGTGTATAACGTGACATTACACCCGGTCCTATAATTGAAACAACATGTGCATCTTTATTGGCCAGCCACTTAGCGCCAAGTCCGCTAACTGCACCTGTGCGCATAGCACTCAAAATGTTTGCAGACATATATGCCTTCGGAGCACCTGTTACAGAATCCATAAGGGACATCATCAGAATAGAGCGAGGCTGCCCATATTCCTTGTTGTGAGGATTTGAACCATATGTTTTACAACCATATAATTTGTATTTACCACCCAAATAAGCAGGCATGGCCATCATACGCTTATCAGGCTCTGCCAAAGGCATTCCTGGCACATCAGATGTTCTGGGGAAAGAAAGGCGAATGCCGTGCTCATTTCCATTATCACCACCCATGCGATAGTCACCAGCTACTAATAGTTTGAACATATCTTCCATGGAAAGTAAACACCCGGCCATGTCATTAACCCCGGCCTTAATCATGTCCTGCTCACTTAGATACAGGAAATCAATCTTTGAATTTGACATAATGCTATTATGATTTATATGAAATTAATTTCAGGATGGATATTTGTTTTTGAAAGGGTCTTAATAGTATCAAGAACTTTTGAGAAAGGTTCTGAAGCATCGGTATTTAACACTGCATCAATAAAACTATCAACCATTTCCTTGGGTGCATATAACTCGTTAATCTTATGCGCTTTCTCCACAAGGTTCTGTACACTAATTTGAGCATTATGATCACCTCTTGGTTCATAGGATTCAGAAACGAATTTCTTTCCTGAACGTAGAGTAATTATAACATGACTCAGACGTTGAGCAGGGAACACCTTGTCATACTCTGAATATTGATGGAACTCTATACGATTTACCATATCAGCAACACGAGGGTCTAACATCTTTGTCGTAGAACTCTCTAATGGGCCACAATCACCGAAGAGAAGTTGGGCCGCAAGCGGGTAGATAATGTTATATTGAGCCTCATCCTCGCACGTTGGTGCACATCTATATAACGTACCTGCATTCCCAAATGTATACACATCAACCTTTTCAACATCAGCAGAGGAAAACTCATATTGTTTCATCAAATCTGATATCGCACAGATTGGGCTGTGAGCCCATCTGCAACATGAATAGAATTTGACATATAAGTCAAACATATAATATTTCTCACCCAATGAATCTATATAGGGGATATATTTATCATCTAATATGATTGCATTACGCCCTGTAATACCACTCATTGCCATAACTACAGCTTGTGTACCTGCATGTTGACCATAATAAATACCGTCCTTATTCATTGAAGGGACATAGCAAGATCGCTTAGCAGGGTTAACAGGTGCAATAAAATCAGCGATACTTAGAGCCATCTCCAGCTGATCCCGATCTAAACCCAGAAGTTTGCCAACACCTGCTGCAGAAGCAAAAGCGGAATAGGAACCTGTACTATGATCCCAAGTGAAATAGTCACGAATCGCGTATCCCTGACGTATTCCAGTCTCATAAGCTACAACTATAGCCGAAAGCAATTGTCCATAAGTGCAATTACTATACTCTGCTGCAGAAAGTAGGGCACCAAAGAAACCTGAGCCAGGATGTCCACGAAGAAGACTATAGCCATCATCTAGATCCAGCGCATTCGCAGACATACCATTGGCCATGGCTGCACCAATCAAATTGGTTTTCTTACCTGTGGCATATATGGTAACATCTCCTTTGGGATAATTCTGTTCCACATAAGTGGCTATCTTTTTCGAGGAATTATTCTTGGCACCGCAGCACAAAACAGATGCCAAATCAAGGAAACATTTTTTTGCCTGATTTCGCAAGCTATCATCCATCGTTTCCCACTGAGTATCTTGAATGAAATCAAGGAGAACTCCTAATGCACGTCTGTCATTCATACTATGCCTTATATTCATATTTCGATACTATCATGTCTTCTCCTTTATCGTCATAAACATGATATATATCATACATTTTCTTTACAAAATTCTCTGCTTCCTGCTTGTTTTTTACATAAGCACCTACTGCTGCTACACGTTGACGAATATCACCACTGGCAGGAATGTCCTCGCCTTCTGGTATTATCTGTCGACCATAAACCACATTGGGTTCTGACAAGAGTCTATCAAATCCATATACACTTTTTATATGTCCAGGTCTTACTGAGAAACAGATAATCATACCAACGCCACCATTCAGTTTGAAACAATCTTTGGGATTGCCAAAACAAGTTTTCATATCGCCAGTAAGTGCAAAATGAATAAGGCTTTTTACTGTATCGAAACCAGTAGCTTGCTTTAAAACTAAATCATAATCGCCGCCTGGCATACGAAGAGCAGGGTCGTAATAACGCATTGTATCGCCATCTGCAAAACCCTGAAGGAACACGGGACCAAACTTTATTCCAAGAGCTTTTATCATATCCTTCACTCTACGCATTACGTTTTCCTCGAAAACAGGAGTAAAGTCAGAAGGGAATTTAGTACACATAACCTGCTTGTCCAAACCATCTTCCAATTTACCTAAGTATCTGTCACCAAATTTCACCATATATGGTTCACCGTCTACCACAAAAAAGGCAGATGCAATGTCTTGTTTATCTCCCATATATTTTTCACAGATACATTTACCGTCAGCAGAAAGCTTTTTTGCTATCTTCAAACCCTCAATAGCTTCTTCTTTAGTATAACAAACGCTTTGACCTCTGGAACCTCGGCAGATACTGGGTTTGATAAATAAAGGATACTCTGCTAGGTTATTCACAACATCCTCTTCGGTATAATCAGGGATTACATCTACATTATGTTTTATACAGAAGTCCTTGAATTTACGTTTATCTGTAAAAATATCAAACTGTTCTTTGGTTGCATAACAAGGGATTCCTAATTTCTCACATATCTGCTGGTATGGTTTTTGAGCAGGATCAATGCAAAAACTCAATACAGCATCCACCTTTTCCTGTCTACACCTGTCAACTATAGCGTCTACATCGGTAATGCTATACATCCATGATTCATCAGCAAGTTGTTTTGCAGGTGATAGATGGGGTTCAAGATAGTCTGTAACTATCACATAGAGACCCATTTCCTTGGCCGTTCTTACCACTTTGTTATGTACGCTTGCACCTGCTAAAATTAATATTTTCTTACCTTTAAAATCCATATTAATATTTTGCAAAAAGTATTTCAAAAAAATCTAACTGTAAATCATTTCTTCCAGAATAGTAAGTGCTTTCATCATTCTCGACATCCCTAAGTATACGAGCGGGCGACCCTGCCACAAGCACACTATGAGGCACATCTCTAGTAAGAAGGCTACGAGCTCCGATAAAAGCATGATGACCAATCTTTTTAGCCTTGGCAGAAATACTCAAAGCTCCTTGACCTACAAAAACGAAATCTTCCATATCTGTATAAGCACCTATAGTAGCGCCTCCAGCAATAAAACAGCTTTTACCTATATGGGTAGTATGTGAAATGTTCACATGCGAAAGCACGACTGTATTGCTATCAACAAAAGAATCTGCTTGAACATAAGAAAATGGTGAAATATAAACTCCAATTTCCGATATCTTTGCAAATTGTGATACGACAGCAGTGGGATGAATTATAGAAGGAACATGACCGCCTAAACTAATAATTTTATCAGACACCTCAGTACGAACTTTATTATCGCCCATTGTAAGCAGAAATGACCTACCTGTCAAATCACCCAAAGAAAATAAATCATCAAATGAACCAAGTATTCGATAGCCGTGATCAATTTCACCTGTCCTTTCAGAATTATAGTGGTAAAGACCTGCAATTGTATAACCACAAGCCATCGCCAAATCTAAAAAAACAGGTGTGTTATGTCCAACACCTAAAGCATATAATTCCTTATTCTCGTTCACTTAATTCTTATAATTTAAGGATTTTATTTAATAAGCTATCAGCCTTGGCGGCTATATTGTGGTCGTACCAGCTGAAGAACCATTTTTCCAAAGTGGCTATGCGCAGCTGGTCAATCAAGTTACCTATTATAAATATCATGAGCACTACACAGATAAAATAGAGAACCAACTCACCTGTGGTAAGCGAAGCGTAATGTCCTATACAATCTACTGTATCCTTCCAAAGCCATTGACGCATAGCATCTGAGTTTGTATGAATTAAGAATACTCCAAAAGTTCCAGCACCAATACCATTTATCACTTTACTGTATTTGATGTCGAGATTCTTGAACCAGAGGAAGGAACATACAGCTACAGACAATGCAAAGAACTTATTACAGTCTATGACGAAGAAATACGTACCCTTTGCACCAAACACTAATCGCATGGCAACAATACTCAACATTGCAAATAGAACATTGGCTATCGAGAGCCATCCCCATAAACTCTTTCGGTTGAATATGGGTTGAGGATAGAGTCGGATATAGGATGCTACCATGTAGATGATGCCAAACCAAGTGACATAATTGAATTTGATGTCGAATTTGGGTATTGAGCCGAGTATCGTGTAGAATCCAAGCAGCAAAAGGAGTAGCAATTCATGCTGTCGCTTGGTCATGTGACGTATCAGGATGTTGAGGAATGGGATAGTGAGCCAGAAGCCTACAAAGCAAGAGGTGAAATTCTTCTCAAAGTTCCATACTGGCATGACGAGTTTCAAAAGCCTTAGTGGCAAGAAAGTCTCGTAGCCCGTTATGAGAAATATAATGAAAATCAACCATCTATAAAGGTAGATCTGACCCATCAGTTTTAGAAACTTACGCAGGGTGATTTGGCTGGTACACATGAAATACCCCGTAATCATAAGGAAGCAGTTGATGCCGGTCTTCCCCCAGGCTCCGAAGAGAGTCAGGAAAAGGCTGTTGCCTGATGTGAGATCCTGCTGCAGAGGGCCGCCTACGGATGTCAGTCCGCTATTCATTACATAGTGGTGTGCCACTATCATAAGCATACAGACGATGCGGTAGAGCTCGAGATTGCTGCTCCTCTGTCGCTGCTTGGTGGGGGGGGTATTTTTATTTGGAGCCATAACCATCATCTTAAAACAACTCTCATTGAACGGTTTGTGTTAAACATCACATCATTCATATCTTTGTGTGAGTTGGCATGCAGGAAGTTCAGACCTATCAGGTCATTGCAGCGCCTGAAAGGATGGACAAGGTCGCCATATTTCTTTTGGATTTCTTCTCTAACAAGCGCCGCTTTTGCCTTATCGGAATACTCGATTCCCTGATACTTGCCTTCATGTGAGGTATGCAGGACTCCAAGTCCCCAGTATCCACCCTCTTCGCCATCGAGTGAAACGTCAAGGTCACATGTATCGCCCATGGCTGTCTTGATGGCTGCCTCCACAATGTCTTTATGGGCTATCATCGATATGAACTCCGGGAGCATATTCCCGCCACAGCGAGGACCTGCATCCAAGAAGTACAGACGGTCGTGTTTGTCGATAATCATCTCTATGTTGAATGCTCCTGATGTATTGCCTGTGGTTGCAACCAGTCTTGAAACTTCATCCTTTACTAGTTGCTTTCGACTCTCAGACAATTCAAGTGGATAGCTGTAGGCTGCAGGAAGAAGGGGGTTGGTCTCAATATCCCTAATACTGTTGATAAGACCCCATGCCGCCACCTTCCCGTTCAAGGCAAAGATCTCAGCCTCTATCACAAATGGGTGGTCACGAAGGATAAACTCTTCAATAATCAGTGTACCGTTCCTCGAGCACTCCTTTGCATCGTCTATTGCCGCGGCAAGACCTGCCTTATCCTCTACAACCGTGATGCCCTTGCTACCAGAAGAATCTGTTGGCTTGACTATCACGGGGAAGTGAAGGGACGCAATGGCTGCCTCATCTATTTCATAAGGCGCATTAATTTCTACCCATTTCGGTACGTTGAATCCATGATCAATGAGAAACTCACGAAAAAGATGTTTCTCGCAGAAATGCCGCACAAGATTGTAATCCATTCCCGGAAGGTTCATAGCATTGGCCACGTAGGCGGCAGTGGGTGCTGCAGGGTCTGATCCATAAGCAATGATTCCGTCAATTCTTTCTTGTAGGGCTACCTGAAGCACTGCGTCTTTGTCGGTCGTGCTCACCAAATGGAAGGAGTCGGCTATCAACTGTCCTGGATTATCTGGCAAATAGTCGCAAAGAACGGTGTAATAACCCAGACTTTTGGCTTTCTTGATAGCTGTAAGCTGGGCAAAGGAACCACCCAAGAGAAGAAGCTTCTTCATTGCTGTCGGCTTACGCATATACAATGTATCCGGTTTGACTATATCCATCGCCACAAAGCCATTCTTCGTGTAGCAGAGCCGTGCAACCTCGTCTTTTTGGTAAACTTCAAGCCGTATCTCTTGGAAACCTTTGCTTCTGACATCCTGAGTTACCAGGTCTAACATGCGTGAACACAAGCCCATTCGTCTATAGTCAGGTGATACATACACTTGGGCAATATAGGCGAAATCGGCACCCTTTCCATTGGCATAATATGCTATCATGCCTGCAATCCTTCCTTCGTCACGACAAAAACAGAAATTTGCGTGGGCATAGAGCTTATCAGTAAAGGAGATTGTCCGTTCCTCACCTCTCAACTGAGGGAAGGCATCCTCTATCTGAAAGTGCATATAGCCCAGCAGTTCGGTATAGACTGGTTTCTCTATCTGGCAAGTAATCATAAGATGTTCTGAGGATATCGCTGGAGAAAGGATGTCTTAAACACCTTGATATATTCAAGATAGCGTGGATCCTTGTCTTGGAAAAAGTCGTTGACTGACTGTATAGACCGCAGCCCCTGTTGCTGAATCTCCATGCTGTGGAGTGCATTGGTCACAATGGAATGAGGATTAGCGCGGTTATAATGATAGATATAGGCATCTAAACACGCTATCGTCTTGGAATAATAAATCAGTTTAGAGAGTGACTGATAGTCCTCATAATAGCTACCAAGTTCATCGATGGTGACATCATAATCGGTGTATAGACTCCTACGTATCAGCTTACTCCAGATGCACATGGTGGCGATGTCCTGAAGGATATTAGTCAATAGGAGTTCTCTATCTGTTGACCATCCCTTGCAGTCGATTTTCACAGAGCCTTGATTCTCCAAGTAGTTCCCTCGGGTATAAACAATATCAGCGTCTGTTTCCAGCTGTTTCTTGATGAGCAGTTCTGCAGCCTCAGGCTCTAACCAGTCATCAGAATCTACATGCATCACGAAATCACCATGACAGGATTTGATGGCCGTATTCCTTGCTGCCGCCAATCCCTTGTTTTGCTCATGACGGATAATCCTAATACTGTCCTTGCGATTAGGATAATCATCTATCACCTTCTGTAGAATATCAATACTGGCATCTGGTGTCCCATCATCCACAAACACATATTCAAGATTCTGATAAGTCTGTTCAAAGACGCTGCGAGCACACCGCTCCATATAATCCTCTACATGATAGACGGGCACCAAGATACTGACAAGAGGGTTTGATACCATAAGTATCAGTTGACAGTTGAGAATTGACAGTTGACAGTTAACTCCTGACTACGAGTTTTATGATACGATCCAGATCCTCCTCACTCAATCCATGATGCATAGGCAAGCATATCACCTCATTTGCCATCGTTGTAGCTACAGGGAGGTTCTCCTTGGTTGCACTTGGCAATCCTCTATAAGTGGTGAAATCACTAATTAGTGGATAGAAATACCTTCTGCCCAATACTCCTTGTTCCTTCATCTTGAAGTAGAGTTCATCACGGGTCATGCCATATTTTTCTGCATGGACGAAGATGGGGAAGTAGCTATAGTTATGTTTCACACCGGGCTGGTCGTCCCAGAAGTCTATGCCCTCCACATTTCTCAATGCCTCTCTGTATTTGATGGCTACTTGGTGACGTGCCTCGATGGCTGCATCTACTTGTTTCAGATTGAGCAAGCCGTAAGCACTGCGCATCTCGTCCATCTTGGAGTTGATGCCTGGAGCAACCACTTCCGTTTCCCCAGCAAATCCGAAATTCTTCAGATAGTCTATACGCTGCTTGGTTTTCTCATCATGCATAATCATGGCACCACCTTCGATGGTGTTATACACCTTGGTGGCATGGAAGCTCAAAGTACTCAAATCACCTGCATTGAGCACACTCTTGCCCCCCACTTCTACGCCGAAGGCATGGGCAGCATCGTAGATGACTTTCAGTCCATACTTGTCGGCGATGTCCTGAATGGCTTGCATGTCACAGGGCTTGCCATAGACATGCACGGGCATGATGGCTGTGGTCTTGGGGGTGATGGCTGCCTCGATCTTATTAGGGTCGATGCAACAAGTCTCAGGGTCAATATCCACAAAGACGGGTTTGATGCCATTCCACCACAAGGCATGGGTGGTGGCTACAAAACTATAAGGTGTGGTGATGACCTCACCAGTGATTCTGAGTGCCTGCAGTGCTGTAATCAGTGGAAGTGTACCATTGGTGAACAAACTCACATAAGGAACCTTCAGGTACTCTGCCAGTGCCTTTTCCAGTTCCTGATGGTAATGTCCATTGTTGGTGATCCACTTACGTTCCCAGATGTCCTTCAACAGTTCGTTGAAGGCATCAAGATCAGGCAGTAACGGGGACGTTACTGTAATGATATCTTTATTCATGAAAAATGAAGTTTAAGCGATTAGCGATTAGCGGTTAGCGGGGGCTGACGCGATGTGTAGGGGGCTCCTGCGCCTCCTACTGAGGCTGGGAAAAACAATAATTACCAATAATTGCCAATAATTGGGGCCAATAATATTATCGAGTTGACAGGTGACAGTTTTCAGAAGTTGACAGGTGACAGTTGACAATTGACAGTTAATTTGATTGACAATTGACAGTTAGTTCTGTAAACAGCCAATTTTGACATCTCCCCCGAAAAGTCTTGCTTTTGGGGCGAATGTCAAATAATTGACGAATAATTTTAACTTCTTTTAATTGGGTTATTTGATACCGATGGTCATCGGGAGCAGATTCGTATGCATCTTTCCTTCCTATAATTCAGTGCTCATCGTATCTTTAGCACGCTTGTGAAACAAGAAAGGTATATCATTTCATTTTCACGGGCAACACGTCAGAATTGGCTACTTACCTAACGTTAACCCTAACTAAGCCATGAGGAGTGTGACTTTACCGAACACAGATCGCACAGATTGAACAGAAAGAATGGATTAACTAATTAGATACACCTTGTCTTCTGTATAAGAATATCCATCTGTATTGTATTGGTTGGTTGATGCATAACATATTTGAACCTCTGGATGGGTCAATGCAACTTCAGACACTGCAATTATAGATAATTTGTTATTCATTGCACTAATCACAATATTGTATGTGTTTTGGTTCTTTTCAACTATCTGATTGAGAGTGTCTACTGTTTGGTTAACATCTATACAAGAGAAATTGAAAGTACCATAATCACCCACATTTTGGGAAAGTTCTTCGAAACAGCTGCGATTTGCTTTTGCAATCTTTTTGTTCAAACTCTTGTCTTCTGGAGCAAAACCCAAAAGAAGCTTGTCTGGTTCATAGTTTTCTATAAGAATCTTAGCTCGTTCTGCCTCTAAACCAACTAACACTATCATCATTGTCTTTTTTAAAGACGAGAAAAAACCAGGATACCCAATTACAGACCTTATTTCCTGAACGCCTTTAGATAACCAACATTTTGATTGGTCATCATCTTGTGCAGAATATCTAACTGCAGGTGTATAACATAATTGTAGTTTTACAGAAGAAAAACTATTCTGCTTGAACAGCATTAAAGCGATTAATAAAGTTTCCCTTGTAAAAGTTGAAATATCAAATAAAACGGACTCGCATTTTGTTTCTACTAAGGCTGAAAACAATGCATCATAATTGGATAGAGGTTCGCTTTTTTGGAGCTTGATCTCTTTATAATTATCTGCAAACATCTTTGACAAACTTGCAAAGTTCTCATTGGATTTATGATTTGTGCCATAATAATGGCATATCAATACCCTTGACATAGAATCTCGATTAATGCTCTTAGCAACAGACATGCATCTTTCCTCAAAAGAAGAGCTGCACAAGAAGACATCATATTTTTCTGTTCTGTTTTTAAGATCAGAGAGTTTTAGCTGCTCTATTTTATACATAATCTTCGTAATTATCGCCAAACAAATCTAACTGAGAAACTTCACTGCCATCAAGGTTCTTCTCAAATATCCTAAGGAATCGTTTCTTGTCTGTTAAAGCAATCTTTAATACTTTGCTATTCATAAATTTATAACCAGCGTAGCTTGTAGGGTCAAGTTTAAAGTGTGGTGCTAGGATTCGACTTAGTACATATAATCGATTCCGACCTGTTCCACTTTTATTTCCAATAGATCCTTTATGAATATAGCCATATTGCTCACACATGTCCAAAATATCGTATAATTCCTTGTCTGGATTATCTGTAAGCGCTACAGAAAAAACTCTTCTATCAGCTGCGTTTGAAACCAAAATCATGTGAAATAATTGACCTAAGGCATCAACGATATTATACAATTTCTCGGAATTATCAAGATTCTCATCGGGAATAGCCTTATCCTTCCGCATGTCATCAAACTCATTATACAAGAAATCATCTGAATATGCTTTTATTATGTCATCCTGTATTTGGGGTGCTATACTATAAACAGGTTTCTCGTTACTTAGAGCTGTTGCCACCGAAAACATGGCTTGCGCAGGAGCCAAAAAATGACGAATGATACCTGATGATATTGCGACCAATTGGTCAAAACCTGCATAACTATAATGAAAACCTGCTTTTTTTTCTTTTTGCATTCGCTTCATGTATTCAGGTCTCGCATATCGTTTCACTGCATCAGCAGCCGCATAAGGTCTCTCAGAATCATAATTGGCTTTCTTTATTTCTTCTTCAATTTCTTTAATCTCTTGTTTTTGTTTTTCGTTTTCAGGGAAAAAGTCTTCTGGTAATATTTCTATCTGTAGATACTTTTGTAACCTTTTCTTAACAATCTCCCTAATTCTATCATTATATGCACTTTTACTACTGCTATATCGTGTAGATATGTCAATCTCTGAATAATCATGCGGCGCATCAATCCTTTTACCATTAGACGTCAAGTGTGTCTTATAATCCAGTTGGGTCGATATTTTCAAACAGATATTCTTTGTACTTCTATATGAAACCCATGTATTAAGAACTTTTGTTTGTGAAAGATTTAAATAACCTGCATCATCTATCAAAATATAGAAAGGCTTGTCTTGAGGGAACATTGATAGTCGTTTCAATCCACCAATTATAGGTTCAACAAAATCCACAAAGTCTGTAAGTGGCCCCTCGTATGGTATATTAACATCATTTGCCAATGCTATGCGTTTACAATAAAACAGACAAACTCTTTCCATATCTTCCACCACTGTTATCATGTGAAGAAGCAAATCTGTTCCTTGTATATCAGATAAAACATCTTTATTTATAGAAAAAGATGAATAGCCAACATATTTGACAAAAGTATTCTTATAGAAACCATACAATTCTGAAGAAAAATCGTTCAACTGATTGCCAAATGTTTCTCTTATACTGTTCAAAACATTAGCAACCACAAAAGTAGATAAAAGATGCTCATTAAATAAAATAGATGCATGAGTGTCAAGTCTTGCTAAATCTGAATTATTGATACTCGTCTGCTTGATACCAACATATACAGAAAAATATTCAAGGTCTTTGGCCTGGCATTCATTGACAAGCATCTGACAATCAGGCTGCATATATCTGAACATCATACTCTTACCAGACCCTCTAGGACCATTTAGAAAAGTATGACCTTTCTCTAGTATTTGGCCAAAATCAGGAAAAACATCAACAAACAATTCGACAATATCTTTCGCTGAATTCTGTTCTGGTGTTTTTATTTCAAAAGGATTAATCATTTGTTTGTAATTTTTCCACCTCTTCTCTCACGAATGTACCATTAAGTTGCTTACCGTTTCGTATCAAATCATTGCCACACAAAGAGAATATACTATCTTCATTGATTGTAGGATATCCTTTCTCTTCTATTCTATACTTTATCGATGGATAGAATTCTTGAAGTGCCTTTTCGTCATAAAAACTAACAGTCACACTAACAGACGATAATCGAATCTCTACTGGAACAAAACGGTTAAAATACATGCACTCCAAAAACGTTTTTGTAGTACGAGTATAAATCTCATCCAATAAATAAATATCTTTATCTTTACCGGCTACAGTTTTTTTATAAGTGTTAACACACATTGATTTATTCAAACTGAATTGCATCAGCACATTATGGCTGGACACTCGTGGTGTAAAGGAATATAAGCACTGCGAATAGGCATGGAAAAGTTTACTTTTTTCCGATACCATATTTTGATCTAACCGATAGCTCGAAGCTCTGGAATACTCGTCAGCTAGTTCATCGCCAAAACGAAGTAAAGCTGCCAACAATTTAGTACGAACTCGAATGCTCGATATCTCAGTATCCTCACCAAGATTTCCTATTGGGTCGTTTTTCCCTGAATGTGCCTTCGCAATCTTATTGATTAAAACACTTTCTGGCGTAGTTACTGTATATTGGTTAAGTTGGGACAATAATTTGTAAGCGTTTTCTGCATGCTTGTATCTTCCTTCATATATATGACCTGCATCATGGATTTGAATCGCCATGAGGAGAATGAACATTTCATATGGATTCAGCATCAAGTTACATGTATCATTTTCTTCCCAAAGTATCATTGAGACCTTACGGATAATCATTTCTATGTGCTTTGAACTATGATCATTCAAATCAACCTCGGATTCTAATCTATGAGTCATATAAACGACATTAGGATGAATCTGTTCATCCATAAACTGCTTAAATTCCTTATATTTTGCAACATAGTTGTGCCGATTCGGGAACTTTTTTAAATCTGCTTCACAACTATAAAAAAATTCTTCAAGATTCATAATCAAATACAATTATCAGCCCTAATAATGTGCTCAAATACAGCCTTGGCCAATAATGGCGGAACCGCATTGCCAATTTGTTGCTGCATTTTTTGTATGCTCCCTTCAAAGAGATAAGAATCAGGAAAACTCTGTAATCTAGCAGCCTCTCTTACAGAAAGTCCTCTATCCTCATAGGGATGAATCAGCATATTCTTCCTGTAATTCGAAATTACCACAGACGGCTTGGATGCTATCAAGCGGCGATAAATACCACTATGGCAGTTATTCTTATTTGCATAGTTCTGCATCATCTCATCTGGTATGGCTCGCCAATTTTGTCCTTGACTAATATACTTATAACGTTCAATCACATAGTCTTCATTTTTAGAGACGAAGTTCTGCTTAGAGGTTTTACTGCCTTTTCTCATCAAACGGGCATATTTGCTTGCCTTATTTGCCTGATATCTATAAGGTAAGGACTCTGTCATTTCTCCATTTTGGAGTTCAGGTAAATCTGAAATAGCATCTTCAACTGTAAACTTTTCATCAGTTCCCTCTGGAAAAGAGAAATCTATCCCTCTATTATTTCCAATCATAATATAACGGTGTCGGTTTTGAGGTACACCAAATCTAGATGCCAGAAGGATTGCGTCAGTCACATTATAACCAATTTGTTCAAATTTTCGTTTTACATTTTCTCGTACTTCACCATTTTGAAATTGCTTGAATCCCTCAACATTCTCAAACAAAAACCATGAAGGCTGACATTCTTTTACGACTCTAAAAAATTCAACAAACAGAGTGTTGTTAGGATTATCTACAGTTCTTGTCTTTTTGTTGGAATAAGAGTAACCTTGGCAAGGAGGGCCTCCAAATACTATTAACGTATCATCTTGGCCAAGCATCAAATCTGTTACATCCACTTTATGTATATCATCATTGATGACTATTGTGTTCTGATGGTTCTTTCTATATGTTGCAGCAGCATTCTTTTCTTGTTCAATCGCTACGACGACATGGATGCCTGCCATCTCTGCACCAAGGCTTAAACCACCTGCACCTGCAAATAAATCGATCCCAATCATTAGTCAATAAACCACCACTTGAGCGTAACACCACTTTTTCAAGTCGTTACGCTAATTTTTTTGAGGAAAAAGTTTTGTTGCTATTATTGCCCAATGGTGGGGGAGGAATGTTGTTTCAACAGCACAAAATCAAGTCCTGTCCAAGGTTCGGACGCTTACATTATAATTGATAAATATTTCCTTCCTCGTTTTTCAAGCATTAAAGAACATGCTTATTTCATCTGCTGTCAGAGTGCCGCTGTTGATAATCTGCTGTTGGACTTCTTTCAAATCTGAGTCGGTGAGAAGACCACAATACTTGAAGGCTTTAAGCATGAAAACTTCAAGCTTTGCTTTTATGGGTTGAGCACAATTGGCATAGGAGTCATGCGAAAGAAAATCATAGTCGTTTCCATCCAACTCGACTTGACACTCCAAGAGGCGCGGACGTTTCAGAATGTATTGATTGATTTGTGAGTTAATCATAACTGAGCATACCAGAATCCTATCCTTTGACACACCTGCTATGATAAGGAATTTCTCATGATCGATGTCCGCCCAAGGTCCCAAAAACACTGAGCCAGGAACAATGGAAAGTCCACGAAGATTGTCAATCGATGAAAAAGTGTTCATCCTAACTTTAGGTGTATTAATTCAGTGCCGCCTCTAATGCGGAATGCTCATTGATACATTCCATATCCGCAGAATCAAGTCCTGCCTCACGGGCGATGTCTTCCCACTTGATTGAGTAATCACGAGCTGTGGAACGCCAAGCTACATCATGTGACTTTTCTTTGATTTCGTCATAGGACAACTGGGAATACTTGCGGATAGAGTCGTCTAAAGCCTCTTGCTCATTGCGGGAGAGTTTGTTCAGGTCGGCATCTACCAATGGACGTACATACATCCAATCCTCTACTTGGAAATAGTTTCCTAATCCTTCTGTGTCCGGGAGATAGGAATCACCACGTACCATTTTAAGCATGTCGTACATTCGAGATGGAACAGGACCGGCTTCCATGGCGATATAAATGTCGCCAGTAATGGGCTTGCCCCAGTCTGCCAGATGCTGACGTTCGGCAAAGTATATAATCTTGAATATCTTATGAAAGTCCTTACGCCGTATGCGATTGGCCACATACAGAAGGGTATTCAAAGCCTTTGTCTTATCGAATTGTACATCCATGTTTTCGTTCTATTTCGATGCAAAGATAAATGAATTTCAGGAAACATCCAAATTTTTCGGGGAAATGTTTTAACCTTAACCCTAACCTTAACTTGAAGGGAAAGGAAATTACAGTAAACAGCCAATTTTGACATCTCCCCCGAAAAGTCTTGCTTTTGGGGCGGATGTCAAATAATTGACGAATAATCTTAATTTAACGGTGTGAGATAATCGGTTAGCGGTTAGCGGTTAGCGATTAGCGATTAGCGGTTAGCGATTAGCGGTAACCGTTACCCCTTCCTGACTAACGAGAGGAATTTGCGGAGGGCGGGGTGCTCGGGGAGTTGGTGGAGCACGAGGGGTTTGAGTTCGTCGCGGTACTGGGCGTCACGGGTGCTGAGGTAGAGGGCGGTGAGCTGGTACGCGAGGGCGGTTTGGGTGGTTATGTCGGGTTCCTCCTGGCGGTGGGTTTTGATGTTTTGTTTGATGATGCTGTTGTATCTGGATTTTTCCTGGGCACTTTTGCTGAGGGTGGCGCTGATGGACATGAGGGCGTCGAGCCGGTAGTTGAGTTGGGGGTCGTCGATGATGGCATGGCGGAGGTAGAGGAAGTGGGTGAGCTGCTGGTCTTCCTTGGCGAGGGTGGCGTCGTCTGCCTTTTTCTTGTTCACCCTGCGGGAGAGGATGGTGAGGAGGGAGGTTTCGATGAGGTCGATGAAGTTGGCATCGAAGATGATGGAGTCGCGGTCGTGGAGGGTGACGAAGTCGGGGGTGCGGTCGTGGATGTGAATGTACTGGTCGTTGGCGAAGAATTTGATGGCGATGCTGAAGCTGACGCCGTCGCCTTTGAAATGGACGTTGTACACTTCTCCTTCGAGTCCCTTGAAGGTGCCTTCGTTGATGGTGACCTTCATGCCTTCGACAAAGTCGGTATCTTTGGTGTGCAGCTCGAATTTCTGTCCATAGACCATGCAGCCATTGATGAATCGCTGCATCATGTCGTCACGGATGGTGATCTCCTGACCTTCACCATCGCGGTAGTGGGTGAGGTGGGTGTCACCGATGTTCCAGTATTGGGTGCGCAGTTTCTCGAGTCCGGAGGGACGTACCTGCAGGAAGATGAACCTGCGGATGCTGCCTCGGAGTTCCTTGCGCATGATGGCGATGGAGGGGATGAAGGAGTTGGGCACCTTCTCGTCTGGTCTGGTCTCCACGTCTGCATTGTATTTGTCAAGACAGTCGTCGATCAACTCTGGTCGCTTGCAGGTCATGACAAACCAATGGAGCTTGTTTTCTTTACGTATAGCTGTTCTCATAAGTGCATAATCTCCTCTCTTTGTCCCTCGGCTTCTGTCAGAAACAAATCAATTTTTTGTCCATCAGTGCTTTTGCCAAGCGGACATAGTCCACCCTCAATTTCCAGAATAAGTAGTGACTTTTCTTATTGACTGACAAAAGAACCTGTATTCCCCTGATTTGCAATGCAAATGGGGGGGGTAAATTCCGTCGTGCATGTATCAATGCACAATTGGGTTGCAAAGGTACGAATTTTTTCTTAATTAAATTGAAAATTGAGAATTGAAAATTGAAAAATAAGTGAAAAATAACGGTTAAGGGGGGAAAATAACGGTTAGCGGTTAGCGGTTAGCGGTTAGAGAAGGGCTGACGCGGTGTGGGGGTTAGGGGTTAGAGAGCGGTTAGCGGTTAGAGGTTAGCGGTTAGCGAGGGCTGACGCGGTGTGTGGGGTTAGGGGTTAGAGGTTAGCGGTTAGCGGTTAGCGGTTAGCGAGAGGCTAGCGCGGTGTGGGGGTTAGGGGTTTGGGGGGGGTAGAGAGCGGTTAGAGGTTAGGGGTTAGCGGTTAGCGGGTGAGAGAGCGGTTAGGGGTTAGGGGTTAGCGGTTAGGGGTTAGCGGTTAGCGAGGTGTGGGGGTGAGGGGTTAGCGGTTAGCGAGAGGGCTGACGCGGTGTGGGGGTTAGGGGTTAGGGGTGAGGGGTGAGGGGTGAGCGGGTAGTGAGTTGCTGCTGGAATGATGAGCGTAATCCTGATAACTGCTTGGCAATTGTATCGATTCTCTCTTTTTCTGTTTCGAATTCTGCATCATTGATATATTCCAGATCATGGGCTATATCAAGCTGACAAAGCGTTTCGGTCAATGAACCGTA
>JAEEGL016849922.1_pt1 | contig 21460 bp, 17 predicted proteins | sample 9134231 | NCBI WGS metagenome assembly JAEEGL01 (sample SAMN16246548, study PRJNA631951) | gut metagenome | biome: gut microbiome; feature: rumen; material: fiber-attached | host: Bos | place: Iran: Karaj | collected 2018-10
CATCGCTCTGACATCCATTACCGGAAGAACCGTATCATCCTCGGTCTCTTCCTCTGCTCTGAAGCTTGCTATCTGTGCGCCGGTGCTCTCCAGTGCATCCGTGATCTCCTTCATGGCTGTTGTGTTGAAGGAATCATCCGAGTCCATAAATGCGATGTATTTGCCGGTACAATGATCCAGGGCATAGTTACGCGGACTCGAAGGAGTTCTGGCACTGTTATTTAACTCAAAAATCTTAACGTTGTCAAAACCGTCAGTCAGTTCCCTGGTTTCGTCCAGATAATGCTTTTCAGAATTATGTACAACAACGACCCATTCAATCTTTTCAAATCCCAGCGTCTGTTTTTTGAGGGATTCAAATCCCTTTTTAAACAGATTCATATCCGTGTTATGAAACGGTGTTACTACAGATACCAGATAATTGCCACTATTGCTCATGATCCACCTCTCTTATCAACGATTTGCTCTGCGTCTTCATATCAGCCGTTTAGCAAAAGTTTTCCTACAGTATCTCTTTTCAGCGTCACTGTATCTATTTTGCCGCTTCCAAGCATCGGGAGCTCATCAAAACAGAATATATATTTCGGAACCTTAAATTTAGCCAGTTTTCCAGCCAATGTACCACGGATCTGCTCTTCATTAAATTCGTATCCGTCTTTCATCTTAACGCACGCGCAGACCTCTTCTCCAAAGAAGGAATCGGGAACACCGAATACCCTTACCATATCTATCTCGGGGATGGAAGAAACCGCCTCCTCGATCTCCAGAGGCATGATGTTCTCTCCTCCACGGATGATCAGTTCTTTAAGCCTGCCGCTTAAGTGCAGGTAATCTTCTTCATCCAGGTATCCCAGATCTCCGGTTCTTAAGTATCCTTCCTCATCGATCGCCTGCTGATCCGGAGCCACCTTGTAATATCCGGCCATCAGGTTATACCCCTGTACCAGTATTTCTCCTGATTCGCCCGTGGCACATTCCGTGTTTTTTTCATTGTTAAATATCTTTATCTCAATATTTCTTACGGGTTTTCCAACCGTGCCTGTAATGTGCTCTTCGGTATCTTCATAAAGTGTCATGCTGACGGGAGCCATTTCACTGAGTCCATATGCACCCATAAAATGATTCTGCGGCATCTTTTCCTTAAAGAGCTTTATCTGGGCAGGGGTAGCCGCAGCTCCGGCTATCACCGTACATCTTAACGATGACACCTTCTCGGAAACAAAATCCTTGTTGTTTAAAAGAGCAAGCAGCATGGTTGGAACGGAATTCATGATGGTACATTTTTCCGATTCGATAACGCTAAGCAGTGTTGAAGTTCTTATATCCTTGGGTATGATAGTAACCGCTCCCACCAGTGCACCGGCAAGGAACGTTACCTGCGCCAGAATATGGAAAAGCGGCAGTATCAGGCATGTCCTGTCGTCCGATTGCATATGAAGTGCCTGAACAAAAGCATCGGATGCGTTAAGAAGGTTGTATGCCGAAAGCAGGACTCCTTTGGGTTTGCCCGTTGAACCCGATGTGAAAAGCATGACACATGGAAAGTCAGGATCGATCGATGATCTGTATTCATCTTTTACGGAATCAAACCTGTCCTCAACTTCCCTGAAATCCCTTTCGTCCCTGAACGAAAAAAAACTTCGGATCGGACAGGTAATATCAGCACTGATCAGATTCTTAAAAGTCTCTTCATCTTTCATCTCCGGCATCTGGCCATAGCAAAGATGGGTAATGTCACCGATCTTGGCTACGTTTATGATCTCCTCCGCCTTCATATTGGCGTTTAGAAGCACCGCTATTGCACCCAGCTTTTGCAGTGCAAAGAACGTTATGATCCAGTTGATGGAATTAACTCCGCATATAGCCACGTGGGTTCCGATCCCAACTCCTTTCTGTTCAAGCTCTGATGCCACTACATGGCTTATTTTGTGAAGATCTGACCATGTATATGTGCCGCTCGGACAGATGACGGCCGGTCTGTCGGGGCAATCACTGTTCCTCTTTTTGATGAGGGCTTTAAAAGAAAGATATATGTTCTTAACTACCGTTCCCTCAGCTTTATGGATCGGCAACAGTTCCGAAAAGCCCGTGATCTCAAAAATCTTATATACATCTTCGGAAACATTCTCTATCTTCAGTTTGTCGCCGAATTTTTTTCTGCATATTAGCAGTTCTCTCAGTCCTGCGGATGCAATGAAATAAACGTTGGAAAAATCCAGCACTATACTTTCCGTATCATCCGGGATCTGCTGCAGTTTTTCTCTGATAATTGGAGCTGCAGCCGCTCCGATACGCTCCTCAAGATATAAGGTGACTTTTTTCTCTTCCATAATCATGTCCTTTCAGTCCGATTATTATTGCCGGGCATCTTCCTGTCCGATCATTTATATCTACGCCGATTCAAACTGGCTGTTGTAAAGATCGGCGTATAATCCTCCCTTTTGCATCAGCGTATCGTGGTCTCCTGTTTCCACTACATCTCCATCCTTCATGACAAAAATGACATCAGCATTCTTGATCGTTGAAAGTCTGTGAGCTATTACAAAGGATGTCCGTCCTGTCGTCAGCTTGTCTATAGCAGACTGTATGATCTTTTCAAGCCTTGTGTCGACCGATGAAGTTGCTTCATCCAATATCAAAATAGGATGATTCTCAAGCATTGCTCTTGCTATCGTAAGCAGCTGCTTTTGTCCGGCAGAAATGGATGAACTCTCACTGATGACGGTATCGACTCCATCGGGAAGCGTTTCTACAAAATATGACAGTCCTACATCCGCTATGACTTTTTTGAGATCTTCGTCCGTTACACCGGGTGTATTGTATATGACATTTTCCCTGATCGATCCTTCAAAGGTCCAGGTGTCCTGAAGCACCATGCTTATCTTGGAATGAAGCTCGCCCCTGGGGATCGAATTAATAGGTACTCCGTCTATTGAGATATTGCCGCCCCATAACTCATAAAATCTCATCAGCAGATTTATCATGGTACTCTTTCCGGCTCCGGTAGGCCCGACAATGGCGACCTTCTGACCTGCTTTGACTTCAGCTGAGAAGTTATGGATGATTGGGGTTTCCTCAACATATCCGAATCTGATGTTTGTAAAGGATACATCTCCCTTTATATTTGATAAGGCATGCGTTTTATCATCTTCGTACTCAGTATCTTCATTAACCATTTCCTCAAGATCAAGGAAAGCAAATATCCTCTCTGCAGCGGCCAAAGATGGCATTACCATACGGTAAGCATGCGATATCTGTGTAAGCGGTGTTGAAAAAAGTCTCGCATAAAGGATAAAAGATATGATAACGGGCACGGTAGTTCCGGCAAAGCCCTTCATAGCCAGCACAGCGCCGAAAACGCAGACTATTACATATGACAGATTGCCTGAAAACTGCATGACCGGGATCATCAGCGATGACAGGAATTGCGAACGCCATGCCGTATCATACAATTCTTTGTTTTTGGAATCAAATTCGCCTTGTACATCCTCTTCGCAGTTGAATGCTTTTATAACTAGCTGCCCTGACAATGATTCCTCTATAAGCCCGTTCAGTTCACCGATCCCCCTTTGTTGTGCCTTAAACCGGGGTTTACTCCTGGCAGAGAGTGCTGTGGATATCAATATTCCCAAAATAGCGGAAACCACAACGCATATCGCCAGGCACCAGTTAAGAATAAACATCATGATAAGACAGCCCGCAACCTGAACCGCAGACGTAAAGATCGTAACCATATTGCCTGAAAGAGCTCCGGTCAGGGTATCTACATCATTGGTCAACCGGCTGAGGATATCTCCGTAAGGTACAGTGTCATAATATGATATGGGTATCCTGTCTACCTTTTCACCCATTTGCTCTCTGAGACTCTTGGATATTCCCACCGTTACACCGACAAGCAGTCTGTCCAGGGTATAGGTGAAAGCAAAACTCACCAGTATGAGCAGGAGTGATATCACGGATGCTTTGACGATCTGTGATATGTCCATCTGGCCGGACAGTCCTGTTTGTATCTCTTCAGCTATCCTTTTTATCATTACAGGCAGGATAACAGTCAGAGCAGATGATAAAAATGCAAGCGTGACAGCCGTAACTACACGGAATCTGTATAACTTAAGCCATGGAAGAAGCCGTTTCAAGAGCACTCACCTCCTCCCCTGATAATTGCGATAATGCGATCTCTTTATATACCTGGCAACTTCTTAGAAGTTCTTCATGTGTGCCTTCTCCCACGATGGCCCCCTGATCCATTACCAGGATCTTGTCTGCACCTCTTATAGTTCCGATCCTCTGTGCCACGATGACTACCGTAGCTCCCTCTGCGGTTTTTCTAAGTGCGTTTCTCAAACGTTTATCCGTCTGGAAATCCAATGCTGAGAATGAATCATCAAACAGATATATCTTAGGATCCCTGCATATTGCGCGGGATATGGACAGGCGCTGCTTCTGACCTCCGGAAAAATTGGATCCGTCTCTTGAAACGCGCGCGTTATAATCCCCTTCCTTTTTTTCTATAAATTCCTTAGCCTGACCTACTTCGCAGGCATTCTTGATCTCTTTTAGCGTTGCCCTGAAGCGGCCGTTATCGCCGTAATCCACATTCTGTGCTATTGTCCCCGAGAAAAGGACACTTCTTTGCGGAACATAACCTATCATGCTTCGAAGGTCCTTTAGCTTATATTCCTTTACGTTTCTGCCACCAACAAGAACTTCTCCTTCGGTAGCATCATACAGTCTGGGTATCAGATTTAAAACGCTGGTCTTTCCGCAGCCTGTAGCTCCGACAATGGCAACGGTCTGTCCCTTTTCAATCTTGAAGTTCAGATCCTTAAGGGCTCTGCCTCCTTTTTCCGAATATTTGAAGTTAACGTTTTTAAATTCGATGCTTCCCTCTGCACCTTCCGATGCTGCTTCGTTTTCCTTTCCATCGGTGATCCTTATATCGGTAAGGAGAACCTCGGTTACACGATCGACCGATGCGGTAGTGTTTGCGATCGAGGTATATACAACAGCGATCTGTGAAAATGCTGCAACAACCAGCATCACATATGATGAAAACATAACCATATCGGAGAACAGTCCTATTCTTGAAGACATATCCGAATGAAGGATCAGATATGCTCCTATGATATAGATTGAAACGCTCAGTATATTGCTGACGGCAGTGAGGAAAGGAGTAATAAGCGCATAATAGGCCTGGCCCTTGTCAATGGCATCTCCAAGTTCATCATTGACTTTCTTTGCACGCTTCATCTGATAATCATATGAGCCAAATGCATGTATGACCTTAAGTCCCGTCAGGTGCTCTCTGGTCACCCTGTTAAGATCATCTGTCCTGCTCTGCATCCTGAATATCTCAGGGCGCATCTTCTTCATGATCCAGAGGCAGACTACGATCATGATCAATACCAGAACAGCAGTGTCTATCGTCCACGCCATGTTGACAACACCCATCTGCAGTATTGCAAGTGCTGCTGTTACCGGAGCCCTGAAAAGGATGGGAGGTGCGCTGGTAAACGTTGACTGTATTCTCGTAATATCATTAGTGCAACGGGTAATAAGACTCGCCGTAGAGTAATCCTTAAGTTCCTCAAGTGAAAAGGACAATGTCTTATGGAAAACAGCCTCCCTCAGTCTGCAGGCTATTCCCGCACCGATCCTTGCTGAAAAGTATCCGAGTATTCCTGCTACCAGGACACTTGCAAAAGCGCAGACAAGCATTGCTATACCGGCACCAGACAGACTGTTGATATCATTGGCTCCGCTGTTTAACAATGTCGTTATCTGATTCATATATTGCGGTATAGCAAGGTCCAGCCATATCTGGGCTGTACTCAGGATCGCAATCATGATGAAGAACAGTTTTTCTCTTTTTTCAAAATACTTTATGATCTCTTTCATATTCATTACCAGTTCAGATCAAACAGACGATCAAGTTTATCCATGTTATTAACAAATACATCGAGTATGATGTTCATAACGCCTCCGCCCTTGCCTTCCTTTTTGGATGGTCTAAGGAAAGAGCTTCGGCCTATCTCGCAAAGGCATTCATCCGCTTCGGCCAGGTCGGATTCATTTTCGATATCAAAATACCCTTTTATCAGTTCCTTCCAATAAAGCTCTGAATACCTGACAAGCGCTCCGCTGTTTTCCTTTAGAGAATCACCGAACAATTCTGCGGAAGACATTTCCATCTGAAGTGCCATCTGTCTGGACATTTCTCCAACCGGTGTCCCCGTAAATGCCCTGTCTGCAGAAGCAGCGGAAAGATATATTCCCTGAAAATCAAAGATAGGGTGCCCGGTCATGACATCGGCAATATCTATAAGGAGTGGCCAGGGCTCTGTACCGTCACCTTTATCCATGATCATGACATTACCCATGTTAAGGTCTCCGTGTACCAGTGTGGACCTTTCTGGTATATGATCAATAAAATCCTTAAGCTTCTCCTTTTTATCCTCAGGTACCATGTCAAGCAGTAATGACAACTGCTTTTTAACGAGCTCATTTGAATTTTTGAGTTTAAGATCCCCGGCTTCAGTGGTGTGAAGTTTCCTTATCAGTTTTCCTATCTTGGGAACCACGATCTTCAGCTTGTCAGGATGGGTATAGATATACTTTAATATGCTTTCACCCTCAAGGAGTTCGTATATCACACCGTATCCTTCATCCGTGATCACCACATCATACGGGATAGCGGTGGGTATACCCTTAAGGAAAAGTGCCTGGGAAATATCTCTGTCACGGTCTATCTTTGCAAGGGTACTGCCGCTTTTATCAAAGCAGACCTTTATAACGCGCTCATCATCCAGTCTGTATACTGCTCCAACTCGACCCCTGCCGATAAGCTTTGTCTTGTCAACAGTCAGTTCTTTAAAAGGCTTTCTGATATGCATCAGTTCTGTGTAGCCTGTAGTCTGGAAGATGTCCATGACTTCGTCAGCTACATTTTCCAAATGAAGTTTGATACCGGTCTCTTTCTGGAATAAGAGCAACGCTCTGAGTCCCGCACTTGAGATGTAGGATATCTCCTTAAAGTCAAGATATATCTGTTCAGCATCCGGATGATCAGATGCAGCTTTTTTAAACCCTGCCGTGATCTCATCCGATCTTTCAGCCGTCAGCCTTCCTTCAAGCGTTATGGTAAGGATCCTGTCCTCAAATTTTACCTCCACGTTCACCCTCACTTTCTTCTATGCATTGTCCGCGGTCACCAGTTAAGATCAAATACCTTCCCAAGGAGACCAAGATTGTCAATATATGTGTTAAATAACAGATCCATGGCTATTCCATCGTTTGAATTTTTATCATAAGGACGGATAAGTGCGCTTCTTCCCAGTTCGCAGAGGCATGCATCCGCAGCATCATATTCTTTTTCATCTGCCGGCTCAAAATATCCGGTCAGCATTTTTCTCCAATAGTTTCCGGACTGCTCTATAAGACTTCCTCTTTTTCCCGTGAGTTCTTCTCCGAAGAGTTCCCTGGAGTTTTCTTCTTTTTTAAGAGCAACCTGTACAGACATCTCCTCTACAGGAGTTCCAAGAAATGCTCTGTCAGCAAGTGATGCGGAAAGGTAGACGGTCATAAAGTCAAAAACGGGATGTCCGCACATCGAATCCGCAATATCTATAAATACGGCCTCCGGTTCACTTCCGTTTTCCCTGTCTATGATCATTACGTTTCCAAGATTCAGATCCCCGTGAACCAGTGTGTTCCTTTTCGGAATATTCTCAAGGAATTCCGTGATATAACTCTTTTTGTCATCCGGTATAAGAGGCAGGATCATTCCGATCTGGTTTTTTAAGATCGCATCAGCATCAGGCAGTTTAAGATCAGATACATCGGTCCGGTGAAGATTTTTTACCATACGTGCAACCTTTGAAAATACGATGTCCAGTTTTTCAGGATGGGTATAAATATACTGACGAAGTGTCTGTCCGTTGATCATCTCATATATCACACCGTATCCTTCTTCCGTCATGACAACATCAAATGGAATAGCGGTGGGAACCCCTCTTTTAAAGAGCTCCCTTGAGATATCCCTGTCCCTGTCGATCTTGACAAGAGTACTTGTGCTTTTGTCAAAACACACCTTGATGACACGCTCTTTATCAAGGCGATACACAGCTCCAAACCTTCCGTGTCCTATTTCCTTATCTTTGTCGATGTTCACATTCCTAAGCGGCCTGCTCACATACATGATCTGTGTAAAGCCCGTGGTCTCCAGAATATCCATCACTTCATCCGTTGCATTTGCAAGGTGAAGCTTGATCCCTGTTTCGTTCTGAAAGGAAAGTAATATCCTTAATCCGGCACTTGAAATATAAGTCAGTTCCTTAATATCAAAATAACACTCAGTCGCATCGGGATATTCCTTTGATCCGTTCCTGAGTTCACAAAGAACCGCCTCGGAGTTTTCGGCTGTCAATCTGCCTGATAGTGATATGTTAAGGATTTTGTCTTTAAATTGTATATTCAAATTTCTTTACCTGTGCTCAAACTTAAATGTCAAAAGAGAATCATCGCTAAAATAACCGTTCGTGGTCATTTCTGCATCAAATCCCTGCTGTTTTAGTTCCTCAAGTATTCCTTTTGCAAATGTATCTTCCTCTAAATTAGCCACCATAATTATGTTTGTGTGATCACCGAATGTATACGTCATAATGCTCGGAGTCGTGGCCACAGAGGGGGAAATAAATTCAAAATCGTCGATAAGGCCTTCCATATCCTTTGGAAACCTTACCAACCCCATGTTGGTCAAAAGGAAAGAAAAAGAATCTCTTTTGTTTATCCTTTTTTTCATCATTCCACGGCAGATCTCTTCGTTTCCAAAGGGGAATTCCATTGTCCCCATGGCGTTTGCCCTGGCAAATGCAGCCCTTCCCAGGATCTCATCCCCGGATATTTTTTTCTGTATGTCTTCAGATACCTTCTTTATTCTCTCATCCAGGTCAAGACCGTTAAGATCTGCATCGATATCCGTTTCTATGGATATGCTGTAGTTGGTCATGGACTTTTCATTCAGGAACTGGCGCATGTCTACCGGAGAGGATATCCTGATGGTTGAATCTCCTGTATCATAGGTCTTTCTTAACGCATCTGAAAACAGTACCGAAAGCAGCGGAAGCGGAGTTGTTCCTCTTTCCTTTGCAGCTTTCTTAAGCTGTTCCTTGGGAAATCTGATACCAAAAAGACGTGATCTTTCCGTCTCGATAAGTAAGCGTTCTCCCGGAACTGAAAATACTTCCTTTGGCTCCTCCTTTATGACTAGCGGTTCGATTTCATCCGGAAGATCTTCAAATATGTTTGTAATCTCCGCAGGATCCTCAACGGTATCATCAGTAAGGAAGCTTCCATCCTTATCAATAACTTTGCCTGTTTCCGTAAAATAGTTATACAGCAATGACTTTAAGAAAGATGTTGTTCCCCTCCCGTCTGAAAGAACGTGGGAGGAAAATAGGATGATCGTATCCTCAGTGTATCTTACACGGAATAAATATCCGTCTGAATCATCGGTCCCTAAAAGAGCCCTCGAACCATCCTCTTTACTTACCCTGACAGGAGAATTGTTTTGCTCGCAACAGATATTTCCGTTCTCATCAAGGAACGGTTTAAGACTGAAGAACGGGTTTCTTCTGACCGTACGCTCCAGTGCTTTTTGCAATGCTCCGGGATCTGTCTTTTCCTTAAGCCTGACCCTTAATCTTATACCGGATGTTTTATTTGGCAGTGAGTTGTAGAAAAAAAACATACTGCTTTCATTAAACTTGTTCATTCTTAATTCCCTCATATTCTTAAAAACAGTTCTGGCTTTACGGGATCGGGCCTGTACAGGCAGGAAGAAGTTATCTTCGCATCTATCCCATATCCTTTAAGCTTTCTGACCATTCCTTCAGGCAGTGCATCGGTTTCAAAGTTCTGATAAAAGTATAGAAGCATTCTCCCGCCCAATGTAAAGAGTCCAAGCAGTGGTGAACCACCGGTATTGGGTGCGTACATCGATATCCCCGTTATCCTGTCAAGCACACCTTGGGGAAAAGGAAACCTTCCGACATTCGTCAGTATATAGGTATAAGGTGCAGTGGTCTTTTCCTTTTGGGCCCTTTTATGTATCTGATGAGCAAATACTTCAGAGTCTGTAAGCGGCTGGGAGCGTACAATATCCTGCGTTTCAAGTAAAGGATACAGGCCGGCGATAAGATTTTCTTTTCTGGTCTGGATCTTTAGTTCCTCTCTGACGGCCAAAACCTTTTCCTTAAAGGTCCTGTCTGTCAGTTCTTTGCGGAACGGAACCGTAGCGGAACAGCAGTAATTTGAAAGTGCTTTATCTGAAAAGAATCTTCTCATATCGACCGGTAAAGATGCACTGATCTCTCTGTTTCCGACATCATAGATCTCATACAGAAGATCTGACATCAGTGTCATAATAATGGTCGCCGGTGTTCCTCCGTTTTCTCCTGCAAAGGAAAGCAGGTCTTGGGAACCGAATTCCACCGAGAACACCTTCGTATCTACGGACTCGATAAGCGTTCTTTCCTCAGGTATGATAAAAACATCTTTCGGTATATATATACCGTCGGGTTTAAGTCCCCTCGGGATCTCATCAAGGAGTCGGGCTTTTACTCCCTGATCATCGGCACCTTCTTCAGTAAGGACACATCCTTCCGGATCTATCTTTTGCCCTGATAAAATATAGTACTCATAAAGGAGCGTACCCAGAAAAGCATAGAGACCTCTTCCGTCAGAAAGAGCATGCATATCTGAAACAGATATACAGTTATCCTTATATAGGACCCTGAATAGATATCCGTTTGTCTCATCACTCCCGAGGTTGCGCGGTGTTCCGTCATCATAAAAGATCTGAGGTTCGGCGTTGTTTTCTTCAAACCAGACGATACCCTTGTCATCCAGAACCGGCTTAAGGCCAAAGAAGTAATGACACTTTATCGCTTTTTTTACTGCCTCCTTAAGGATATCCGCATCTATGGCATCATCAAGATAAAACCTCTCCAGATGAACCGGCGATTTTATGCTCGACGGATAAAAGTAGAACATATTAAGAAAGCCGGTATCGATCATGAGAAGACCTCCTTTATAAGTTCACTTTTAAACTTCTCTTTAAGGCTTTCCATCAGCTTCAATATCTTTGGCATTTCTTCATTGATGTAACTTTCAAGCTTTTGTTTTGAGTCCGGATCATCGGCAGTATTGCTCAAAAGTGGGAAGAAGAAAAGGCTGTAAGCGGACATTTCCGTAAACAGGGCATCCAGTTCAGTAAACTCCTGATCCGTAATGCTTTTGCCCATTGCTTCAAAATATGATGAAACGAATCTATGCAGGAATCCGGTGATGAGTTCTTTAGTTATCCCAAGCTGTTTTGCAATTTCCGGCGGAAGTTCCTGCTTGTAAACGCTGTACGTCTGGGCAAATTCAAATATAGGGCTTCCTATGCTCATTCCGTCCAGGTCGATAAGATAAAACTCCTCGTTTTTAGTGCCGATCATTATGTTGTTTTCATGATAATCTCCGTGAAGCACGTGGCTTTTCCCAGGAAGGGCATCCAAAAAGCCGGTAAACGCACTGATCTGTTCATCTGTAAAGTACTCTTTTACGCGGAATATAACATCCCTGAGCATATCCTTGAGTGACGGAAATACTTCTTTATCCGGAGTCATGCTATGAACCCTGGAAAGCAGTTTTCCCATCTTTTCGGCACTTTTCTGTCTTCTTTCCGGATCGTTTCCGATATACTGGACCAGCGGAACACCGTCCAGGTAATCCGATATTGCGCCATAACAGTCTTCGCACTTAACAAGTTCATATACTCTGGCTGTCGGAATATTTTCGGAAGATACTTTTACGGCAATCCTCTCCTGCCGCTTTACCTCGTCAAATGAAACTTCCTTTTTGTAAACCTTAAGGACTTTATCTTCATCAAGTCTGTAAACTGTGCCGGAAACACCTGAGCCAACTATATCAAGTCCTTCTTTACTTACACTTCTCAATTCCATTTTTACCAATCCTTCCACCATTTACTGAGTCTGTCTATATTATCTGCGCGCTTTAGGTATTCATCAGTAAGGAGCCGGATCATCCTGGATGCCTGATCACGATCTCCTCTGGGTGCCACCGATGTTTTGAATATATAAATGATAAAGGCATATGTTTTAAGTTCTTCTTCTATGCGGGAAAGCTCTGCTTCATCCCGGCTTTGTACATAGCACGAAAGTGAAGCTCTCCAGTATTTTTCCGTAAATGCGTAAAAATCAAGATTCTTTTTTTCTACCTCGGGAGTCAGATCCTTGATCGCAAAGAATTCTTCCATCACCTGGCGTTTTGTCAGTATTCCGTCAAACAGAGTCGTCGGCTGGATCATTCCTCCAAGCTCCAAAACAGGATGTCCCGTAGTGGCGTCGCCGACATCTATAAGTATCAGTTCTCCCTTATCATCGGCCATGATATTTCCCGGGTGATAGTCACCATGTATCATTGTCATTCTGTCAGGTATCCTGTAAACAGATTCTTCAAAACGTTTCCATGCCTCTTTTGAAACATATTCGGAAACAGCAGGTTCTGTATCCTTTAAGATGGTATCTTTAAGCTTCGGCAGTTCTCCCTGCGCAAATTCGGTATGATGTATCTTTTTTAGTAAAGATACTTCCTTTTCGATCATCTCATCCCATCTGTCGGGATTCATTACGATAAACGCATACAGCATATTGGCATTTATCGTCTCATAAATAACGCCCTTTCTGCCTGCGGATGTGACTACGTCAAATGGGATGGCGGTAGGAATGCCGTGAGTAAATATAGTTTTTGAAACCTGCTTTTCTCTTTCTATAAAGGCATCGGTATTTATCGGTTTGTCATTATATATTTTGATAACTCTTTCATCATCGAGCCTAAACACATCAGCAGTCATTCCCCTGCCGACCGGTGTAAGGCCGCTTACATCGATCTCCTTTAAGGGCTTTCTGACATTCATAAGGCTTGTAAATCCCGTAACGGTCAGTATATCCATTACCTCATCCGTAACATTTATTATATTAAGTTTGATCTTATGACTGTTCTGAATACCAAGAAGGATTCTGAGGCCCGCACTTGAAATATACGTCAGCTTTGAAGCATCAATATAAAGTGTCTTCTCCGCTGCGTTAAAGCAGAGTTCCTTAAGCTCTTTTTCTATTTCCTTTCCAATCCTGTCCGAATTCTCCGAATCAAGCCTTCCTTCCATGTACAAAATGACGGCGTCTTTTTTTTCTTCGATCTTCATATATTATCCCTTTCAAAATTCCACGGTTTGACATAGTCTTCCACACAGTTTTTTTCCGGCAGAGTCTCAGTCTTCAATCCGTATTCCAAAAGTATCTTCTGAACCGTGTTCATAAATGAAGGATCTCCATCCTTCCACAGCATCATGATCTTTCCCTTATCGCGATAGGAATACAGTACGAACTCGGGAGTCCCTTTGAGCGATTCGGATTCAAACTCCACATCCGTGATATGGTCACAAAGATCATCAGGTATCCCCAGGACACCGACGTTGCTAAGCATGAAAGAACTTCTTACGGCTCCTGCTTCATCAGCCTGCTGCTGAAGTGCCTTTATTGTCTGTTCATCGTTGACCGGAAGCTTTACAAGTTCCAAAAGAGCTTCGGCATAAGGACCTATTCCGGAATAAAGGTTATCAACGTTGATCAGCGACCGCATGGTATTGCTGACATATCCTGCCTGTTCTTCTATATCCTTACCAAGATTCTCCCGTCCAAAAGGAATAAGGATATTTGATGAAAAATTCAAAAGAGATCTGCTCTTTAACATCGCTCTCATGTCAACCGGCATCTCTGCGACAACGCACCCGTCATCCATGCTGCCCTGCAGTTCATACAGTGCACCTGCAAAAACACAAAGGAAAAACGATGTGACCGTAACCTTCATCCCTCTTGTGATACCAAGAGCGTCGGAAACATCATAGGTCAGCATGTATCTTTTGGTCTGGCCTGTTTTCCCGGAACTCTTTCGGGGAGCCAGAACGCTGTAAGAAGGTGCAGGCTCGTTTTTCGTTTCAGCAGAGTTTTTTGCGCCTGAAAGATCTTTTAATACACGTTCGAAAAGGAGTTCATCCTCTGTATCTTCCCTCGGAGTTAATGAGGTGATCACGCGGTCATCCGCCTGTACGGGACCGAAGCAGCGCGTAACATATTCATACAGGATAGTCTGTGTAAACTGCCATGCTCCTCTTGCATCCGTAAGTCCGTGGAATATCTCAGTTATGACGGTATAGCCTTTATAAAGTACCCTGAACAGATACCCGGCACTTTCTTTGGTTCCAAGCATTGCTCTTTTGCCATCAAACTCATATACCCTCGGTTCTTCCTGGTTCTCTTTGAGCAGCAGTTTTCCCTTATCGTCAATATAGGGTTTAACTCGAAAAATATCATATCTTCCGAGGGTTTCCTTAAGTGATGACAGGAGGTTTTCGGGATCTACCTTCTCTTTAAGAGTTATATTGCATCTTGTTACCGCCGAGCTGTCACCGGTATAAAGATACATAAAAGATTCTCCCAGCAGACCAAGTCCCTGTCTTTTATCCTTCATCAGGGTTCCTCCAGCAGGGTTGTCAGACCGCTTTTTAAGGCCTCAGCCCAGAATTCCATTGAATTCATCCGGTCAAGAAGATCATCGGGCTTGGGCAGAGTGTCATGATAATTAAAGAACATGTCCGAAACATACCTTGAGTTGGCACCAAAGAATTTAACGAAAACATCCTTTACGGCTTCGCTGTTTCTTGCATCCTCTCCTGATATACCGCAGTATGCCTGGCGAACATAGCTATCCTCGAGGCATGACAGGCAGTACCCGATCACGATCTGTACATACTCCGGATGTTCCGTGAAGAACGGATGTGCATCCATGGCTTTCTGCATAACCTCCGAAACTCCGAAAAGGGCTTTAAGTGTCTTTGCAAGAAAGGCCGAACTCTTCTGTCCTCTTGATATTGAAGACTCAGCTATACGGTATATGTAGTAATTGCCCGGCATAATAACATAATTCTTTGCATGGATCAGACAACGGAAGCAGAAATTCTGATCCTCCGAAAGCGGCAGGTATGAAAACTCTATATTATTCTCTTTGATAAGAGAAGTGCGGAAGAGCTTGGCCCATACATTCCAGTGATAATAATGTTTGAGCCAGTTATCTATCCTTTCGGAGATGCTGTCCGGAACATTATGTATTTCTTCATATCGTGTACCGCTGTCCAAAAACAGCTTGACCAGTTCGGATTTTTTAAGAGTATTGAGATTATCCGGCAGAGGATTTGCATAAGGAATAAGAGCACCGCCTACATGAACCACATCCGCATCTTTTTCCTTTGCAACCTCATACATTTTTAAAAGAGCATCATTTAGCAGTCCGTCATCGGCATCCACAAATGCTATATACTCGCCCGTAGCTGCCTTAAGACCTGCATTTCTTGCTTCGCCCGGTCCCATGTTCTTTGGCTGATCGATGAGCACGACCCTTTTTTCGTTTTTGTACCTTTCCCTACAGATCTCCATAGACTCATCCGTTGAGCAGTCGTTTATCACTATGATCTCCAGATCTCCTATGGTCTGCTCAAGGAGTGAATCCACGCAGCCGGTAATGAACCTTTTCGCATTATACATTGGAATTACAACCGATACTTTAGCCATTTTAACCTCCTGAATACATCTTATTTTTTAAAATCCAATCCCAGATTTTCTCTGAGCGGGATATAATGCAGTTTAAAAACCGTTTCTGATGATGCCTCTGCACTTACACCTATGGCCTTTAGCACGTTAATGAACGCTTTTGAAAAAGCTTCGATCGAACCCTTTTTTATCATTGAAACATGAAATTTTCCGCCACAGTCATAAATATTAAAGACCATCCCGTCTCTTGCACCGCTTATAAGCGAAGCATCCCGGATGTGTTCCACGTATGAGCCTCCGTTAAATCTTCCGATATAACTGATAAAAACCGAATCGGACGGGGGAACGGGAATACTGCTGTAAAATCCGTATTTTGATGCGTAATCTTTGTACTGAGAGGTCATTTTAAGAAAATCCATCTGGGACGCAGCGATCCTTCTTTGATTTTCGGGCCTAAGGCTGTCCTTTAATGCTCTCCTTAAAATGCTGAACTGCTCTTCCATTCTCATGCTGCTCATCACAGCCGGATCAAAATATAAAGGAACATCTCCTGTTGTATTTCTGAAAGTTTGTTCGCAGTTCAGAGCGCTCCTTAGATTGATGGGTATATTGATCTTTATGGGCTTTTTGTTATCAGGATACATTTCCTGTATGGCATGGCAGATAAGCACGGAAAGAGCCGATGCCGGAGTAGCCCCTTTTTCCTTTACAAACTTCATAAAGTCATTGCTTGGAATACCGATCCTCCGATAATGATTATCCGATGAGGCCTCTTCGTATTCGGAAAAACTGAATATTTCCCCGGGTTCGGCAGTCTCATCCGGCAGATCTGTATCGTCCTCGATCCGGTTTTCAAAGGGCTCTGCATAAAGCCCGGAAGCATCAGGAACCATCCCTGTCATAACTTCCGGAGTATCATATTCAACATTGTCCTTTTCAGAAAAATAAAAGAGAAGGAGAGTCTCCAGAACTCTCTTTGCGGCCACACCGTCCAAAAGCCCATGATAAAGATCCAGGCAGATCCTGTTATCCTGATAAAGAACTGCCGCAAGATGCATGTCCGTCTTTGAAGATCCGAGATCTGCATTATCGGTTCCGCAGATCAGCGTGGCCGGTCTTTCGGTATCCTCAAAGTAAAAATCTCCGTCTTTTTCTTTGACGGTCCAGGTAAGATAAGGATGTACCATACTTGTCTTTTTTAATGCCCGTGACAGGATCTGTCCGTCTACCGGTTCATCTAAAGACAGTTCCTTCCGCATAACCGTAAAGGCTCCGTCAAAATAAAAATACATTTCTCCTGATATGATCCTGCAAAGTTCCATTTATTTTTTCTTTGCCCCCTCGGCTTTAGTTATCACAAAGGCGGTAAACATTGAAAGAACGTAGATGACCGCAGTCTCCACCAGTGCAAATCCTATACCACTCAACCTTCCGAATGTGGATTCCGGAAGCCCGAGAGTCTTTGTTAATACTGTATTTATGACCATTATGAAAGCAGGATGAACAAGATAGGTATAATATGTCAGACCGGACAGAGTGCCATAATCCTTTTTAATATCAAGCAGACCAAAGCCTGTAAAGAAAAGACCTGCGCTCACGGTAAGAAGCGGATTGAACGGCTGGGGCTTGCCTAATGAGTTTGTCAAAAACTCGGGGATCTCCCCGAACATGTATCCCTTATAGTACAGGAAGCATACGCAAAGGACCAGCAATTCTCCAAGAAGAATAAACATGATTCCCTTCAGATTGTTTTTCTGTCCCTCAAAGCGGCGGTGCAGCACATAACCCATTGCATATATCCCAAGAAAATCGATCGCAACTCCGAGACTCCACCAGAATTTGGGTTCGACAAGCAGCATATCCACCGTTCCCCAAATAAAAAGAACGACTGCTGCTTTAGCAAAGGCTTTTTCGCCGATCCTTTCTCTGGCCATAACAACAAATGGCGCCATAAGATAAAGTGTGATAAGGACAAACATATACCACATATGTTCTGCAGGCACGCCCGTAACCACAGATCGGAGATTAAAGATAAATATCTTAAGATATCCATACTCTTCGTAACCTTTTGCTACCAGATAGTACACCGGGGTCAGAAACGTATATATGAGAGAAAATATAATCGTCGGAATACCGAGTTTTTTCCATGTTTTGTGGTAAAAGCTCTTTAGATCCGCAGTTTTTGCCGAAGCAAGAACAAATGCACCGGATGCCATAAAAAACATAGGTACAGCTCCGCCGAAGTGCACAAGGCATATCCTGACCGCGGCACTTACGGCAGCGACGGGCTCGTGGGTGATCGTGCCTTCCTTAATCCCCGAAGTCACTGAGGATAGAAAGGAGGCAAAGGTGTGCGCCAGCACAACTCCAAATGTAGCTATAAGCCTTAAAAGATCAAGACCGTTTTCTCTTGTTGGCAGGTTTTTTTCACTCATAGTTTCTGAATCCTTTAATCTTCAAATCCGTTGGGGTTCATGGACTGCCAGCGCCATGAATCCTCACACATCTCTTTAATTCCGTATTGGGCTTTCCAGCCGAGTTCCTTTTCTGCCAGAGCTGAAGAAGCATAAACCGTAGCCACATCTCCGGCACGGCGGGGCTTTATCGAATAGGGTATCTTTTGACCGGTTGTTTCTTCAAAAGTCTTAACGAGTTCAAGGACGCTGACTCCGTTACCCGTGCCCAGATTGTATATCTTTAATCCGCAGTTTTCTTTGATCTTGTTAAGGGCCTTTACATGTCCCTCGGCCAGATCGACTACATGGATATAATCACGTACTCCTGTACCATCGGGAGTGTCATAATCATTGCCGAAGACGCCCAGTTCTTTAAGCTTGCCCACAGCAACCTGTGTGATATAGGGCATCAGATTGTTGGGTATACCGTTTGGATTCTCACCGATGAGTCCTGACTTGTGGGCACCTATCGGGTTGAAGTATCTAAGGAGAATGACATTCCACTCGGGATCTGCCTTTTGAATGTCTGTAAGGATCTGCTCGAGCATGGATTTGGTCCATCCGTAGGGATTGGTACAGGCCTTTTTGGGGCATTCCTCCGTGATGGGTACAAACTCAGGATCTCCGTAGACGGTGGCTGATGAAGAAAAGATAAAGTTTTTAACATTATGATTCTTCATTGCTTCTATGAGGACCAGGGTTCCCTGCAGATTATTCTCATAGTATTCCCAGGGTTTCTGTACGGATTCACCGACTGCCTTCAATCCGGCAAAGTGAATGCACGCATCGATCTTCTCTTTGTCAAGAATGTCGTTCATGGCCTTTTTATCCAATATGTCGGCCTCATAGAATGATACCGGTCTTCCGGTTATCTGCTCGATCCTCTCAATACTTTTGGGTGAAGAGTTCGACAGATTGTCGATCACCACCACATCATATCCGTTTTCTATAAGAGCGATCACGGTATGTGAACCTATGTATCCCGCTCCTCCTGTTACCAGTATTCTCATAATTCTCCTTTCCCGGGGCAGCTGCTGTCACCCTGCGATCCGCCCGGAACGATCATGATCCTTAAATGATCAGCCGTTAATTATATGAATCTTATTGCACTTAAGGCACCTTACCTTACGTGCGCCCGCCCTGAATCTGATGATGCCGTCACATTTGGGATCGGGACAAACCATTTCCATCATATTGTCTTCCAGACCGATATTGGTCCCGCCGGTCACTTTTTCCATTTCTGCTGCGTTCAGTATTTCTTCCTTCATACAGTCTCCTTTGACCCATCTCTTTCTTCAGGATATAAAACGCGGACGGATAAAACCAGTGAAAAAACAATAGCGACAAACACTCTGTGTCCATCGCTATGGTTTTTAATACCGCCACTTATATATTTTACCAAATAAGCACGGATTATTCACTATTTTTTTGCAGCGGGCCGGCTTATCCTCTTACTGCCCGGATGAATCGCTCCGTTAGGGCAGACAAGAGCACACAAATGGCATCCCACGCACTTTTTTCCGTCAAGTTTCGGTATCCTGTCATCAAATTTTATTGCCTGGTGACCTCCGTCATTGCACGAGATCACGCATCTGCCGCATCCGTTACATTTTTCGGTGTCAAACACCGGGAAAAGGACAGTATCTCTTTCAAGGACATCCGTAGTGTCGCTGACACTGTCAAGACCGGCACCTATGATATCCTTTACGGACTTTATCCCCATCTGTTGAAGGTAATAGTTCAGTCCCGCTTTAAGTTCATCGACTATCCTGTATCCATACTGCATTACGGCAGTGGTTATCTGGATCGAACCTGCTCCCATCAGGATGAACTCCAGAGCATCCCTCCAGGTTTCTATTCCGCCCATTCCGCTTATATGAACTCCCTTAAGTGCAGGGTTATTGCCAAGTTCTGCTATGAAACGCAGTGCGATAGGCTTAACGGCATTGCCGCTGTATCCGCCGAATGCCGATTTTCCCCTTACTGCAGGCGCTGATACATATGTATACGGATTAACCCCGACAATGCTCTTTATGGTGTTTATCGCAGCTATCCCATCAGCTCCTCCCCTGCGTGCAGCCTCTGCCGCCGGACTCATCGATGCAACATTCGGTGTCAGCTTAGCCAGTACAGGGATAGTTGTACTGCGTTTGGCGGCAGCCGTATATCTTTCCACCAGTTCAGGGATCTGTCCTATGTCCGAGCCCAGTCCGTCCTCCTGCATGTTGGGACATGAGAAATTAAGCTCCACGGCATCAGCACCGTTTTCCTCACAGAGTTTTGCCAGGCTCTCCCATTCCGCTTCATCCTGACCCATTATCGAAGCAAGTATGAATTTAGAGGGATAGTTTTGCTTCAGCCGTCTGAACACTTCCATGTTCTCGGCCACACTATGGTCTGATAGCTGCTCAATGTTCTTAAATCCCACAATACTGCCGTTATCCCCTTTGATCGCCGAAAACCTGGGCGAAGCCTCATGGATGTCAAAGGAACATATCGTCTTAAAGCATACTCCGGCCCATCCTGCTTCAAAGGCTCTGGCACACATATCGTAGGTCGATGCCACAACGGATGATGACAGCAGAAAAGGATTTTCCAGCGGAACTCCGCAGATATCGCATTTAAGCTTATACTCATCAGTGGGCAGAGCGACTTCTGATAACGGACGGACTTTATTGTAAAGATCCGTCATGATGCGCTTTATCGGAACTTCACCGCTTTTTACACAGGCTCCCTCACACGGTGCATCGCATTGAGCACAGACATTGTCTTTGGGAAGCTTCAAGGCTGCCACATCCTCATTATCAAACCACACACCTATCAGGGCATCAGCCGGTTTTACCTTGGAGCACGCTTTGTTGCACGGAGCATCCTTGCAAAGATCGCACGCGATCATATCCGAACGTTTAACCGTTTCCTTTATAGTCATTGATATCCTCCTGTTTGATGTAACAAAAAGAAGATCGGCATAATAATATGCGATCTTCATTTAATAAACCTGATCAGTCTGTTACGGTGTTTACTCTATCGTGAGAATGTCAGAAAATCCCGTAACGTCGAATATTTCCTTTACTTCTTCGGAAGGATTCTTTACTACCATCTTGCCCTGCTTGTTCATGGTCTTCTGAGCAGAGAGCAGTACACGAAGTCCGGCACTGGAAATGTACTGTGTATCTTTGATATCGATCACAAGATCAGTCACACCGTCAAGCGAACTCTTAAGCTCCTCTTCAAGCTGGGGAGCAGTAGTTGTGTCAAGTCTTCCTTCAAGTGAAACAGTAAGATTTGATCCTGCAGCATTTTTGTTGATGTTAAGCATATCTATCCTCCTAA
>JAEEGL011255130.1_pt1 | contig 21459 bp, 16 predicted proteins | sample 9134231 | NCBI WGS metagenome assembly JAEEGL01 (sample SAMN16246548, study PRJNA631951) | gut metagenome | biome: gut microbiome; feature: rumen; material: fiber-attached | host: Bos | place: Iran: Karaj | collected 2018-10
AGCAGCTTGCTGGCGAGGAGCGTACCCTGTCCGCCGACGCCGACGATCATCATTTTGGTAGTCTTCATGGCCGTTCCTCCTTACTGCAGCGCGCCCAGGCGGCAGAGCTGGCGGCAGACGCCGCAGCCGACGCAGAGTGTCGCGTCGATGCGGGCCTTTCCGCCCTCCATGCTGATGGCGGGACAGCCGATCTGCATGCAGCTTCGGCAGCCGACGCAGCGGTTCTGATCCACGGAAAGCGGGGCGCCGTGTTTCACGGTCTTAAGAAGCGCGCAGGGCCGGCGGGAGATGATCACGGAGGCTTCATCCGCGGCGAGCTCTTCGGTAACGGCCTGTTCGACGGCAGCCAGATCATAAGGGTCGACCACCCGGACGCGGCGGATGCCTACGGCCCGGCAGAGGGTCTCCAGATCGATCTTCGTGCAGGGGTCTCCCTTCAGGTTGAAGCCGGTCGTCGGATTCTGCTGGTGGCCGGTCATGCCGGTCGTCGAGTTGTCGAGGATGATCACGGTGGCTTTGGATTCGTTATAGGCGATGTTCACGAGCCCCGTGATGCCGGAATGGATAAAGGTCGAATCGCCGATGACCGCCACAGTGTCGCGGTCGAATTCGCCTTCGGACGCCTTGAGGAACCCGTGCAGGCCGGAGACGGACGCGCCCATGCAGATGGTGGTGTCGATGGCCGAGAGCGGGGCCAGCGCCCCCAGCGTGTAGCAGCCGATATCGCCGATCACGCGCAGCTTTTTCTTTTTGAGCGTATAGAAGAGACCGCGGTGCGGGCAGCCGGCACACATGACCGGCGGCCGGGCGGGAACGTTCTCCTCCAGGGTGCGGAAGGCGGGAGCGCCGTCTCCGAGTTTTTCACGGACGACGTTCTGCGACAGCTCGCCGAGGGGAGAGAAGAGCTCCTTGCCTTTCACGGCGGTGAGGCCGATGGTCCGGCAATGCTCCTCGATCACCGGCTCCAGTTCCTCGACGACGATGAGCTCGTCCACCGAGGCGGCGAAATCCAGGATCTTTTTCACGGGCATCGGGTTGATCATGCCCAGTTTCAGCACCGGGAAGCGGTCGCCGAGAGCTTCCTTCACATACTGGTAGCAGGTGGAGGAGGTGATGATCCCGCGGCTCTGATCGGTCCCTTCGTCGACGCGGTTGACCGGGGCGGTCTCCGCGTATTCCGCCAGAGCCTTCGTCCGCGCTTCCACGATCGGGTGGCGCCGGATGGCGAAGCCCGGCATCATCACATATTTGGCCGGATCCTTTTTGTACGGACGCACCGGCACCTCCGTCCGCTCCGAGGTCTCGACGACGCTCTGGGAGTGGGCGATGCGGGTGCACATCTTCATGATGACGGGGGTGTCGTAGGTCTCGGAAAGTTCATAGGCCAGTTTGGCGAAGGCAAGGGCTTCGGCGGAATCGGACGGTTCCAGCATGGGGAGCTTCGCGGCGATCGCGTAGCGGCGCGAATCCTGCTCGTTCTGGCTCGAATGCATGCCGGGGTCGTCCGCCACGGCGATGATCATGCCGGCGTTCACGCCCGTATAGGAGATCGTGAACATCGGGTCGGCCGCGACGTTCATGCCCACGTGCTTCATGCCGCAGAAGCTCCGGCGGCCGGAAAGCGAAGCGCCGAAGGCGCTCTCCATGGCTACTTTCTCATTGGGAGCCCACTCCGCGTAGATCTCGGGGTATTCGGCCGCCTTTTCGGTGATCTCGGTGCTCGGCGTGCCGGGATAGCTGGAAACGAAGCGGCAGCCGGCCTCGTAGAGACCGCGGGCAAAGGCTTCGTTTCCCAGCATCAGTGTTTTCATGACAGGCTCCTTTCTCTAGCTGCGGATCTGGACTTCCACCAGACGGCCATGGCAGTATTTCTGACGGAGGACCGGCTTCTCGATCTTGCCGGTGGGATTGCGGGGAACCGTTTCGAAGACGATCCGGCGCGGCCGTTTGTATTTGGGAAGCGCAAGGCAGAATTCGTCGATCTCTTCTTTCGTGGCCGAGGCGCCTTCTTTGAGCTCGATGACCGCCATGGTGATCTCCCCGAGGCGGGGATCCGGAACGCCGATCACGGCCACGTCCTTGATCTTGTCGTTCGAGCGGAGGAAATCCTCGATCTGGACCGGGTAAATGTTCTCGCCGCCGCTGATGATCACGTCCTTCTTGCGGTCGACCAGCCAGATGAAGCCGTCCTCGTCGACCTCGGCCATGTCGCCCGTCCAGAGCCAGCCGTCGTGCAGGATCTCCGCGGTGGCTTCCGGATTCTTGTAGTATTCCAGCATGACCGAAGGCCCCTTGACCGCCAGCTCGCCGACTCTTCCGGGAGGCACCTCCCGGCCGTTTTCATCGATGACCTGCGCCTGCCAGCCGAAGCCGGGCACGCCGATCGCGCCGACCTTGTCCAGATGGTCCACGCCCAGATGGACGCAGCCCGGGCCGAGGGATTCGCTCAGGCCGTAGTTGGTATCGTACTGATGGTGCGGGAAGATCTTCATCCAGCGCCGGATGAGGCTGGGCGGCACCGGCTGCGCGCCGATATGCATGAGCCGCCACTGATCCAGCAGGTAGTGCGAAAGGTCGATGCGTCCGGAGTCGATCGCGTCCAGGATGTCCTGCGCCCACGGAACGAGCAGCCAGACGATGGTGCATTTTTCTTCGGTGACCGCCCGGAGGATCCACTCGGGCTTGATGCCCCGGAGGATGACGGCCTTGCCGCCGGTGAGGAGGGAGCCGAACCAGTGCATCTTCGCGCCGGTATGATAGAGAGGCGGAATGCAGAGGAAGACGTCTTCCCGGGTCTGGCCGTGGTGGTTCTGTTCGGTCAGGCAGGAGTGGACGAGGGCCCGGTGATGATGCAGGATCGCCTTCGGGAAACCGGTGGTGCCGGAGGAAAAGTAGATGGCGGCCAGATCGTTTTCATCGATCGCGACGGGGGGCTGGCTGGCGGAGCAGTAGCCCATCAGCTTCAGGCAGTTCTCCGCAAAATCGGGAGTATCCGCTTCCTGACCGACGAAGAGGAAAAAGCGCATCTTCGGGAGGGAGCGGCAGATGGGCCGGAGACGGCCGATGAATTCGGGCCCGAAGACCAGCACCTCCACGTCGGCAAGCTCCAGGCAGTAGGCGATCTCGTCGGAGGCGTAGCGGTAGTTCATCGGGACGACGATGCAGCCGGCTTTCAGGATCCCGAAATAGATCGGGAGGAATTCCAGGCAGTTCATCATCAGGATGCCCACCTTGGTGCCCCGGGGGAGCCCCCGGCTGAGCAGCAGGTTGGCGAAGCGGTTGGCGCGGCGCTCGAAGTCCGCCCAGCTCATCTCCCGGCGGTAGGGTGTGCCGGCGCGCGCCTGCTCGATGAGCTGTGCTTCGCGCCAGGTATGGGCGGTATCGCGTTCCTCGGAGGGATTGAGCTCCACCAGAGCCGTATCCGAGCCGAAGAGCCGTGCGTTGCGTTCCAGGAAATCGGTAATGATCATGGAGGCCTCCTGCCTTGGGCGCCCCTGTCGGGCCTTGTGCAGAGACGCCTCAAAAGTAGATCGCCGGCATTTTCAGCCGGCTGATGATCGGATATGCCCCATTGTAGCGCGTTTTTCAGGCATGTCAAGCGAAAAAATTCAGGAATTTAAAGCTTTAAAGCGTAAAAGCGAATAATGGCGGCCGGGAGGGACCTTCCGGCGTCTTAAGCTCCCGGAAAAAGAGGGCTGCAGCGGGTTTTCGTGGGGGAAGCGCCGGAACCCTCTTGCCATGGCTCAGGCTCTACAGTATAATCATATAATCAAAGAAATGGCCGAGAGGAGAAGTTTTATGGACACCAGCCAGCTGTTTTACCGCCCGAAGAACGGTTACGACCGGTATGACGCGGCCCGTGAGGCGGCGATGGAGGCCTACTGCGGGGCGTATAAGGCTTATCTGAACACCGCCAAAACAGAGAGGCTCTGCATCAGGGAATCCGTCCGGATCGCCGAAGCGGCCGGGTTTGCCGCCTGGGAGGCCGGAAAACAGTACAGGACCGGCGACAGGGTCTATTACAGTAACCGGAGCAAGAGCCTGTATCTGGCCGTGATCGGGAAGAGGCCGCTTTCGGAAGGCATGAATATCGCCGGCGCGCACGTGGATTCGCCGCGTCTGGACCTCAAGCACGACGCCCTGCTCGAAAAGGCGGAATTTGCCTATTTCAATACCCACCATTACGGCGGGCCCCGGATGTATCAGTGGGCGGTCACGCCCCTTTCGCTCCACGGTGTCGTGATCCGGAAGGACGGGACGGCGGCGGAGGTCTCGGTCGGCGAGGAAGAAGACGAACCGGTCTTCATGTTCGCCGATCTTCTGATGCATCTGGCGAAGGATCTGGACAAAAAGCCGGCGGAAGAGATGATCACCACCAGCATGATGAAGATCCTCATGGGAAGCCGCCCGCTGCCGGAAGGCGAAGCCTCCGAGCGCGTGAAGGGCCGGGCCTTGAAGATCCTGTGGGAGAAATACGGGATCACAGAAGAGGATCTGCTTTCCGCCGAACTGGAACTGGTGCCGGCAGGACGCGCCCGCGATCTGGGCCTTGACCGGAGCATGATCGTCTCCTACGGGCACGACGACCGGAGCTCCGCCTATGCCTGCCTCCGGGCGGTGACCGAACCGGGGATCCCGGAGAAGACGGCGGTCGCCGTCCTGACGGATAAGGAAGAGACCGGCTCCAACGGCAATACGGGGCTCCTGACCCAGGCCTTCGACCGCTTCGCGGACAGCCTCTGCCGGGCTCAGGGCGTCTCTCTTTACGACTGCTATGCGGCGTCCCTCGCGCTGAGCGCGGACGTGACGGCCGGCTACGATCCGAATTTCGACGCGAACTTTGAAAAGGCAAGCGCCGCGAAGCTCAATTACGGGACCGCGGTCCAGAAGGATTCCGGCAGGGGCGGCAAGAGCAACACCTCCGACGCCTCCGCGGAAACGGTCGGAAAGGTCCGCCGGATCCTGGACGGGGCCGGCGTGATCTGGCAGATGTGCGAATTCGGAGGGAAGCCGGAAAAAGGCGGCGGCGGGACCATCGCGAAATTCCTGGCCAACCGGAACATCGACGTGATCGACTACGGCGTGCCGCTCCTCAGCATGCACGCGCCCTACGAGGTGGCGGCGAAACTGGACCTTTACGAGCACTATCTGGGCATCAAAGCCCTGTTTGAAAACAAAGAGGCGTAAAACAGGCAGGGCGGCGCCCTGCGGGAGATGCGGATGGAGTTTTCGGGTCTGATCTTTCTGTGGGTGTTTCTGCCCCTGACGCTGGCCGTGTGCTTCGGCGTCAGGCTCATTCGGCGCGGGAAAGATCCGCTGCCGGCGGAAAACGGCCTGCTGCTGGCCTTCAGCCTGCTCTTTTACGTCTGGGGCGGCCTGAAGACGGCCTGGGTGCTTCCTCTGCTGACAATGCTCAGCTGGGGACTCGGCCGTGCGATGGGAGAGCCCTCTCCGGAAAGGAAGGGCCTCCGCAAAGCGCTGCTCGCGGCAGGGATCGTTTGCGAAGCGGGCCTTCTTTTGGTGTTCAAATACCGGCAGATGCCGGTCATTCTCTGGAGGATCCTGACGGCTCCCGGACTGGGGCTCAAAGGCCGTCTGCTGGCGCTGCTCTCCTTTGAGAAGCCCGCGGATCTCCCCGCGCTCGTCCTGCCGCTGGCGGTTTCCTTCCTGACCTTCCAGTCGATCGCCTACCTCACGGACGTATACCGGGGGAAGGCCGCGCCGGAGAAGAAGATCAGCCGGCTGGCCCTGTTTTTGGCTTTCTTCCCGCAGCTCGTGCAGGGACCGATCCTGCGATACGGGGAGTTCGCCCCGCAGCTTTCAGCCCGGCGGGCGGACGCGGAAACTGTTTCTGCGGGGCTTGGGCGCTATGTCATCGGCCTCGGGAAAAAGGTCCTGATCGCGGACACGCTCGCGGAAGCGGCCGGGAAGATCTGGGGAGAACCGGTGCTGTCCCTCGGAACGGGCGAAGCCTGGTTGGGCCTTCTTCTTTTTACCCTGCAAATCTACTACGATTTTTCGGGATATTCGGATATGGCCGTGGGGCTGGGAAAGCTCTTCGGTTTCACGATCCCGGAAAATTTCGATCACCCGTATCTTGCCGCCTCCGTGAAGGAGTTCTGGCGGCGCTGGCACATTTCCCTCTCATCCTGGTTCCGGGATTATCTCTACATTCCGCTCGGCGGAAACCGGAAAGGAAAGGGGCGGACCCTGCTCAATCTGCTGATCGTCTTCCTGGCGACAGGCCTCTGGCACGGGGCGAATCTGACCTTCCTTTTCTGGGGGCTCTGGTTCGCGGTCTTCCTGATTCTGGAGCGGGTCTTTCTCGGAAAATGGCTGGAAAAGAATCCGTTAAAGTTCCTGAATCATCTGTACGCGCTTCTCACCGTGATGCTCGGCTGGGTGTTTTTCCGCTCGGACAGCCTCCTCACCGCGCTCTGGTATTTCCGGGCGCTTTTTGCGGGGACCGCTCCGGCGGGAAGTTTCCCGGCGGAAGTGCTGAACGCGCGGGTGCTTCTGGCGCTCGCGGCGGGCATTTTAGGCGCGGGATTCCTTAAGGGACCCGCCGGGCGCCTCAAAAAAGCCGCCGAATCAAAAGTCTGGCTCTCCGCGGCGGAGACGCTGCTGCTTGCAGCGGTGCTGGCGCTTTGCCTTCTGCGGATCGTGGGCGGTTCGTTCCAGCCTTCGATCTACGCGGCGTTTTAGGAGGGGCGGCATGAGAAAAATGATGATCATCCGGATCGCGCTCATTGCGGCCATGCTGATCCTCCCGACGGTACTTTTCCTGACCCTGGGAGAAAAGCCGGCGGGAAACAACGAGGAAAAACGAAATCTGACGGCTTTTCCGGAAAGGATCTCGGGTAGTCTGCCGGCACAGCTGGAAGCCTGGTACCGGGATCACGCTCCTTACCGGCAGACGCTGGTCCGGGCAGAGGCGGGCCTCAGACAAGGGCTGGAAACCCCGTATCGGGAGGCGGTCCTGCCGGCCCTTTCCCGCCTTACCTGTCCTTCCTGGGTCCCGGAAGAGGAACGCGGACGTGCCCTCGCGCCGCAGTCGGACGGCTATACCGTCTACGGGCGGGACGGCTGGCTCTTTTATTCGGATGAGGACAATCTCCTCTACGCGCAGGGGCTGAACTGCCTGACAGAAGAGGAGACCGAGGCCCGGATCGCCGCGTATCAGGCTCTGCAGAACGCCTGTGAGGCGCGGGGGATCCGGCTGATCGTGCTGACCGCCCCGAACAGGGAGCAGGTATACCGGGAAAAACTGCCGACCCTGTACCGGGCGGATGGCCCTCTCCGGACTGAGGCATTTGCGGAAGCCGTGAAAGAAAGCGGCGTGACGTTCCTTTACCCGTTGGAAGAGCTGCGGGAGTTTTCCCGCTCACGGCAGACCTATTGCCGGACGGACACTCACTGGAACCGGATCGGGGCGTATGTTGCCGCGGCGGCGGTCTTCCGGGCGCTGGGAGAGGATCTGCCCTTGCCGGAGGCCTGGGATAAAGGGAAAAATGAGACCAAACTGGGCGACCTGGCCGCCGGCTGCGGCATCTTTGAGGAAGAGGAGGACCTGGATCCGCTCTTCCGGCCGGAAGTGAACGCGGTCAAGGAATACTATGAGAACGACTGTGTGATCGTCTGCCGGAGCGACGTGTCCGGAAGCCGGAAGGCGGTCGTGATCGGCGACTCGTACTGCTCCGGCCTGCAGGAGTATTTTGCCCGATCGTTCCCTTCGGCTGTGCTGGCCTACCGGGAATATATCGACGAGGCCCATGTGGCAAAAGCGCTTTCCGCGCTCGGGGAGGGCGACGTGCTGGTCATGCTCTCGGTGGAGCGCTATGACACGAAAAATGAGGCAGCCGCGGTCACGGTGGCCGCACGGCTGCGGGAAACACACTGACGAAACAGAAAGGCGGGGAAAAAGATGAAGCAGTTGTCTGAAAAGGCCGTACGGCAGATCGAGGACCTGATCCGGGAGAGCATGGAAGCGGGACATGCCGTCGGCATGGGCGTATCGCTGGTTTTAAAGGACGGGACCGTGCCCTATGAGGGCTATTTCGGGTTCCGCGACAGGGAAAAGGGACTGCCGGTCAACGAGGATACCATTTTCGGGATCGCCTCGATGACCAAATCCTTTACCTGCCTGTCACTGCGCCAGCTGGAAGAAAAGGGGCTGCTGAGCCTGGAAGATCCGCTCTCGAAGACCATTCCGGAGTTCACCGGAAAGAACCAGCCGGGCTTAAAGCTCCGGCATCTCATGTGCCACTCCGGCGGTTTCCTGCCGCAGGACCGGATCTGCATGATGGTGGACCGGATCTGCGAGGAGATGGGCTTTACCGACGGGAAGGACGGGGATCCGGTCTTCAACGACCGCCTGATGGCCGAGGGAGTGCGCCGCGTGGCGGGCCGCCTCGATTCCCTGACCCTTGAACACGGCCTGATCGGCGGCCCGGGCGAGGTCTATACCTACTGCAACGACGGCTTCGGCCTCCTTTCGGAGGTGGTGCACCGGGCGAGCGGGAAACCGTATGCGCAGTATCTGAAGGATGAGATCATGAGGCCGCTCGGGATGATGCGCTCGAGCTGCGAGTATCTGGAACCGGCTGCGGATCCGAACGCCACGGTGCTTTACCGGAAGAAGAACCACCCTGAAAAGGCCGACCACAACTTCCGCGACCGCGCGTTCGTCCTGAACGGCGGCGGGAACGTCAAATCCACTGTGGCCGATCTGAGGAAATATCTCTGCATGTACCTGAACGAAGGCGTCGGCCTGAACGGAACGAGGATCCTCTCGCAGGGCGAGATGTGGAAGATGCAGAGCCCGATGATCCGCTGCGCTCCCGGCGTCTTCTACGGCAACGGCCTGATCCAGGAGAATTTCGGCGATCTGACGGTGATGGGCCACGGCGGCGTGCTCCCGGGCGTTTCGTCCTGGATGCATTTCTCGCCGGAGCTCGGCGCGGCGGCGGTGGTGCTCTGCAATACCTGGGGCGTCTCCGTGAAGCCGATCTGCGACGCCCTTATCCGTGCCTGCGCCGGCATGGAACCGGTCCCCGAAAAGATCCCGGAAAGAACGCGCGAATGGACGGAGGAGACGATCGAAGAGGTCGTCGGCGAGTACCGCTCCGACGAGGGCTTCCCGATGGATATCGTGCGGGGAGAGGACGGGCTTCCGGCCGTCGTCCGGGACGGAAAGGCGAAAAAGGTCTTCCTGCTGAACGACAACATGCTGCTGATCCCCGGCCGTTTCGAGGGAGAAAAGTTCGTGCTGATCCGCCGGGACGGGGTGCTCGTCGGGATCCGGATCGGCCAGCGGATCATCAGCAGAGTGCGGTAGAGGCACATCGGACCCTCCGGGGCCTGTCTTTCCTAAGCGGGAGCGGGCTCCGGAGGGCCGCTGTTTGAGAGGGGTGAATGCCGATGGACAGCTGAGAAGGCCCGCTATTCGCTCTGCATACAATAAAATGAAAAAAAAGAAGGAAATATACATACGAAGTATATAAAAGTTTCCGAGAATGAGGCTTATATTTCGGAAAAACATGCTTGACAAGAGCGACTTGCGGAGAGTATTCTATATCTGTATTCCCGAAGTGCGTTTCGAAAGCGGATAAAGCCGCGTGGTCGTCGTATTGTTCGGGAACTGTCCGGCAGAGAGGAGCGAAGGGGTCAATGGCCAATTATCGGTTTCCGAAGGATTTTATCTGGGGGGCTGCGGGAAGCGCCTTTCAGATGGAGGGCGGCATGTATGAGGGCGGCAAATGCCTGAATGTCAAAGAAGCGGCTTTCCTGGATCCTGTCGGACGGGAGAGCTTCGAAGACAAGCGCTCTCCCGAGGTCACCTGCGATTTTTACCACAAATATCCGGAGGATCTCGAACTCTTTAAAACGCTGGGACTGAGGAGCTTCCGCTTCTCCATCGCCTGGTCCCGCATCTTTCCGGATCCGGAAGCGCCGGCCTGTCAGGCGGGGATCGATTACTATGACCGCATGATCGACAAGATGCTGGAGCTGGACATCATCCCGTTTTTCGACCTGTGGCATTCAGATCTGCCGGTCTGGGCGGAGAAAGACGGCAGGTTCCTGTCCGACCGGTTCATCGGGCGCTACGCGGACTATGCCGAGACCTGCTTCAGGGCTTTCGGGGACAGGGTCGGGTACTGGAGCACCTGCAACGAGCCGATGCTCAACGTCTACCGGCCGTACGCCAGGGGGCTCGGGGATATCGACAGTGCCATCCGGGCGAGCCGGAATATGCTGCTCGCGCATTTTGAGGCGGTAAAGCGTCTCAGGGACATCTGTCCCGGCGCGCAGGTCGGATCGGTGCACAATACGAGCATGACGTACTGCTACTCCTTCGAACCGATGGATATCACGGCGGCGGAGCGCCATTATGCGTCGCAGTTTCTGTTTCTCGATCCGATGATCCTCGGGGAATTCCCGAAGGAGATCATGGCCTGGCCGGGCGTGCGCGGGCATATACCGGACGAATTCGCCGCGCAGCTGAAGGAGGCCTTCGTGCCGATGGATTTCTACGGCTGCAATTACTATACGCCGGTCTTCGTCTGCGCGGATGAAAAGACTACCTACGGCACCAGGACCTTCCGGATCGAGATGCCCAAGGACGCCTACCCGTTCTACACCTACAGCGCCGGACTGACCGATCTGCTCATGGATCTGAACGACCGCTATTCGGGCATGCCGGTCCTGGTGACGGAGAACGGATACACTGACCGCCGGGAGGACGTCCGGGATATGGACGTGAGACCGTTCCTGAACGACTTTGCGCGGCAGGATTATATCCGGGAACATCTCCGCGCCTGCGGCAGAGCGATCAAGGCCGGCGTCAATCTGAAAGGCTATTACTACTGGTCCGCGATGGACTGCTGGGAGAGCACCAAGGGCTACGGATATCCCATGGGGCTCGTTGCGGTCAATTTCGATACACTGGAGCGGACTCCCAAGGATTCCTTCTATTACTATCAGAAGGTGATCCGGAACAATATGGTCGACTGACCGGAGGTTTATCAAATCATCATGGATAACAAGCTATTGGTCGGATTCGGGCGCACCGATATCACTCCGCTGGAGCCGGTGCCCCTCCGGGGATACGGCAACACGTCGCGGCGCATCAGCAAGATCGTGATCGACCGGCTGACTGCCTCGTGCCTGGCTTTTTCGGACGATACCGGAAGCACCGTGCTGGCTTTCGCGCTGGATCTTTGCAGCGCGGTGGACGCCTTCCTGGGAAGGATGGACGTCGCGGTCGGAAAGGCAGTGGGGGTGGATCCCGAAAGAGTGCTTCTTTCGTGCAGCCACAACCATTCGTCGCCGGACGTGGGCAACCGGGAGCAGGAGAGCATTCCCCGCTACCTGGACTACCTGGAAAAGCAGCTGATCGCCGCCGCGAAGGAGGCGATGGCCGACCGTTCGCCGGCAAGGCTGTTTGCCGGAAGCATCCGGACCGAGGGACTGAACCACATCCGCCGCTACGTGATGGACGACGGGAGCTTCGGCGGGGACAACTACGGAGATTTTAAGAACCATCATCCCGTCCGCCACGAATCCGAAGCAGACCGCACCCTGCAGATGCTGCGCATTGAACGGGAGGGAAAGAAGGATATCCTGCTCGCCAACTTCCAGATGCACCCGCACCGGATGGGCGGAGCCCGTGATCCCCGGATCACGGCGGACATCGTGGGCGCTTTCCGCAGCGCGATGGAGCACCAGCACGGGTGTCTCTTTGCCTATTTCACGGGCGGCAGCGGCAATATGAACGGCCACAGCCGGATCCCGGAAGAGAACATTACCCCCGATTATGCGGCGCACGGGATGAAGCTCGCGGAATACGCCGACCAGGTGGAGTTCAGAGAGCTTCCGGCGGGCCCGGTGAGGTTCGCGTCACGGAAGCTGGAACTGCCGGTCAATCATACGACGGACGGCCTGGTCCCCGAGGCGGAAAAACTCGCGAAGCGCTGGAAGGACGGAGAGCCGATCGCCTCCCTGCTGCCGGATCTCCGGGCAAACGGCTTCAACAGCCCCTACCACGCGAATGCGGTCGTCAGCCGCTCGAAGCTGGGAAGCGCACTGGAAATGCCGATCTGGGCTTTCTCGATCGGCGGCGCCGCGTTCGCGTGCGCACCCTACGAGATGTTCGACACGAACGGAAAAGAGATCAAGGACGCTTCGCCGTTTGACACGACGTTCATCCTTACCTGCACCAACGCGGCCTTCGGGTATTTCCCTTCCGCGCTGGGATTCCGGAACGGCGGCTACAGCGCCGATACCTGCCGGTTTATGCCGGGTGTCGGGGAACAGACCGCGGAGGAATTCATCAGGATCATTCAAACGCTCAGGCAGTGACCCTGAGCGGGAAATGAATAAAGGAGGAGTAACCATGAAACTGACCAAACGCATTCTGGCCGTGCTGCTGGCTGCCGCGATGCTCGTTGCGCTGGCTGCCTGCACCAAGCCGGAAACCAACCCGTCCGGCGATCCGACCGCGCCCGGGTCTCAGGCTCCCTCAGAGCCCGGCAAGACGGATCCCGCGCCGACCGAACCGGAGAAGGAACAGCCGAAGTACGGCGGCCACGCGAACATCCGCATCGTGACGTCGCCGACCTCTCCCGATCCCCGCAAGCGTCTGACCACCTGGACGTACATGTACCTGCCGCTCTGCTTCGAGAACCCGATGGTTCTGGATGTGGAAGGCAATGTCCAGCCCGCTGTCTGCAACTTCGAAGTCTCTGATGACGGCCTGACCGTCAAGCTGTGGGTCCGCGACGGCAAGAAGTTCTCGAACGGTGATCCCGTGGATATCTACGACGTGGAGGCTTCCTTCCACCGCTACCTGAACCTTCATTCCACCGGCCCCAAGCAGGCCGCCAACATCGAGTCCGAGACCAACGACGGCAAAGTCCTGACCATCAAGTACAAGACGTATCAGGAAAACATCATGTACTACTTCGCGTCCTACAAGCCCTGGATGCCCATCATGCCGAAGGAGATCTGCGAAGAGTTCATGACGGAAGATATCCCTGTCGAGCGCTGGCAGGACTGCATCGGCACCGGCCCCTACATGTACTGCGAATTCAAGGAGAAGGAATACGTCAGCGTCAAGCGCGTGCCCGGCTATGAGCCGAATCTTGAAGATGCGGGCAAGACCGGCTTTGCCGGCGTGAAGTACGCGTATCTGGATTCCATGACCTTCTACTACAACGGCAACGACCAGTCTTCCGGCATGGCGCTCCTGAACCACGACTATGACGTGATCGAAGTCCTGCCTTCCGATTATCTGCAGATGCTGGACCAGTACGACCTCAAGGAAACGGTCCTGCCGTCCGATTTGGCAGTGCAGACTATGTTCAACATTGACGGCTCTATCGTCGACGGTGTTCCGGTCAATGTGACGGCCAAATATCCGTCTCTGCGGAAAGCCATCATGGCAGCCATCGACTACGAGCAGTTCCTGAAAGTCGCCACCGACAACCAGCAGATCATGGATGGCGCAGCCGTCAGCCCGTTCCTGAGCCCGGCTTACTATACGGACGCCTGGACCAAGGCAGACTGGTACGGCCCGACCAACATGGAAGCTGTCAGGAAGTATCTGGAAGCCGCGAAGGCCGAAGGCTGGGACGGCACTGAGCCGGTCAGGCTTTACGCTTCCAGCACCGGCACGAGCCTGGACCGCGCGACGCTCTGGTATGACTTCTTGCGGAAGGCCGGGATCCCTGCGCGGCTGGAAACCATGGAAGCGACCGCGCTTTCGGATCTCCAGACCTGGGGCAAGGGCAACAACTACGATATGAGCTTTTCCTGGCCCGCCTGCTTCACGCTGCCTACCAAGGGAAATGTTCCTTCGACTTCCTGGTGCAAGAACGACGAGTTCATCAACGGCATCAAAGATAAGCTCGCCACGATGCCCGAGGGTACGCCCGAGTACATCAAGCTCGTGAACGAATGGGAGCAGTACGTGATCGACAACTGCCTCTGCGCGCATATGGGACGTATCAACTGGTACTGGTACAGCCCGAAGACCCTTATGATCGAGGACGAGGGCCCGACCCGGTATTTCTTCAACACCTGGTGGCAGGATCCGGAAAACCATCCTTCGCCTTTCAAGTAAAGATCCGGTGAGGAGATGAAAAAGCCGCCGCGTCAGCTGAAGCTGGCGCGGCGGTCTTTCTATGCGGGAGCTCCCGCTACCGGTGCAGGGCCTTCCAGCCTTCGACTCCTTTTTCGAGTCTCTGCAGGGCTTCTTCGATGATCGCTCTCGGGCAGGCGGTGTTCATCCGCAGGAATGTTTCCCCGCCGCCCCGGAAGATGGCTCCCGGCGAGAGGAGAAGTCCCGCCTGTTCGCGGAGATACTTCTCAAAAAGCGGGGCTGCGGGCAGCTTGCCGGCGTCGATCCAAAGAAGATAGGTCGCTTCGGAGGGGACCACGGCGAGCTCCGGCAGACGTGTTTCGATAAAGCTCCGGACGCGTTTCTTGTTTTCAAAAATATACGCCCTGACCGCGTCCAGCCATTCGGCGCCTTTTTCGTAGGCGGCGACGGCCGCGTCCACGGAAAAGACGTTCGGCTCCGCGACTTCATCGGTGTTGAGGGCCCGCCAGACCCTGTGCCGCAGGAAGGGATCCGCCGCCATGACGGCGGAGGTATGCAGTCCGGGGATGCCGAAGGTCTTGGTGGGAGCCATGAAACTCACCGAATGATCCCGGCAGAGCTCAGAGACCGACGCGAAGGGGACGTACTGCGTTCCGGGATCGGTGAGATCGCAGTGGATCTCATCCGAGAGGACGGTCACGCCGTTTTGCACGGCCGCTTCCCCGATGCGGGAAAGGGTCTCCCGGTCCCAGATCTGCCCGGTCGGGTTCTGCGGGTTGCACAGGAGCAGGAGAGACGTCTGCGGATCGGCCAGTTTGGCCTCCAGGTCGTCCCAGTCGATCGAAAACGCCCCGTCCCGGTAGAGGAGCCGGCTTTCGAGGGCGATCCGGCCGTTGTTCTCGATGCTGGTAAAGAAATGGTTGTAGGCCGGCGTCAGCACCGCCACCTGTTCCGCGGGGGTGGAGAGCTTCCGGATCACAGAGGAGAGGGCGGGGATCACGCCGGAGGCGAAGACGTACCACTCCGGCTGCGTCTCAAAGCCGTGCCGCGTCTTCCACCAGGTCACGTAAGCGGCGGCCCAGCTGTCCGGCAGGCCGGCATAGCCGTAGATCCCGCAGGCTGCGATCTTCTGTACCGCCTCGCGGATGGCGGGAGCGGTCTCGAAGTCCATATCGGCGACCCACAGGGGCAGCTGGCCTTCGGGAACGTTCCACTTGAAGGAATTGGTTCCCCGGCGGTCGATCACGCGGTCAAAATCGAAATTCATTCGGTCATATCCTTTCCCCGGGCATGGATGACGGGGCAGTCGATCACGGTCTTTGCCGGATCGATCCGCTCTTCGTTGATCAGGAGTTTATCGATCTCCGGGGCGGAGATGCGGCCGCCGGCCGGGTTGAAGACCGAGTCGATCTTCGTTTTGATGTCCGCGTCGGCCGTGCTGTATTCAAAGGAATAGGTGGTGTTGATCAGCCGGCAGTTCACCATTTTCAGGTTCTCGCAGTAGCACATGCCCTGCAGGCTCTCGACCGTGCAGTTGATGAGGGTGAGGTTGCGGGAATTCCAGCCGAGATACTCGCCGGAGATGAACGAATCCCGGACCGTCACGTTTTCGGAGTTCCAGAAAGCGTCCTTGGTCAGAAGATGGGAGTTCCGGATCTCGACGTTCCGGCAGCCGTCAAAGGAGTAGTTTCCGTAGAGGGTCAGCCCGTCGACGGCAAGGTTTTCGGAATTCATGGCGAAGTAGTCGCCGCGCGTCACCACGACTTTTTCAAGCGTGACGTCCCGGCAGCTCCAGAGGGTCTCGGCCGCGTTGGAGAAGCTGACGTTCTTTAGATGCAGGTCCCGGCAGCGGCGGAAGTTCTTCGGGGCTTCGACCGCCGAGTCGGATACGGTGATGTGTTCGGTATACCAGACGCCGGCCCGGGCCATCTCGAACCAGGTCGTGTTCCGGACGGTCACGTTTTGGCAGTACCACAGCGGATATTTCCAGCGCAGCAGGCACTGCTCCAGTTCAATGTCCGCGCTCTCTTTGAGGGGCGATTCTCCCGCGTCGAAGACGCAGTCGACGATGCGCAGGTCCCGGCTCCCGAACAGGGCGCGTTCGCCGGTCAGAAGCTGCTGATGAATTTCCTTCATAGTTTTTTCTCCGTTCCGCGGAGGCCCGGTAGTTCCTCCTCCGCAGCGCGAATCGTACCACGCTTTCCGGCCAAAAGTCAAGAAAAGAGGGGGTTTTCAGACGGCCGCGGGCCTGTTATACTGAGGCGGAAGGAAGGTGCGTGACCATGCGTGAAACAGCCAACAAGATCGTGAAGTATGCCTTTTTCATTCTGGCCGGGATCGGGATCCTGGCCTTCAACACGGCCCTGATGGGATACATCCCCTGGATGGTGGCCGCCGTCATGGCGGTCTACGGGCTGCTCGGGATCCTGGAGTGGGTCCGGACGCCCCCCAAGGAGCGGCACTGGCTGGAACTGATTGACGATACGGTCCTTCTGGTCATGGCCGGGCTGATGCTGATCGTGCGGGATGATTTCGGCAAGTGCTGCGTGATCTGGGCGGTCTGGTCCATCCTCCGCGAGGGCGCCGAGGTCTCGGAGGTGCTCGAACGCTACGGGAGCCGGACGGTCGTGATCATCGATCTCGTCGAATCCCTGATCGTGGTGGCCCTGTCGGTGCTGCTCGTGATCGACCCGGAGGAGCACGCTCACAGCCACGTTATCCTGCTGGGGATCGAGATGCTGCTGGAGGCCCTGTTCCCGATGGCGGACGAGTGGATGCTCAGCCGGCAGAAGAAAGCATAAAAAGAGGGCACCGGTCCGTACCGGTGCCCTTTCCGCGCGGAAGGCTCAGTCCTTCACGCCGTAGAATTCTTTCGCGAACTGCATGAACAGTTTTTCTTCGGAGGACATCTCCTTGCTGGCGTCCCAGTAGAGCTTCAGGCGCTGCTCGCAGTAGGGGATCTCGATGGGGATGTAGCGGAAGGACGGATCCTCGGCCTGGCTGGTGTAGACCGTGCTGAAGGAGACGCCGCGGTTCTCCGCGATCATCCGGCGGCGGAGCATGTACGAGTACTCGTAGGTGTTCTGTACCGGGATATCGGCCCGGGAGAGCAGATCCTTGACCATCTTGTACATGGACATGTCGGCGACGGGCAGGAAGAAGGTCTCGTCCGGGATCGTCCGAAGGTCGATGCTCTCGCGGGAGGCCAGCGGATGCTCGGCGTTCACCACGAGGACCGGACGGTCGTGTTCGATCAGGGTGATGTACTGGTAGTTCTTTTCGCTCAGGTCGCCCTCCTCGGCCAGCAGAAAGTTGAACTGCGGGGAGAGGTAGACCGTGGGGATCTGGCTGAGCTTGAGGGTCGTGTTGGAGACGGTGATGTGCGGCTCCTCCAGGGAGAAGGCGGCCAGCAGGCCGATCCAGAGGTTGGAGTTGGTCGTGGCGATCTTGATGTGGCTGAGTTCGCTTTTCACCGAATTCTGCAGTTCCAGACGGGCGTTGTCCAGGCTCGCGAGCACCTGGTTCGTGTAGCGCAGAAAGATCTCGCCCTGCCGGTTCAGGATAATGCTGTTGTTGCGCCGGTCAAAGAGCTTGACGCCCAGTTCGCGCTCCAGGCGGGCGATGGTCGCGCTGAGGGCAGGCGGGGAAATGAAGAGCGATTCCGCGGCCGACGTGATCTTGCCTTTTTCGCAGACGATCTTGAAATACCTGAGCTGCAATAATTCCATGTTAACCTCTTTCTGCGGGGAACGGCCGAAAAACCGCTGTGGGACGGGCTTCAGAGCCAGGGCTCCCGCTTTATCAGATGAAGTTATAGGTTTACACGAGTCTGTCTGTCGCGGCGGGATCCGGAAAACGGAAGGGATCCGCTGAAATCGACATGACCGGGGGAGCGCACCGGTTGCGTATCCGGGGCTGTTGTGATACAATACCCTGCAGAACAGGGTCTGCGTGCTTGGTTCGGAAGGCATCATAGCACGGGAGACGTTAATGTGCAAGTTAAAATGAAAATCTTTTTTCGTACTGGAAGCGGAACATCCCATCCGCTATAGTAGATACAGAATGGGAAAGGAGGGTGTGCTTTGAAAATTCAGCAATCTGCGGTCGCCGGGACCATGGAATCGAGCGACGTCATGGTAACGGTCCGGCCGAATCCCGAAAAAGGTCTTCAGATCCAGATCAAGAGCGTCGTCCTGTCGATGTTCGGCGATCAGATCCGGGCGACCGTCGAGGAGGTCTTCGCTTCCTTCGGCATCGAAGACGCCATCGTGGAACTTGTTGACAAAGGAGCCATCGACTGTGTGATCCGGGCCCGTACGCAGGCAGCCATCTGCCGCGCGACCGGGACCAAGTTCAACTGGGAGGGAGAAGACAAGTAATGGGTAAAGTAGCCTTGAAGAGAACCTCTCTCTACGCCAGCGGCGCCAGCCCCGTAAACCTGCTGCAGGCGCGCTTCTATCATGAGGACTGTCTCGTCTACGACCTGGAGGACTCCGTCCCCCTGGCCGAGAAGGACGCGGCCCGTCTTCTGGTGTACAACCTGGTCAAGTACCAGCGCCCCGCCGATAAATATGTGCTGATCCGCGTGAACGGCATTTATTCCGAATATATCGACGAGGATCTCGAGGCGGCCGTCCGCGCCTGCCCCGACGCGATCCGCATTCCCAAAGTGGAATACGCGAAGGAAGTCCGGCGCATCGCCGACCGGATCACCGAGATCGAGAAGAAAGCCGGCCTGCCGGTCGGCGGCATCGAACTGTGGTGCAACATCGAGTCCTACCTCGGCGCCCTGAACGCCCGGGAGATCGCGGAAGCGGATCCCCGCGTGGTGGCGCTGGCGCTCGGCGCGGAAGATTACACCGCCAGCCTGCGGGCGACCCGCACGAAGGCCGGCATGGAGATCTTCTACGCCCGCAACATGATCCTGACCGCCTGCCGCGCGGCCGGCGTGGAAGCGATCGACGCGGTCTTCTCGGACATCAACGACAAGGAAGGCCTGATCCAGGACGTGACGCTGACGAAGAATCTTGGCTTTGACGGCAAGACCGTCGTGCATCCGCGCCAGGTGGATATCGTGAACTCCTTCTTCACTCCGAGCAAGAAAGAGATCCGCTTCGCCAAGCGCGTGCTGGAAGCGGTCGAAGAAGGCAAACGCCTCGGCAAGGGCGCCGTCACGCTGGACGGCGGCATGATCGACAAGCCGATGGAACTCAGGGCGCAGACGACCCTGGCGCAGGCCAGAGCCGCCGGCATCCCGGTTTAAGGGAAGGAGGACGCGATCATGAAGAATGCAGTCGGCCGTGAGCTGCCCGAGAAGATCGGCAGCTATACCGTGAAGCCTTTCGCCGGCATCGGCAAGGCCAAAGACGACTACGGGCCCGTGGTCTCGAACCGCCGCCCTACGCTCCGCCCCGCCGCCGGGACCAAGCTGCTTCCGACGCTGGAAGACGCCGTGAAGGCCTGCGGCCTGAAGGACGGGATGACGATCTCCTTCCATCACTGCTTCCGGGAAGGCGACATGGTCATCGGCCAGGTGCTGACGGCTATCCGCAATCTGGGCATCAAGCATCTGCGGTTCGCCCCGAGCGCGGTGGTGAACATCAAGAACCCCTCTATCGTCGACTTCGTGAAGGACGGGACCATCGACCGGATCGAAGCGAGCGGCATCCGCGGCGAACTCGGCGACGCGGTCATCAACGGAACAGTCTCCCTGGACGAGCCGGTGATCCTGCGGCCCCACGGCGCACGCCCGCGTGCGGTGGAGAGCGGCGACCTGATGATCGACGTGGCCTTCCTCGGCGCTTCCGCCGCCGATGAGTACGGCAACGCGACCGGGCAGATCGGCCCGAACGCCTGCGGCTCCATGGGCTACGCCTTCGTGGACGCCCACAACGCCGGCAAGGTGGTCATCGTTACCGACAACCTGGTGGACTTCCCCTGCGCCCCGATCAGCATCTCCCAGCAGTACGTGGACTACGTGGTCAAGGTCGACCAGGCCGGCGATCCCGCCAAGATCGGCGCCGGCGCGGCCCGCATGACCAAGAACCCCCGCGACCTGATGATCGCCCAGTATACGACCGACGCGATCGCGGCCTCCCGCCGCTTCGTGGAAGGCTTCTCCTTCCAGACCGGCGCCGGCGCGATCCCCATCGCGATCACCAACTTCCTGGCGGACAAGATGGAAGAGAAGGGCATCAAGGCGAGCTTCGCTCTCGGCGGCATCCCCGCGGCCATCATCGACATGTACAAACGCGGTCTGGTCCGGGTCGTGGCCTGCTCCCAGTCCTTTGACGCGGTGGCGGCGAAGGCGATCGTGGAGTGCCCCGGCGTCATCGAGATCGACAACGCGGTGTATTCCAACATCTACTCCAAGGGCTGCATGCTCGACCGCCTGAACTTCGGCGTGCTCGGCGCCCTGGAGATCGACACCGACTTCAACATCAACATCCTCACCGGTTCCAGCGGCGAGATGATGGGCGGTCTCGGCGGCGGTCCGGACGTGGCCGACGGCGCGGACATCTCCATCGTCACCCTGCCCGTGGTCCGCGGGCGCACCCCGTCCGTCGTGCCGAAGGTATTCACCTGCTGCACGCCCGGCACCTCCGTGGCCATGGTCGTGACCGAGGCGGGCATCGCCCTGAACCCGGCCCACAAGCGGTACGAGGAACTGAAGGAAGACCTGACGGCTGCCGGCGTGAAGCTGGTGACCATCGAGTATCTCTGCGAGCTGGCCCGCTCGATCGTCGGCACCCCGAAGCCCATCGAGACCACCGACAAGGTCGTGGCCGTGGTGGAATACCGCGACGGGACCGTGATCGACGTGATCCGCCAGATCAAGCACTGACCTGAACAAGCTCTCTAAAAAATCAAATATATTTGAGGAGGAACCACCCTTATGAACACAATGGAAGAAACCAGAAACTGGCTGGAGACCATCGGCCAGCCCCGCGGCGACCTGTATGACCTGCCTACCAGCGAGAAGCGTTTCGACGACGGCTGCCAGTACCGTTTCGAGGTGCCCGGCATTCAGGGCCCCGGCGTCATGCAGACCCTGCTGGAGACCTTCGATGAGATGGGCTTCTACATTCACCGCGTGACCCAGACCAAGGGTATCTGGACTCTGACCGATGCCGAGATCGCGAAGATGGTCGAACTGGCCCAGCAGTACCAGGTCGAGCTGATCCTGGCGACCGGCCCCCGCGCCACGACTGATACTTCCGCGTCCGTGAAATCCCCTGAAGGCGTCCGCATGGGTTACCGCCTGCGCGGTCAGGACCAGATCGTCCGCGCCATCGAGGATATCCGCCGCGCCGCCAGACTGGGCGTCCGCACCTTCCTGGTCTACGACGAAGGTCATC
>JAEEGL012273658.1_pt1 | contig 21459 bp, 16 predicted proteins | sample 9134231 | NCBI WGS metagenome assembly JAEEGL01 (sample SAMN16246548, study PRJNA631951) | gut metagenome | biome: gut microbiome; feature: rumen; material: fiber-attached | host: Bos | place: Iran: Karaj | collected 2018-10
CGCTGGTGGCCACGCCGCCGGCGTTGGCAGCCTTGCCGGGGGCAAAGTTCACGCCGTTTTTCTGGAGGTATTCGGTGGCTTCGAGAGTGGTGGGCATGTTGGCGCCTTCGGCGACCAGCTTGCAGCCGTTGGCCACAAGGGTCTTCGCGTCCTCGAGGTCCAGCTCGTTCTGGGTGGCGCAGGGGAGCGCCACGTCGCATTTGACCGTCCAGATGCCCTTGCCGTCGTGATATTCGGCAGAGGGACGGTAGTTCAGATACTCGCGGATACGGCCGCGCTTGACTTCCTTGATCTCCTTGACGGCGGCGAGATCGATCCCCTCCGCGTCATAGACCCAGCCGGTGGAGTCGCACATGGCGACCACCTTCGCGCCGAACTGCGTCGCCTTTTCGGCCGCATAGATCGCCACGTTGCCCGATCCGGAGATGATGACCGTCTTTCCCTCGAAGGAGTCGTTTTTCACCTTCAGCATTTCGGAGGCGAAATATACCAGGCCGTAGCCGGTGGCTTCCTTCCGGGCCAGCGAGCCGCCGTAGGTCAGGCCCTTGCCGGTGAGGACGCCTTCGTAAAGGCCTGTCAGGCGCTTGTACTGGCCGAAAAGATAACCTATTTCACGGGCGCCTACGCCGATATCGCCGGCGGGCACGTCGACGTCCGCGCCGATGTGGCGGTAAAGCTCGTTCATAAAGCTCTGGCAGAAGGCCATGACCTCGCGGTCGGATTTCCCCTTGGGATCGAAATCGGAGCCGCCCTTGCCGCCGCCGATGGGAAGACCGGTGAGGGAGTTCTTGAAGATTTGTTCAAAGCCGAGGAATTTCATGATGCCGAGGTTGACCGAGGGATGCAGACGGAGCCCGCCCTTGATGGGGCCGATGGCGCTGTTGTACTGCACGCGGAAGCCGCGGTTGACGTGGGTCTTTCCCGCGTCGTCTACCCACGGAACGCGGAAGATGATGATGCGCTCCGGCTCGGTCAGACGTTCCAGAAGCGCGTTGGCTTCGTATTCGGGATGGGCGTCCAGCACGGGTTCGATGGAGTGCAGCACTTCGGTGGTGGCCTGGATGTATTCGTCCTGCGCCGGATTCTTCCGGATGATATCCTGGAGTACGCGTTCTACGTAGGTCATTTTCGTTCTTCCTTTCCTTTCGGGTATGGTTTATTATACAATACCTCAGGAAGGATTGCAACACGCCAGCGTGCAAAAGTCCGCTAAAATTCCCTGCGTCTCCCATATGGGATTTTATGAAATAACAACATTATTCAAACGAATGGATCCATTAGAAAAGCGGGAACGCCGTTTCGCACGGCGCTCCCGCAGAATATGCGTTTTTCCGTTCAGATGCGGCTTTTCGCGGTCCGGTGTGCAGTCTCCTGCAGGATCGCGACCGCTTCCGGATCGCATTCTCCCCTGCCGAAGGCCGGACGGAAGGAATTTCCGCGCACGTCCAGATCCAGAAGGCATTCCGCCCAGATATAAGCGGCAAACATCCTTCCGTAGGGGATCGACAGATGGAAGCCGTCACGGTTCACGGCATATTTCCCCGTCCGCGGCATAAAGAGTCCGGTTTTCCGGAGCTCCTCGATCCCGTCGCCCACCGGAAGGAAGCCCGCGCCGATCCTTTCCGCCGCCTCTCGGTAGGCGGAAGAAAGCATATTATACATCTTTTCACCGGACATGGAATAAACCGGGAAGCCGTCGTGGACGGAGTCCGGATCGTAGGACCAGGTCTCGTGGATCCAGAGCTTCGTCCCGGGAAGCTTTTCCCGGAGATACCGGGCAAGCTCGGTGAGAAACGGCTCGTAGGTTTCCGGAAGACCGCTGTAATGGCTGGCCTGCTGCAGAGTGACCGCGTCCCAGCCGCCCTTTTCGACCGTTTCGTTGATCGAAACCGTCTCCGCGGTAGCCTGGCCGTCGATCTCCAGCGAGTATTCCTTCAGAGCGCCGCGGAGGTTTTTCGCGTGACGGTAGAGAGAGCAGCCGCCGATGTAGAGGTTCCAGGTTTCGATTTCCCGTCCTCCCGCCTCCGCGATCCTGTGAAGATACCAGGTGGCGTCCTGGGAAAAGCTGTTGCCGATGGAGAGAACGCGCATGCTTCCTCCTTTTCAGTCGTCCACGGGATAAGCCATGGTGGTCATAAGGGTCAGGGCGTCCTGGGCGGTGTCGCAGCGGCTGTACTGCACGACCAGCGGCACGTCGCTTTCGAGAAGGACCGCGTACGGAACGTCCAGCGGGACCTTTTCCCCGCCGCGGGAGACGATCTTGTCCATGCGGATATGATGGGTCTTGCCCGCGCCGCAGAAGGAATCGAAGCCTTCCTTCTTTTCCCGGTCCTCAAAGAAGAGGGTCATGGTGATGTGCGCGTCCCGGTCGGAGGTGTTGAGGACGCAGATCGATTCGTGGCTCGGATAGATCCCGTTGGAATGGGAATCCCAGAAGGCGTCTCCGATGAGCCAGGTCTTTTTGCCGTATGCTTTCATGCCGAGATCTCCTTTTCTGTTTGTTTATTATTCCGCCGTCCGCCCCACAAGCGGCAGGAAACGGGCGTACGCCTCGTCCCAGGCCGCCCGGTCCTCGGGCAGATAGTGTTTTTCCTCAAAGGAGGCGCGCACGAGCGCCCGGGCTTCATCCACGTCCCGGAGCTCGCCCAGGGTGAGGAGCTGCGCCGCCATGTTGCCGATGGCGGTGGCCTCCACCGGGCCTGCGATCACCTCGCGGCCGAGCGCCGAAGCGGTGAAGCGCATCAGGATCCTGTCGTTGCAGCCGCCGCCCACCACGCGCAGGGTGTCGAAATTTCTTCCCAGGATCTTTTCCAGCCCTTCCACCGCATACCGGTATTTCAGGGCGAGGCTCTCCTGGGCGGTGCGCAGAAGCTCTCCCCTGGTTTCGGGCACCGGCTGGCCGGTCCGGCGGCAGTAGTCCCGGATCTTTTCGGCCATGCGGCCCGGCGCCATGAAATCCTCCGCGTCGGGATCGATGAAGCTCCGGAAGGCGGGCGCGGCCAGAAGCTCCTTGTCCAGAGTGGCGTAATCCAGCTTCCCTTCCCGTCTTTCGGCCTCTCTTTTGATTTCCCCGTAGATCCAGAGACCCATGATGTTTTTCAGGAAGCGGGTGGTATAGCCGTAACCGCCCTCGTTGGAATAGTTGAAGCCGAAGCCCTCCTCGCACACCACGGGAGACGGGAGCTCGGTGCCGAAAAGCGACCACGTGCCGCAGGAAAGGAACGCGCAGGTCTCGTCCGCCTTCTTCGGGACGGCGAGATAGGCGCTTCCCGTGTCATGACCGCAGACCGAGATCACCTCGCAGGAAACGCCGGTCTCCTCCGCGAGATTCGGGAGGATCCTTCCGAGCTTTTGCCCCGAAGGCGTGACCGGAGGCAGGATCGCGGGATCGATCCCGAGCCTTTCCAGAAGCTCCCTGTCCCAGTCGCGGGTCTCGGCCGAGAGCATGGAGCTGGTGGAGGCGATGGAAAACTCCGAAGAAAGCTTCCCGGTGAGGAAGTAGTTCAGGAGGTCGGGGATGAACACCAGCTTTTTGGTCCTCGCCAGAAGCTCCGGAAACTTCGCGCGGATGGCGGTCAGCTGGAAAAGCGTGTTGAATTTGATAAGCTGGATCCCGGTACGGTCGTAGATCTCGCGGAGCGGGATCTCCTTCGCGATCCGTTCCAGCTCGCCGTCGGTGAGGACGTCCCGGTAAGCGAAGGGATTCGCGAGCAGCATGCCGTTTTCATCCAGGAGCGCGAAATCCACGCCCCAGGTGTCGATGCCCACCGCCTCGATATCCCGGTGCCCCGCGATGGCGGCCTTGATCAGGCCCTGCTTGCATTCGTGGAAAAGCCTGAGGATATCCCAGTAGAGATGTCCCGTGACCTCCACCGGGTTGTTTTCAAACCGGTGGATCTCGGTACAGGTCAGCTTCCCGTTTTCGTATTCGCCCAGGATCGCGCGCCCCGACGTGGCGCCGTAGTCAAAGGTCAGGATCTTTCGTTTTGCCATCCGTATCTCCTCTTTCCGCCGTTTCCGGCATATTCTCTTGGTGACGACCGATCGGGCAAAAGCGCCCGGGATCCGCTTGCAGGATCGCCGTATGCGAAGCCGGTCCGCAGGGATAAGCCGGCGGCGCCCGCAAAGGCGGCGCCGGCGTTCGTTCCGGCGATCTGCCGGAGGACCGGCGCGCTTTTATTATACCAGACGCCTCCGCGCCGCGCAAGGGAGATCCTCACGTTTCCGCTCGCTTTTGCAAGAAATCCCGCGCGCACGCGTTTTGTCCGCGCGATCTCCCCTTCCCGTACGGTTTGATCTCAGCACAGTTACGCGATACGGAGGCAAGTTTCCGTTTTTCCATGCGCAGGATCGCGCAGTTTGCCATATGCACCTTCTAAGAATCATTGATTGACATCGTCTTTTCCATATGGTATAACCATATTTGTGAGTAGTAGTATAGGGTGAGTACACCTTGGCTGAGGAAGCCCCGGTTGAAATCCGGGCGCTCACGGTGAGAGAATACCACATCGGTATTCTCTTTTTTTGTTGCGGAAAGGAAGGATGTAGAAATACAGTATGTCCCGCTCTGTGTATTCTTTGTATTCTTCATCCCGTCATTATATATTCTACCATCCTTCCTTCTTTGTCATCGCGTATCTATTTCGACACATTGACCTCAGCATAGTTACGCGATAATAAGGAAAAACGCCACCCGGAAATCCGAATGACGTTTGGCTGCTGTAAATATACTGTTTATGAGGGTACAGCGATTTCTTAATCGGGTTTATCTCTATCAATTCTAAACATGTATTTATATGCTTTCCGGTTTTGACCATCTTTGATGTATGCTTATTCGATACGAGATTTCATCTTTTCCACCATATCGAAAAGACCTTTATCCAAGACAAACGGTTCAGTAAATGCGTTTACGACGACCCCTGCAACATTCTTCTCATTTGCCATAGCCATAGGGATGACTTCAAGAAAATGTTTCTGAACCTTTGAAAAATGCTCACCATATTCTCCCATCTCCTCAACACTGGAGAATACAGGGAAATAGTATTGATCATCGTTCTTTAGAATATCAGGCACCATACGAATATTCTGCTGATTGACGAATTCCTGTCCAACCAGAGAATTCAGATCATCATCAGCGTCTTCTATTGCTTTCTGCAGCACAGCCTGATCCTCTTCACTAATGATTGCGTTGCACGGCACCCATACCAGACTATCTCTTAAGAATTCCATGACGTCGATAATATGATCTTGTGTTCTATCGCTGTTGAAAATACTTATCGCGTTCTTAAGCATAGATCCGTCCGACAGGTCATCCGCGGTCAGCTGAAGACTTGGCGTCATATCTGTAATACAGATTGTCTTCCCATCTTCTGTTTTTTGCAGGAAAAAGCCTATCGTTTCATCCAGGTGATATCCGAAATCTTGATTGGGCTCGTTCAAAAGCTTACCGGTAAACCAGTGGTCTCCAAGCCCAGAGATTCGCGTCCAACAGCCTTCTGGCTGAAGTCCCTTTTTTGTCAGATATACCATCACATCATCGATATAGAATTTATCCCGTGAATCATCTAGAAATGCCATATTGCGTGTCTTTTCTATTTCCTCAGATACATCATAACCTTTAAGCATTTCAATCTTCTCGGAATATCTGCTTTTTAAGCGGTTATCAGCATCCTCGAACCAGAAAAAGTCCTCATTCTCGACCGTTTCCATACGAACTATCAAATTGACCTCATCGTTACCGTCAAAGAAGGTAAATGAGCCTCCCCTTCTTTTTCCTGCTGCTAAGATATTTAGCGTCATCCCGGCTTCATGGTCGATATACCCATACGTCAAAACACAATTCGCTTTTTCAACGTCTGGGAAATCATCAATAATGCTCCTAATTCTTTCTGTCATCATTAAAGCATTCAACTGGTGATAAAACGCGCGGAACCCTACTTCATTATACTTCATTCTGTTCCCTCCTCGTGTTTGTGATGAGATAATTATAACTGACTTATACGCCTTTAGGTCGTTTGCAATGTGACATCTTGTTTTAGACATATATTGATAGAATACTGTATTCAGGTTTCCACGTTGTGGGGGGGTTCATTTATGTCTTTCATCATGATAGCATGCCGTCTTTACCAAACGACGATCCTTACACATATAGTATATAACAGACGTTTTCTTATTTCAACATAAGCTCTCCGTTTACGGAGTTGTTCGTGTTTCTTTTTTGCTTTTAGTGTCCGTCTTTCCCATCACACAGTCACCGCAGTAGACTCTGTTCCGGATGATATTGCGGAGCGTATCCGGCCGCCAGATGAACTTCGTATCCTCAGTCGGAAACATCTTCAGGGTCTTTCCGGTTGACAAGGAAGCCGCGTCTATTGTATAATACGTTTCGGCAAATCGCCGCGCATTCCGGAGAACGGGAGTCCCCGCTCCCCTTCTCCGCGCGCGTTATCCCGTATCAAACGACAATGCGAAAAGGAGAATCCTATGAAACCTGTACTTCTGATCGTCATGGACGGCGTCGGTTTTTCCAAAACCGGGCTGGGCGACGCGGTCTCCCTGGCCAACACGCCGACCCTTGACAAGCTTCTTGCGGAACGCCCGAACGTCCGCCTGAAGGCGCACGGCACGGCCGTCGGTCTTCCCGGCGACGACGACATGGGCAATTCCGAGGTCGGTCACAACGCCATCGGCTGCGGCCAGATCTATTCCCAGGGCGCGAAACTGGTCAACGAATCCATCGACAGCGGCAAGGTCTTCTCTTCCGACGCGTGGAAGGAGCTCAGCCTGAACTGCGTGGAAAAAGGGAGCGCGATGCATTTCATCGGTCTGCTTTCCGACGGCAACGTCCATTCCAATATCTCCCACCTCAAGGCCCTGATCCGCGAGGCCAAAAAAGAGGGCGTGAAGAAGGTGCGCGCGCATATCCTTCTGGACGGACGCGACGTGCCCGCCACCAGCGCTCTGGATTACGTGGACGATCTGGAAAATCTCTTCCTGGAGCTGAACGATGCCTCCTTCGACGGCGCCATCGCCTCCGGCGGCGGCCGCATGAAAATCACCATGGACCGCTACAAGGCCGACTGGGGCATGGTCAAACGCGGCTGGGACACCCACGTCCGCGGCGTCGGCCGCACCTTCTCCTCCGCGCGCGAGGCCATCGAGACCGCCCGCGCCGAGATCCCCGGCGTCATCGACCAGGATCTTCCGCCCTTCGTCATCACGCGGGACGGGGCGCCGGTGGGAAGGATGCAGGACGGCGACAGCGTGATCCTGACCAATTTCCGCGGCGACCGCGCCATCGAGATCAGCATGGCCTTCGACGACCCCGGCTTCTCGGCCTTCGACCGGGAAGAAACGCCCGACGTGCTCTACGCCGGCATGCTGCAGTACGACGGCGATCTGGCCCTGCCGAAGAAGTATCTGGTCAACCCGCCGGAAATCAGGGACACCCTGACCGAGCTGCTCTGCGCCCACGGGATCCGTGAGTACGCCGTGTCCGAAACGCAGAAATACGGCCACGTCACCTACTTCTGGAACGGCAACCGCAGCGGCAAGGTCGATCCCGCGCTGGAGGATTACGAGGAGATCCCCTCCGACAAGGTCTCCTTCGACCAGCGCCCGTGGATGAAATGCGCCGAGGTCACCGACGCGGTGATCGGCGCCATGGAATCGGGCAAATACGGATTCGTGCGCTGCAACTATCCCAACGGCGACATGGTCGGCCATACCGGCAATCTGGACGCCACCATCATCGGCGTCGCGTCGGTGGATCTGTGCCTCGCGCGCATCCTGCCGGTGGCAGACAGGCTCGGCTGGACGGTCCTGATCACCGCCGACCACGGCAACGCCGACGAAATGCTGGAGAAAAACAAGAAGGGCCAGATCACGGTGCGCACGGCGCACTCCCTGAACCCGGTCCCCTTCATCCTCTACGGTTCCGACCGCACCCTGAAGGACGGCGCGTTCGGCCTTGCCAACATCGCCCCCACCGTGGCGGAGCTCTTCGGCCTCGAGGCGCCCGCAAGCTGGATGGAATCCATGCTGAAATAATCCGGGCCGTCTCTCAAAAACAGTACGCCTGTGCGCAGCGGGTCTGCGCACAGGCGTGTTTTTGTTTTCGGCCTTCAGTCCTTGCCCAGGCCGTAATGATCGATATCGTAGTTCAGGAGGAACATCCCTCCGTCCACGTCCAGCGTGTTGCCGGTGATGGACGCCGCCGCCGGAGAAGAGAGGAATTCGGTGATGTCCGCGAGTTCCGAAGATTTCACGTACCGCTTGAGCGGCACGGTTTTCGCCACAGTTTTCTCCTTCTGAAAGAGGCCGGGCCTCTTTTCGTATCCCGGATTGATATTGCCCGGCGCGATGCAGTTGACGCGGATCCCGTAGGGCGAGAATTCCAGGGCGGCGTATTTGGTAAAGCGCACCAGCGCTTCCTTCATGGAAGCGTAGGCCGAGGTACGGCCGAAGTTGACCAGATGGTGATTGGAACTGATGATGACGATGGAACCGGGGATCTTCTTTTCCTTCATAAAGAGCCCCGCCTGCTGCACGCAGAAATAGGCGGCCTTCCAGTTCACCCGGTCCACATTGTCAAAGGTTTCCTCGGTCATCTCCAGAAGCTTTCCGCCCAGGGTCCGTCCGGAATTGTTGACGAAAACGTCCAGCCGGTCGAATTTCCCGCGGAACTGGTCGAAGAGTCTTTTGGCGGCGTTCGGCTGAAAGAGATCCTCCGTGAAGACTTCGCACCGCACACCCTTTTCCCGGATCAGCGCCGCCGTATTCTCGGCCATTTCCGGGTCTCTTCCGGAGTGATGCAGCGCGATATCGTAACCGTGTTCCGCCATGCGGAGCGCCATGCCGCGCCCGTTTCCCGATCCCGATCCGGTGATGAAGCAAACCTTCTTTTCCATATCGTTCCCTTTCCGCGCACCCTTCTGCGCTTTCGATCCGAATAGGGCAGGTCTCCCGCCACGTGAAATTATAGCGGCGAGAGAAAGCCCTGTCAAGAGAAATCGCGTTTTTCCCGAAAAAAACCGTCCGCCCGTTTCCGGGCGGACGGAGTTCTTTTCAGCAGGGCTTTCAGCGCAGGGAGAGCACGTCCTTTTCGTACTTCTTGATGGAAGCCAGCGCGTCGCGTCCCTCGGGAATGCCCTTTTTGAGGAGCATATAGTCCCATACGGCGTTGACGGGCAGGTTCTTGAATTCGTCGGTGTAGGCGAGGCGGGCGGTGAAGTCGCCTTCCAGCTCGGCCTTGTCGATATAGGCGAAGGGCTCCAGGAGCGAGGTCAGGACCGCCTTGGCCGCGGCGCGCAGACCGATCGACCAGGCGGCGATGCGGTTGACCGAGGCGTCGAAATAATCGAGGCCCATGGCGACCTTGCCGTAAAGACCGCCGCGGTTCATTTCGCTCATCAGGGCGGTGAGATCGTCGCTCTGCACCACGATGTGGTCGCTGTCCCATCTGACGCCGCGGGAGATGTGCAGGAGCACGTGATCCACGAAACGGACCACCGCGGAAAGCTTGTCGGCCACCTGTTCGGTGGGATGATAGTGACCGGTATCGAGGCAGACGCCCACGCCTCTGCGGCTTGCGGCGTAGCCGAGATAAAACTCGTGCGAGCCGACGGTGAAGCTTTCCACGCCGATGCCGAAGAGCTTGCCCTCCAGGGTGTCGACGAAGTATTCGCCGTCGTATTTCTTCGCCAGGATCTCATCCAGCGACTCTTCCAGCACGTCGCGGTAGCGGAAACGGTTGGCCGGGGTGTCCTTCAGTCCGTCGGGGATCCAGAGGTTGTTGTAGCAGACCTGGCCGAGACGCTTGCCGATCTCGTAGGAGATCTCGCGGGTGCCCTTGGCCGTTTCGATCCAGTAATCGCGGGTGGTCTTGTCGAGACTTGCGTAGGAGAAGCCGTTGTTCATCATGGGATGCGCAAAATAGGAGCCGTTGAAGTCGAGGCCGTAGCCCTTTTCCTTTGCCCAGTCGATCCAGCGGGAGAAGTCCTCCACCGTCACGTCCTTGCGGTCCCGGCCGAATTCGCCGTAGCAGGAATGGATGTTGATCTTGTGGGAGAAGGGCGAAAGCGCCGCGGCAAAATCGATATCGGCGCGCAGCTCGTCCCCGGTGCGCGCGGCGCCGGGATAATTGCCGGTGACCACGTTCTGGCTCCCGATGTCCCCCACCGGTTCAAAGCCCTTCACGTCGTCGCCCTGCCAGCACTGGATCGACATCTTGACGGTGTCGAATTTGCGGAGCGCTTCCTCGGTGTCCACGCCCCAGGAGGCGAATTCTTCTTTGGCAAGCTCATAGGCTTTTAAGATCTTTTCGTCGCTTTGCATGTTTCTTTCATCCTTTCCCGGCCGGCTTCCGGCCTTTCCGCCGCCGTCCTTGGCTGTATTGTAACACAAGGCGCGGGAAAAGGAAAGCCTTTTCTTTCGAAACCCGTCCGGAGCCGGGCGGGTTCGCCGCCGGCGTCGAAACGGCTGACGCAAAGGCCGGACGGACGCCTATACCGATTTGAGATAGCCCGAGGGAAGAACCGCGCGAGGCCGAAAGTCGAAGGGCTTTCTGGCGTGCTCCATAAGGAAATTGCTTTGAGGAGGCAATTACCAGCCGACAAGAACATGAAACCGTCGTGACCATTGCAGTCACGACGGTTTTTTCTGTCTGTTGCGGATTATGGAGGGCAAAATCCGATGCGCGTCAAGACCGCAGACAGAGATGCGTCTCCACCTCATCCGACCTCGCTTCGCTCGGCCACCTTCCCCTCCAAGGGGCAGGCTCAAGAGGAGCGCATCAACCAATGTCTTCCCCTTGAAGGCGCGGAGTGCCGGTGGCGTTCAAATAGCGCCGACCGAGCCGCAGACCCCGCTAATGCCTTCCCCTACGAGGGGAAGGCAGTCTGCGAAGCGGCTCGGTCAGGGCCGGGTCTGGATCTCCACAGGAGATCCATTCAACGCCGGCCCCTTCCTTCGGAAGCCCTCCGAGGGGAAGCCTTTACACGGCTGACAACTGTCCCGCCGCCCGGAGCCGGGCGGGTTCGCCGCTTTCTCCGATCCGGCACGACGCTTTCGGCTTTCCTTCTTGCAATCCGCCTTCCCGTATGCTATGATGAAAGAAAAACAAGGAGGTAATTCTTATGGCGCTGCTCAACGTCAACTTCTTCTCCGACGCGCTGGGGATGTCCACTTCGATGAACGTCATCCTGCCGGAGCCGGGCGAAGAGGTCAAAAAACCCTATCCCGTGCTGTATCTTCTGCACGGCATGTCGGACGACCACAACGCCTGGTGCCGCTTCACCTCGATCGAGCGGTACGCCCGGGAACGCGGGATCGCCGTGGTCATGCCCACGACGGCCCTCGGCTGGTACACCGATATGGTTTACGGCTACGATTATTTCACCTTCATCTCCTCCGAGCTGCCCTCCATCTGCCGCACCTTCTTCCCCGGCATGTCCAAGGCGCGGGAGGATACCTTCGTGGCGGGGCTTTCCATGGGCGGCTACGGCGCCCTGAAATGCGCGATCAAATGCCCCGAAACCTTTGCAGCCGCCGGATGCCTTTCCGGAGCGCTGGATATCTCCTCGCTTTACAAGGACGCGGTAAAGAGCGAAAGCGCCGCCGTCTTTGAAAACGCCTTCGGCAGTCTCAGAAGACTGCGCGCCGAGGGGAACGATCCTCTCCTGGAGGCCGAAAAGCTCGCCGCCTCCGGTCTTCCCAAGCCCCGGATCTTCACCTGGTGCGGAAAACAGGATTTCCTCTGTCAGAACAACCGCCGCGCGGTCAGAAAGCTGAAGAAGCTCGGCTTCGACGTCACCGATACCTGGTCCGCCGGCGATCATCAGTGGAAATACTGGGACGAACACATTCAGAACGTTATGGACTTCATGGGCTTTCCGAGAAAGGGGGCTAAATAATGGCGCTCGTTAAAGTGGATTATTTCTCCAGGGTCCTGGGCATGGACGTCACCTGCGACGTGATCCTTCCCCAGAAGGCCAGCCGCCTGATCGGCATGGAAACCGCCGAACGCTCGGGCGGCACCCCCGTCCTCTGGCTCCTGCACGGCGCGTCCGACGACGAGACCATCTGGCAGAGACGCACCTCCATCGAGCGGTACGCCGCGCCCCTCGGTCTTGCCGTGGTGATGCCCGGGGTCCAGCTTTCCTCCTACGCCGACATGGCGCACGGCGGGAAATACTACACCTTCGTATCCAAAGAGCTCCCTGAAGTGATGCGCGAATTCTTCGGCTTTTCCGACAAGCGCGAGGACAATTTCATCGCCGGCCTTTCCATGGGCGGCTTCGGCTGCATGAAGATCGGCCTTGCCAATCCCGAAAAATACGCGGCCATCGGATGCCTTTCGGCCGGCATCTCCCACGTGGGGAACCGCGCCCGCCGGAGAGGCGGGGACGCCCGCTGGAAGAAGCGCAGCGAGGCCGTCTACGGCGACCGCGATCTGCGCGGCACCGAGGAGGATCCCGTGTTCCAGGCGAAGGCCATCCTCGCCGAGGGCAAGCCGGTCCCCAGGATCTATCATTCCTGCGGCAGCGAGGACTTCCTGACCCAGAGCGCGCATTTTACCCGCGATTTCTTCCTGTCCTTCGAGGGCAACCCCTTCGATTACGTGTACGAAGAGGATCCCGGCGCCCACACCTGGGAATACTGGGACGAGCATATCCAGCATTTTCTCCGGTACATCGGTCTGGAGAAGCAAGCGGATATCCGCAACTGATCCTTTATGAAAAGCACGGCGCCCCCGGCGGTACGGGGGCGCCGTGCGCACAGAAAACGCATCTCTCGCAAGAAAGGGGCTTCGTGCGATGCTTGACGTCTTTCCTTCCCACGTATTCTCCGGCGTCTTCCCCACGCCGCACTGTCAGGGGATCGCTCTGGACAAGAAAAACAAACGCCTCTATTTTTCCTTTACCACCACGCTGGTGAAAGCCGACCTGGAAGGGAACCTGATCGGAAGCGTGACCGGACTGACCGGACACCTCGGCTGCATCGCCTTCCGGGAGGAGGACGGACGGGTCTACGGCTCGCTGGAATACAAAAACGACGACATCGGCCGGGGCATCTATAACCATCTGGGGCTTTCCGGCGAGATCTCCTCCGCTTTCTACGCCGCCGTCTTCGACGTGCGGAAGATTGACCGGGCGGGGATGGACGCTGAAAAGGACGGCGTGATGCGCGCCGCCTTTCTTTCCGAGGTGACCGGCGATTATCTCGGCAAAGGCGAGAAGGGGAAGCCGCACAAATACGGCTGCTCCGGCATCGACGGGACGACCTTCGGCCCCGCCTTCGGGAAACGGGACGGCAAAGAATACCTGAAGGTGGCGTACGGCGTTTACCGGGACGACGAACGGGACGACAACGACCATCAGGTGATCCTCTCCTACGATCCGGACGAGATCCTGGAAACCGCGCGGCCGCTTTCGCAGGGCGATATGCATACCGCGGGACCGGAGAAGCCCGCGGGCAAGTTCTTTCTTTACACCGGCAACACCGAATGGGGCGTGCAGAATCTGGAATACGACCGCTATACCGGAGACTGGCTCCTCGCGGTCTATCCCGGCTTCAAGCGGAAATATCCGAACTGCCCGCTCTATATCGCCGACGGGCTCGTCCCGCCGCGCCGCGGACCGCTCCGGGGGCTCCGGGAAGAGGGGTGGCAGCTCACGCTGAAGGAGGGACCGGTCAGGGGATCCGAAGGGATCTCCGGCTTCCCCTTCCCCTACGGCTCCACCGGGCTCTGTTCCTTCGGCGACGGAAGATACTACGTCTCTCACGAGGGAGCGAACGCGGAAGGCGAGTATACCGACGTATACCTTTACCGGTTTGCCCCGGACGCCGCATGCCCGCCCTTTGAAAGGAGCGAATGAAGAATGGAAGAAGCGCTTTACCGCGTGGTGAGGATCGATGGCGACTACGCGCTCCTTCTTCCTGCCGCACAAAGCGCCGCCGGCGCGGACCCGAATCCCGTCGCGCTCGCGCTTCTGCCCGAAGGACTGAGGGAAGGAGAGCTTCTGGTCCGCCGCTTTCCGGAATACGAGCGGCCCGATTGACCGCTTTGCACCGGCCTGCGCTGCCGCACACACGAATCCCCGGCGGGAGAACCTCCCGCCGGGGATTGCCTTTGCAGGGAAGACCGGAAACCGTTTCCGCCTTCGTTTCTCCCTCGCTCACGCTTCGGCGTCTGAAAGGAAGAGCACGCTGTCCGGTTCCAACTCGAAACGCAGACTCCCATCCCGGCACGGCGGGCAGGGAAGCGTTTCCATGGTCCTGTCTTTGTCGAGGATCTTTGCCTGCCAGCGCTCTTTCCCGCTGCCGCCCGCAAGGCGTACCGCGACCTCTTTGGGGCCGGCGTCCTTTTCGGGGGAATAATACGTGATCATGGCGGCTTTCCCGGTTTCGCCTGTCGCCGCCACGACGTGGATATGCGCATGAGACGAAGTGCTTTCCGCTTCGTTTCCCGCCTTGTAGAGCGCCGAGAACATCACAAAAGGATAGTATCCCTTGAGCGGCTTCATCGTGTAGAGGTCGAACATGCCGTTGAAAACCGTATTGACGCGCGCGTCGTAATACATCATCATGTCGATCGGCGTCTTCTGCCCCGTCGTCATCGCCGCCGCGGTGAAAGCTGCCCCCCGCATGCCGATGATGCCCAGGATCGTCGACACGAACCGGTCGGTCCATCCTTCCATGTAGTTCCATTCGTTCAGGACGCTTTCGGTTTTCACAAAGCCCGCCTCATCCAGGATCTTCCTGACGTATTCCGCGTCGATCCGGATGCTCTCCGGATCGTTCGGATAGGCATGCCAGGAAAAGAAGTCCAGCGGCGCTCTTTCGCCGTTTTCGGTCAGGGCTTTCAGGAAACCCGAGAGCCATTTCTCGTTCTTCACCCAGCTGAGCGCCGGGCCTCCGATCTTCAGAACCGGAAAGCACTTTTTCAGATGCGTCGCCGCCGTGATATAGAGCTCGTAGAACTGTTCCGGCGTCCCGCTCCAGTTCGGCTGATCGCCGTTGGTCTTGACGCCGTCCGGCTCGTTCCAGATCTCCCAGTATTCAACGTCGTAATGAAATCCGTCCGCCCAGCCCAGGGTATAATGCCGGACGATATGTTCGCATACGACCGCCCATTTACGGAAATCGGCCGGCACTATCGTACCGTACTTTTTTCTCCAGTGTTCGATCTTCGAGCCGAGGCGGTAAAAGACTTTGGTCCCCGCGTTCACGATGGTCGCGAGATAGTCGTCGGTGAGCGCGAAATCGTACGAGCGGGGGTCATAGGGGTTTTTCGAGAAGTCCGGAAACACGGCATGCACGTCGACCGTGTGTTCTCCGCCGTACGAAGAGCAGAACGAAGCGTCGTGATTCCTGGCATACGGGATCCCCGCGGCTTTGTAATCGTCGAAATTGCTTCTCACCTGCTCGACGTCCGATCCCGCGAGCGGGCCGTTGTTGACGGCATGCATGGGCTTGATCCTGCCGATCGTATGATCGAAATTGACGTTCACGAATTCCATATTCTTTCCTCCTTCGTACGTATACCTGCCGGAGATACCGTCCTTATTCTTTTTCGCAGGATCCGGCGAGCACCTCGCCGGTATGGAGCCTGACTCCGTTTTCCATAAGCTTCTTCTGGAGCACATGGATATCAAGCCCGTGAAAATCATCCGTCATGGCCGCCGCAGTCCCCGCCGCTTCTCCCGTCACCGCGCAGGGCGGGATCACCCGGGAGATATCCCACATGGCGTCGGTCACCGAAACGATCCGGCCGCACACGACGAGATTCCTGAACTTCCGCCCGATCAGGGTCCGGAAGGGGATCTCGTAGACCGGACCGCGCTTTCGCCAGTCGGAGATCATGCCGACGCTGTCCTCAAAATACGCCTTGTCCTCGGTATCGTCCAGGGTATAAAGCCCGTCGAGCCTGCGGGTCATGCGAAGCTGGGGGATCGTGGCGACGGTCGCAAGCGCGTGGTCCCTGCCGATCCCTCCGTTTTCCAGAAAATGAGCGAGCACGCTTTCGTGGGATGCGAAGGTCAGCTCGCTGATTTCCCGCGCGTCCAGCCCGCGGTACCGTTTCGTTCCGGTCCCGGTTTCCCCCGGTTTCCTGTATTTCTCCGGCGTATCCGCCGTTCCCACCATCCGGAGGCGGTAATACGGCGCGAGATACTCGTAAAACCAGGCGGCAAGAACGTTTCCCTGGCCGAATTCCCGGGTCTTCTCCCCCGCGAGATACGCGAGATCCGCGTCTCCCGTGGCGTCCACGAAGGAGCGCGCCCGGTAGGCCTCCCTGCCGCTTTTGCTTTCGGTGACAAGCGCGCGGATCGCGCCGTCTCCGGACAGAACGTCCGCGACGGTCACGCCGTAAAGAATCTCCACGCCGGTTTCCCGGAGAAGCTTTTCCGCGAGGAGCGCGAAGAGGTTCGCGTTGAATTCCGCCTGGAATCTTTCCCGCTTCCGCTCCTCCGGATCGTTCCGGAAGAGCCACGCGCCGCCGTCCCGGTCGGGCATGGCCCCGCCGCCCGGCTCGAAGCCGCGGCTGACCGAAAGCCGGAGGAGCTCTTCGGCCAGGCCGAAGCTGACCTGATGCCCTTCTCCGTCGCAAAGCGGCAGATAGACGGTGACCAGCCCCGCCGTCGCCAGACCGCCGAGCAGATAGGTCCTTTCCAGAAGCAGCGTCTTCGCGCCGTGCCGCGCCGCGGCAAGAGCCGCCGCGATCCCCGCAACGCCTCCCCCGGCCACGATCACGTCGTATTCTCCCGCCAGGGGGATCTCCCTTGCCTTTTCTTCGATCCTCATGCGATTTCCCTCCCGCCTTTCCGATTGTTTTCATTATAAAAACCGGAACACAAAAAGTCAAGCGAACGCCTTTCTTTTCCGCCGCGTCTTGAAAGAAACGACCGGAGTGTGATACAATAGGATCCGAAAGAAAAGCGCGGGCGGCGTCTGCCCGCGCGGAAACGAGGAAAGTATGAGCGACATTCTGAAGGGGCTCTCTCCCGAACGGGTCTTTTTCTATTTCGAGGCGATCTCCGCCGTTCCCCGCGGATCGGGCAACACGAAAGCGATCAGCGATTTCTGTATGGATTTCGCCGAAACGCACGGTCTGGAAGCAAAGCAGGACGCTTGGAACAACGTCCTGATCAAAAAGCCGGCCTCGCCGGGATATGAGGATCACCCTCCCGTGATCCTGCAGGGGCATCTGGACATGGTGTGCGAAAAAGAGCCCGCGTCGTCCCACGATTTCCTGAAGGACGGGCTTTCGCTCTTCGTCGACGGCGACTGGATCGGCGCGAAGGACACCACCCTCGGCGGCGACGACGGGATCGCCGCCGCCATGGGGCTCGCTCTTCTGGAGGACGAAGCGCTTCTCCATCCGCCGCTGGAGGTGCTTCTTACCACCGATGAGGAAACCGGCATGTACGGAGCCGCCGGGCTGGATCCCGCATGGATCGAAGGGCGCACCCTTCTGAACCTCGATTCCGAGGCTGAAGGGATCCTGACCGTGAGCTGCGCCGGAGGCGCCCGGTGCGAGCTGACCCTCCCCCTGTCCCGCGTTTCGCTGAAGGGCGGGGTGAAAAGGGTCGTCGCAGACGGCCTTCAGGGCGGACATTCCGGCACCGAGATCAACAAAGGCCGTCTGAACGCCAACCGGGTCCTCGCGGAATTCCTTCTGACGCTCCCCTCCTTCCGGCTCGTGTCGATCGAGGGCGGCCTGAAGGACAACGCCATCCCCCGTTCGGCCTCGGCTCTGATCGCGTCCGACGCCGATCTTCCCGCCCTGGCCGCGGCCTTCGTCGAAAAGAACCGGACCGCGTCCGACCCGGGCCTTGCGATCCGGGTCGAGGACGCCCCCGATGAGATCGCAGCCTTCACCGCCGCCGATTCCCGGAAGGCGTGCGCATTTCTCACGGCGCTGCCCTCGGGCGTACAGGCGATGAGCAGGGAGATCGAAGGGCTGGTGGAGACCTCCCTCAACCTGGGGATCCTGCGTTCCGACCGGGACGGCCTTCTCGCCTCCTTCTCGGTCAGAAGCTCGGTCAACCGTTCCAAGGATATCCTTTTGGAGACCCTCGCTTCGATCGCCGCCGATTTCGAAGGTTCCTCCTCCACCCGCGGCCACTATCCCGCCTGGGAATACAAAAAGGATTCCCGCCTGCGCCGGGTGATGATCGAGACCTGGAAAAAGAAAACCGGCCGGGAGCCCGTGGTGGAGGCGATCCACGCCGGTCTGGAATGCGGGCTCTTCGCCGCGAAGCTCCCGGGGCTGGACGCGGTGTCCATCGGTCCCGACATGCGGGACATCCACACCACAAGGGAACGGCTATCGATCCCCTCGATGAAAAGGACCTATGAATACGTGCGGGAGATCCTCGCTTCTCTCTGATCGAAAAACGGAAACGGAAAAGGGACAAGCGCCGCCGTCACGCGTGACGGCGGCGCTTTTTTCATGCCGATGGAAATCTTTTCCATAATCGCCCGGACGAATCGATTTCCTCCGGCGTGACATACTATCGGTGCATCGCAAGAATGCACAGAAAGAAAGGATAGGGTTTTTATGAAAAGAGCTGCGATCTGGACCGGTATCGCTCTTCTTCTTGCGCTTTTCGCCTCCTGCGGAAGAGACGGCGTCATCCGCGACACCGCCTCCGGAACCGGAGACGGAAGTCCTGTGAGCGAAAACGAAACCGTTCCGCGGCAAAGTGAAACCGGCGCCCAATCCTCCGGGACCGGGAGAAGCGGGACCGCACCCTCCGAAACCGGAACCGGAAACGCCGGGACGGGCGAAACCGCAAGCGAAACCGAAACCGAAACCGACGGCGGGACGAAAACCGAAAACGAAGCCGAAAGCGAAACCGATCTGCTGTCCGGTATCATCGGCGGCTTCTTCGACATGACCCGGGACAAGATCCTGGAATCGCGCGGCGAAAGCGGCGCTCTTCCCCCGGATCATGAGAATTCGCTTTCCTACGGCGACCGCTACGCGCGATTCGCCGGAAGTTCGCTTTATGATTTCGACGAAAAGGGCAGGCTTTCCGGCATTTCCCTCTCCTTCGGCAAGGACCACACGCTGGAGGAGATCGCCGACGCGGTGACGCGGATGAATCCCGGCGCCGTCACCCAGAACGGCTCCACCGTATGGACGGAGGGCGACATCGTTTATACCCTTTCCGAAGGGGAGAACGGTCCGGTCCTGACCATCAGAAAAGGAGTCTGAAAGGCCGGAGCGCCGCGCGGAAAACCGCGCGGCGCTTTTTTTATGGGGAAAAGCGTTCAACGGGCGACAGGTTCAAAAGAGTCCGGGCGGCGGGACGGGATCGAAAGCGGCTTTTCCCCGGCGAGACATCTGTCAGCGCTGTAAAGGCTTCCCCTTCGAGGGCTTCCCCTTCGAGGGCTTCCGAAGGAAGGGGCCGGTGTTGAATGGATCTCCTGTGGAGATCCAGACACTGCCCTGACCGAGCCGCAGCGAGACACCTGTCAGCGTAAGCTGACTGATGAGGTGGAAGTTTATTTTTGTGGATCGGTGAGGAACGGCGCGTTCGCCGGGGGCGGAACAGACGGCGGGGGCCACCTCATCCGGGTCCTTCGGACCCACCTTCCCCTCAAGGGGAAGGCTCAAAAGGTGCTCAGCTATAGGCTTCCCCTATGAGAGGAAGGCGTTGTGGGGCGGCGCGTTCGTCGGAGATCCGCATGCGGTTTCACCTCATCCGGCGGGGGCCACCTCATCCGTCTCGGCTGGCGCCGAGCCACCTGTCTCGCCTGCCGGCTCGGTCGGCGCTTTTGAGCTTGCGCTCAAAGGTCTCCACCGGAGACCCGCGCCCCTCAAGGGGAAGGCTCTGGGGGGCGGTGCGTTCGACGCGCCCTTGAGGAACAGGGGGCCGTGTCCGCGCATGAAAAACCCCCGGCTTTGCCGGGGGCGACGATCCGTCCGGATTCAGTCCTTTTTCTCCGGCGGCCCTTCCTCCTCCTGAGGAAGGATCCCGGTCACGCGATAAACGGTCTCGGACCGCCTGCCGAGCTTTTTCCCGTACAGCACGCAGAAAAGCACTCCGAGCGCAAGTCCGAGCGCGGCCGCCCCCAGAGCAAAACCGACCGCGGCGAAGCTCTTCACAAGCGCGTACCCGCCGACCGCCAGAGCCACCGGCAGAAGGAAAACCAGAAAGGCCGCCGTCGCCACCGTTTCACCCGGCGCCGAAAGCAGGACCCGGTCTCCGACGTCGGCGCCCGCGCCGTTTTCGGCGAGGATCGTCCGGCGGGAGTTCTTTCTGGTACAGCCCGCGCAGGCCGCGCAGCTTTCGCCGCAGTTTTCGTCGGCAAGGCAGATCTCCGCCATGTTTCCGTTCCGTTTTTCCACAAAGCCTTCCAGCGTCATAACGTACTCCTTTCCGCCGCGCGGATGCCGTCCACAGCCGCGCTGAGAATGCCGCCCGCGTATCCCGCGCCTTCTCCGGCCGGGAACACGCCCGCGGCGCCCAGCGCCTCGAAATTCCCGTTTCTCGTCAGCCTGACCGGTGAAGAGGTGCGTGTTTCCGCCCCGGTGAACAGAGCGTCGGACCGGTCGAAGCCTTTGACGCGCCTGCCGAATTCTCCCATCGCGCCGATGATGGCGTCGGTCGTTTCCTTTGCCAGGATGGTCGAGAAATCGGCCCCGCGGGTCCCGCGCGGGTAAGTGGGTCTGATCGATCCGGGCGAGACGGTCTTTCTTCCTGCCAGAAGATCCCCGAAGGTCTGGACCGGCGCGGCGTAACCGCCGCCGCCTGCCAGAAAGCAGGCTCTTTCCAGCTCTCTCTGCCATTCTATGCCGCCGAGCGGATCGGCGCTGTCGTATCTGACGGGAACCACCAGCGCGGCGTTGGAATTCTCGCCGCCCCGGGCGTATTCGCTCATGCCGTTGGTGACGACGCCTCCCTCCTCGCTGGCCGCGGCCACGACCGTGCCGCCGGGGCACATGCAGAAGGTGAAGGCGTTGAATTCCTTCGAGACCAGCCGGTATTCCGCGCTGCCGAGCAGCGGGTGCCCCGCCCAGTCGCCGTACATCGCCTCGTCTATATCCCGTCTTTTGTGTTCGATCCGAAGCCCTATCGCAAAGCCTTTCGGCTCCATGGCGAGCTTTCCTTTCAGGGCGGCAAGCGTATCCCGGGCGCTGTGTCCCGCGGCAAGGATCAGCTTTTCGCAGGGGATCTCGTTTTTGTCGGTGACGACGCCCCTGAGCCGGCCGTTTTCGATCCTGAGATCGGTCAGCTTTTCGTGGAAACGGATCTCCCCGCCGAGATTCAGGATCCTTTTGCGGATCCCCTTCATCATTTTATACAGGTTTCCGGTGCCTACGTGAGGATGCGCGAGGGCCGCAAGTCCCGGTATCCCCGAAAACTCCTCGATCCGGCCGAGCACGTAATCGCACCGTTCGTCCCCCACGCGGGTAAAGAGCTTGCCGTCGGAAAAGGTGCCGGCGCC
>JAEEGL013413865.1_pt1 | contig 21459 bp, 20 predicted proteins | sample 9134231 | NCBI WGS metagenome assembly JAEEGL01 (sample SAMN16246548, study PRJNA631951) | gut metagenome | biome: gut microbiome; feature: rumen; material: fiber-attached | host: Bos | place: Iran: Karaj | collected 2018-10
AAAAGATTTGGAGGATTCAAAAATTCTGTGTACCTTTGCACCCGCAATCAAGGAGATAACCCCACGGTTTGCAGCTAAATGAAATCCGGAAGGATGGGTGAGTGGCTGAAAACAGCAGTTTGCTAAACTGCCGTAGGGGTTCCCGTACAGGGGGTTCGAATCCCCCTCCTTCCGCCGGGGTTCGCTCGTGGGTTGCAAGGATGGTCGATTCATCTAATGGTTAGGATACAAGATTCTCAATCTTGGCATAGGGGTTCGATTCCCCTATCGACTACAAGAAAACCGCCTGTTCAAGGCGGTTTCTTTTGTTTTGTGATGTCACGCTCCTACCCCGTTGACATCTCTGACCTTCGCGCTAAGCTCCCTGTTGAAATTTCGCGGGCGTGGTGCCCGTCTGTGCCAGGAACACCTTGTAGAAGTTCTGGCGACTGATGCCACACTTGTCGGCAACGGCCTCAATGTTCCAGTCGTCGTGTTCAGCCAGCATCCGTTTGGCTTCCTCAATACGCAGGCTGGTAATCCAGCGCGTAAACGAGTTATGCCCAGAAGCTTTAACCCATGCTGTCAACTGATAGCGTGGAATGTTCATGGCCACAGCTGCCATAGAACTGGTGATGCCGGCCTTCAGGTATTCACCCGTTGTCAGCCAGCGTTCTACGGCCTGTCCCACATAGTTCATATTCTCTGGTGACAGTCCGTCGTCCTCTGCCATCTGGTCTCTGCCCTCGGCCTTCTCCTCCCGGTCACTCTCCTCTGCTTCACGGACGCGGTACATGGCATTGCTCGTGAAGTGGCGCACGAAGCAGAACCACATCATGAAGATGCCCCAGAAGAAGGTCAGTGAAAAGATGACGATGATGATATTGGGGCCGAATATCAGCAGCGGCACAAATATCGCCAGCAGTCCATTCACACCCACGGCATGCTTCATCCATTGTATCAGTCCCTGGTGTTCGCGGTCGTAGTAGTTCTCAATGACGTCCTTCATACGTATCAGTTCGCGGAACTGCAAGATGCAGTAATACGTCTGCATGATGCCATAGACGATGCTCATAATGACCTCCGTCCAGAGCACACGCTCTGACAACTGAGCAATAGGATGCCCGTCAGTCCCCACCGCTATGAAGAGGGAGAGCGTCACCATTATTGTCACGCCTACCCATCCCCACCGTTCCATGGTGGTCAGCCGTCCCTGCCGTTGCAGGTTCAGTATCGTCAGATTCATCAGCGATGACGCCGGCACGAAGAATGCCAGGTTCACGAGCACTGCCTGGGTGATGCCCATCGTGCGCAACTGCGTGATGTACTGAATCAGGAATTGCGCCCCGATCAGTCCCAGTGCACCCACCATCAGCCAGCGCGACTGGTTAATCACCTTGTCGCGCTTCACCCGTCCGGGCATCAGCAAGATCAGTGCCGAACACATCAACACCATCATGACGATGGCAGAGAACTGCATTTCCTTCATTATGGTGCAAAATTACAAAATTAAACAAAAACAACCAAGAAAATTACCCAAATTTGTCTCAATTCGTCGAATTGAGACAACATATTTGACGTTTTGAGACATCTTTGCACGTTTTGAGACACGGTTTTTCATCAGTTTTAATTATTTTTGCAAGAAAATTAATCAGATATAACTATGTCCATCATCGATTTATTCCACGAATCCCCAGTGCTCACCAGCTTCCTCACGCTGGTTTACGCCGGCATCTGGTGTGTGTTCTTATACCTCATGTACCAGTTGTACAAGAAGAGATAAAGAAACAGCTCACAGGTGGACTGTTCCCTTGTGAGAAATTAATGATAATTCCTTTCCAAATAAAAAGAAGACTATGAAAAAAGGAATATAGGATGTCTCGGATGGAGGTCGTGAAGATTCAGCAGATGCAGATGCTCTGTAGCAGTCCGGGAGCCAAGTCACTCGTAAGCGACGAGGGCTTCAACTTGACTGGAGGATTGGACGAAGACGACAACTAATAATTACTGTTTCACCAGATTATCCTCGGCATCGTCGTAGTGGTCGGTCTTGTGAAAGATGCGGGAAATACCTTTTGTCTGAATCTTGACGTGATTGACGAAGCTCTGCCAAAGGGACTGGTTGCCGATGGTGCCATAGCCGGTGATGGCGCGACAACGACGGTCACGGACGAAGACGATGCGGCCGTACTTCTTGAGGTTCAGGGCCATGGAGCCGTCCTCACCGCGGATGATGTCAACGCGATAGGGTTCCTTGCGGCCGTAGTCGGCATTATAGGCAAATACCAGGCCGCGCACGGAGAGTTCTGGACGCTTGAAGTGTTGCACCCACAGGAAGAGGTCGCGTGCCATCTCGAAGAGCCGCAGGCCCAGTTTACCGTGCTGGGCATCAGGGAAGTAGCTCCACGTGGCCGATGCACAACTGACTCCGGGCTTGAGCAAGTGCTCCAGCATCACCTCATAATACTGGGGCGGATAGAGCGTGTCGCTATCGACGTCGAAATAGAAGCGGCCACGGGAGTGCTGCAAACCACAGCGGCGGGCATAGCCGCAGGAATGCTGGTACTCGGTATAGTACGGTATGCCCGACTGCTGATAGATTTCCGCCGTGCGATCCTTGGAATCGTTGTCAACGCCAATAATCTCGACAGGATATTTGCACTGGATCTCACTCAGTGCCCAAAGACAGGCCTGCAGGTGGGTCTCTTCATTGTAGGCAATGACCACAATGGAGGCCAGCGGTTCCGGACTCTGAAGGCGTGCCAGCCGCTGGCGGGTGGCGGTGATGATTTCCTCAGGAACCTCGCTGAACGGTTTCCCGTAAATAGTCATGTATTTGTCGTACCAGTTGGACATATTAATTGAGAATTGAGAATTGAAAATTGAGAATTGAAAATTGAGAATTGAGAATTGAGAATTGAAAATTGAGAATTGAGAATTGAGAATTATGATTAGAACCGTGAACCATTAACCGTGAACCATTAACCGTGAACCATTAACCGTGAACCATTAACCGTGAACCGTTTGGAAGAGTTTTATCCACTTGGGCATGATGGCATCAGCGGAATAGCGGTGTGCAGAGAGGATGCCCTCCTGCCCCATCTCCTGGCGCAGCGAGGGATTTTCGATCAGTTGTGACACGCGACGGACAAAGGCTGTCTCGTCATGTCGGGGGACGAGGAATCCGTCATGGCCGTCGGTGATGATGTCGGCAGGACCATACGGACAGTCGAAGGACACGACGGGAACGCCGCAACTCATGGCCTCGGGCAGTACCAGTCCAAAGGGCTCATAGCGGGAAGTCAGCAGCAGCACGGAACTCTGAAGATATGCCTCAAGGATGGTCGTCGTCGGCTCGTGTACGACAATGTCGGCATCACGACGCTTGGCATCAGCCACCAGATGGTCCATACGACCGTCGTAGTCACCATAGATGTGCAGCTGCCAATCAGGATGCTGCTGATGAACCTGCTGCCAGATGCGCAACAGGGCATCGACATCCTTCTGGTAGGTGTAGCGGCCAACGAAGATGGCCGACTTGGCGGTAAGGTCACTATAGCGCCCGGTGGTGTTGCCATCTACGGGATTGGGAATCACCTCTACGTGGGGCACCCGTTTGCGCCACTCGGCGGCATCACCCTCGGTGAGGGCGACCACCATCTGTGACTGTTTCAGCTGATACAGGCAATAGCGGAAGCGCAGCCGTTTCAGCCAGCTGTAACGCTCGAAGCGATAGGCCATATACGAGTTGTGGGACTCGAAAACCAGTGGTATGCTACCCTTGACATGCAGCACGGCACCGACATGGTCAAGTCGGCTACAGACGATGACATCAGGCTGCCAGGCAGCGAACGCCTCGCGCAGCAGACGTCTGAACAGCCGGCGCAAGTACAGCTCCTCACGCAGCCGGCGCAGTCCGCTGTAACGGTACTTTCGGTGAATCTGTACGTTCAGGTCGCCATGTTCCACCTTGGGCGGCAGCGGGAATACGAGGGGATGAGTACCCTGGTTGATGGTCAGCAGGAATACCTGACAGTCGCCTTGCTCTGTCAGCCAGCGCATCTTGTCGGTCAGCACACGCTCCATACCGCCAAAAATGACCAGCGAATCCACTACATACAGTATTCTCAACATGCCTTTCGTTACATAATTGTAGTTTTCCTTTGCAAAAATAGCGAAATTATTTTGAAAAATAAAATATTATGCCTATTTTTGCACAAAAATGATGAAACTGAGTATTGTCATTCCTGTCTATAATGCAGAAATGTATATTTCTGACTGTCTGGAAAGTATTTTCAGACAGGGACTCAGTAATGACGATTTCGAGGTCATCATCATCAATGACGGCAGCACCGACAACAGCATGAAGGCCATAGCCGATATAGCCGATCGGCATCCGAACATCCGCGTGACGACACAACCCAACAGCGGCGCCTCCGTAGCCCGAAACCATGGAATAGCACAAACCACGGGCACTTACGTCATGTTCGTTGATGCCGACGACCTGCTGATAGAACAGCAGTTGCCACTGATACTGAAAACCGCCCTTGACACGGAAGCAGAAATCATCATAGCCGACTTCCTGAGAATGAACGACCAGAAGATAAAGCAGAGCCACTTCCCCACCCCGCTGACCACCTGCAACAGCGAAGAACAAACGGGCGTGGCATATCTCATGAAGGATTTAAACCCCAGGGAATGCTACATCTGGAACAAGCTGTACAGGCGTTCTTTCCTGACAGACAACCGCATCACCTTCGAGCCGGGCATCTGCTACGAGGACATTCCCTTCACCTACGAATGCCTGCTGAAAGCCCAACGTTGCATTCACGTGCCGGTGCCCATCTACATCTACAGGATGTGGCATGCTTCCGTCACCACCACCTTCAATAAGAAAAAGGGTACAGACCTGTGTACGGCCATTGCCAGACTCTGGCAGATCAGCAAACAGGAAGACTTGCCGCCTGCTGTGGCCAAACGGCTGCGCGACAACACCTTTACGACATTCTCGCTACTGCTTTACAACGTCTCGCATGAAATCAGCAACACCAAGGAACAGAAAGACATCCTGGCGTACCTAAAGGAACAAGCACCGGATTTGAGATTCACCAACGGTGTCAAACAACGGCTGACCTTCTTCCTATACGAGAACATGCCCGGCGTCTATCTCAGCATCCGCAACCTCTATGGCAGAATCGTGGAAGACATTAAGAAATAATTCAAAACCACACCAAAACTAACGACACTAACTATATGGACTTATCAATTATCGTTCCCGTCTATCAGGTAGAAGACTTCATCCACGCCTGCATAGAGAGCATCTACCAGCAGGGGTTGGACGAGACGCGCTTTGAGTTGATTATCGTCAACGACGGCACCAAGGACCGCAGTATGGAGCGTATAGCCGACCTGTTGGCGATACACCACAATATCAGCGTCATCAACCATCCTACGAACATGAGTCTTTCCATAGCTCGCAACGACGGCATCGCACAGGCCAAGGGCGAGTATATACTCATGCCTGACTCCGACGACCTGCTGATAGCCAACAGTCTTCCTGACTTGTTGCAGACGGCTTTGGAGACCAAGGCAGACATGGTAGTGGCCGACTTTCTCATCAAGACAACAGAAGAGATTGACGCCATGAAAGGCTTCGAGCAGAAACCCTACGAAACCGTGGAGAAAACTGGTCCACAGATGTTTATGGAAGACTATAATCCATACGAAAGTTACGTGTGGCGCACGCTTTTCCGCAGGCAGTTCATATTAGACAACAAGCTAACCTTCTATCCTGGCATCAACTTCCAGGACGTCCCCTTTACCAACGAATGCTATCAGAGAGCCGGCAAATGTATCAAGACCAACCGCGTGCTCAACATCTACCGTGTGGGACAGGAATCCGCCAGCAAGACGCTGAATGCCAAGAAGACGCGTGACTTCTGCATATCACTCACAGAAACGTGGAAACTGACGGCTATGGAGGGGTTGTCAGAAGAAACCATCGACAGGATTCACGACAACGTCTTCAAGAGTTTTGAGTTTCTGGTCAGTTGGACGGCATACAGCATCGACAACCTGTCACAGGGCGTCGAGGTGATACGGTTTTTGCGGAAATGCTGTCCGGAAATGCACTTCCGCCACGGCCCGCGACAGTGTATCGCCTCCTTCTTCTTCCGCCATACTTCCACTGCTTTCATGGCTTTCCACTACTACAGCAGAAGACTTAAGGAAAAGGTAAAAAGGTAAAGGGTTAAAGGTCGAAAAGGGATTGCCAGCGCTTCATGACCCCATCAATCAGATAGGTTTTCACAGCTTCGCGGGCCTGCAAACCCATGCGAAGGCGTTCTTCCTGGTGGGTCGTCATCCACAGCAGCGCACTGGCCATTGCTGCTTCGTCGCCATCGTTGACCAGACGGCCAGTGACGCCATCGTCCAGAATCTCGCCAGGACCGTACGGACAGTCGAAAGCCACACACGGCAAGCCGCATGACATGGCCTCTAACAATACCATGCCGAAGCCCTCGTGACGGGAACTCAGCACATAGATGTCGCTCTGCTGATACTCATGATAGATATCGGATGTTGGCGGATTGATGGTAACCCGCTGCTCCAGCCCTTCTTTGCTGATTTGCTGACGGAGAGCCGCCTCCATGCTGCCATGACCGTAGATGGCCAACTGCCACTGTGGACATCGGGCGGCAATCCGCGCAAAGGCACTGATCAGACGGTCAAAGCCCTTCACGGCCTCCAGACGTCCCACAGAGATGATGCGCAACGGACGTCCAGAGGTGCGTTCCTCCAAGACGGCAGGATACTGCGTCAACGGATTGGGAATAACCAGCACGGGCGTCTTCACACGGCTGCGCCACACTTCTGCATCGCCCTCAGTCAGCGTCACCAGCTGGTCGAAACGGTTGATGGTACGGTAATACTGACGGTCGTAGAGGCGAGCTACGAAACGCATCAGCGGTCGTGTACGGTAGTCGTACTCCTTGACAACGGCATAGCACGTCTCGTGGGATTCCATGACGAGACGGGCATGATGGGCCACTCGGACGATTTCACCGGCAATCTTCAGCGAATAGGCCGTTGTGGTAATGATATCTGGACGGAATTCGCTGACGACAGCACCCAGGCGCTGACGGAAAATGGCCTTCATACGACGGTATGCCAGATAGCGGCGCATGAGTGGCAACTGCTGCAACTTGAAAAAGCGGACGTCGAGATCCTTGACCTGTACGGCCTCATGGAGCGGGAAAGCCAGCGGATGGCTACCCTGTTCGTAGGTAACCAGCATCACTTCATAGCCGTGGCTGGCCAGCCAGTTAATCTTTGAAGCGACGACACGCTCCGTGCCAGCCAGCATGGCAAACGACCTGAGGACATACAGAACCCTTTTCATGTCGCTATTGCTATTTCGCATTCTTGAACTTGCCCGGCATCAGCAACACCTCTAACTTACGCACCAGCGAGAGGCCGAACAGCTTGACCAGAAAGGCGCGTGAACGATAATACGCCTTTGCCTTGGGCGAAAACCACGAATTCTGATAGTGGTGGATAGCGTAGGTATAGGGTGTAATCTCCACCTCACGGGAGTCAAAGACCTTGGGTGAGAAGAACACGTCGTTGAACTCCAGCACCTCTTTCTGCATGTCCTGCTGACGGATGGCCAGGCTATCGTCCAAAGACAGTACGCGGAGGGGTTTCAGACGGCTGATCTGCTCGACCATGATTTCCGGCAACTTACGGATATCCAGCGAGCCGTCATCCTTCACAAAGGCACGGTCGGTATAATAGTCCAGACACTGCTTGATCCAGTCGCAGCCCTTCTCAGCACCTATCACGGCTGCCTCTGGCGTCTGCGCCTTCTCAGCACCCACGAAATAGGGAAGGTCCAGGAACTCGTCGAAACTCCTGAGCACCTCCACGTCAGAATCAAGATAGATACCGCCATAGTGGTACAGCGCATAGAAACGGATATAGTCGGCAGCGAAGGCATACTTCTTATGCTCGAAGGCCTGGCGCACCCAGTCGGACGTGCTCAGGTCAAAACGCTTGGTGTCCCAGAGCATCACCTCGTAGTCGGGCAGAAACTTCTTCCACGACGCTATGCACTTGGCAATCTTGGCAGGATACGGGTCACCGCTCAGCCAGCAAAGATGAATAATTTTCGGTATCATATTTTTAATGCTTAATTCATAATGCTTAATGCTTAATTTAATCTTTCAATTACGTTCCCCATCTGTGTTTTCCAGTCTAACTGTGCCACCGTCTGACGAACCTCCTGGGGCGACAACTGGAAGTGGTCGTAGAAGTCAAGCAGCTGACGGATATTGACAGGCGACTCGTCAGCAGGAACTTTCAGCACGTAGGGCTGACCATCGAAGTCGGCGTCCTGTTCACTGTAGATGAAAGGAAGGCCGCGTGCAGCATACTCTCTGTTCTTTAGGGTCTTGATGACGGTGATGCCGCTGCGGTGACGACCTAAGGAGCCGATGGCAAAACGACACTGGTTAAAAACAGTAGTCAGTTCGTCGCCAAAGAGTTTGCCGTGGAAGATGACATACCGTTCGATGTCATAACGCTGGAGAATGTCCCTGAACTCCTGCATCATGACGTCGCTGACACCTCCTACCACATGGAAGAAAACCTCACGGCAGGAGCCGTCTCCAGCCGCCTGCCGGTAGTATTCGCCAAGCCCCGTCATCACACGGTCAAAGCCGTGCCACGGGTGTACTTCGGCAACACCAATCAGGTGAAGCGACGACAGGTTGCCATCAACTGGCTGATGAAGCGGAATGCTGTCGAAGTCAACGCCATTGCTGATGCGGATGGTGCGCCGTCCGAAGATCTGCTGCTCGTCAGAAAAGGTGACGATGGCATCCATATACGACGCCAGCCGACGGCGGAACAGTTTGTCGAAGATGTGCTCAAAGCGGTATTTCAGGGGGAGCGAGTCAAACTCCTTATCATACGGATAGGTGGGAATCTCCATGACGGTACGGATGCCGGCGCCCTGCAAACGGCGGAACAGACGGATGTTGAACGGCGAGGCATTCATAAAGCAGCGCACATAGACCAGTTCGATGTGATGGGCACGACAGTAGTCAACGATGCAGTCGTAATCCATCCGCTGCAACAGCGTTGCCCAACGTCCGTTGCCATAGTTCCTGATGACGTTGCCATCGACATAGCGACAGCGGCCACCGTCGGGCGCAATATCGTAATAGCAGACACTGACCGTGTGGCCGTTTTGCCGCAAGCCCTTGATCTGCGCCAGCATTTTCTTGCTGATGCCGCTGGCCTCTTCAAAGCCGTGATAGGTCAGGAATAATATCTGCATTTGCCCAATATTCAAATTAATGCCACAAATGTACGAAGAAAATTTGGAATAATCAAGATTTATCCGTATTTTTGTAGTCGATTATGAAAAGAATCTGTTTTCTGATGGACTCTGTTTTCTCCTTCGGAGGGGTTCAGCGCGTCACGGCAGTCATTGCCAAAGAACTGTCGCGCGACTGCGACGTGACGATTGTCACCCTCGACGCACCGGAGAAAAAGGACACCTCGTTCTATGGCTTGGACGAGGTGAACATCAGCTATCGCTTCTTTTCCTACCCCACTTGCGGATGGCTGAAATGGAGACTGCTGAAGGCGTACAGCTACCTATACAGGAAGTGGCTGCCACAATGTCGGCTGACTTCCGACCTGTATGCTCACAGTTCTTTTCCGTCAGAGAAGCGCAACGCACTGGCGAAAGAACTGAAAAGCGGCCACTACGATGCCATTGTGGGTGTACACGCCCCGTTAGCCGTCAGGCTGGCCACGTGTCGCAAGCAGCTGAAGGGCACCCGGTTGATAGGATGGATTCACAATTCGTATGACGCGCTCTTCGGCAAGCAGTCGCTCTACATCGGACCGGAACTGTGCAAGCACTACGAGTGGCAACTGGCAAAGCTTGACAAGACCGTCGTGCTGTGTCAATACGACGCGCAGGAGTACCACTTCCCCACGCAGGTCATCTACAACCCGCTGACACTGGTACCCGGAAAGCCATCGGACGGTACGTCAAAGAAGTTCCTGGCCATCGGACGCTTCTCTCGGCTCCACAAGGGCTTTGACCTGCTGATAGAGGCCTTCCAGCGCTTTGCACAGCAAGAGAGCGAATGGACCCTCGACATTGTCGGCGAAGGCGTGGAAGAACCGCTCTACCGCAAGCTCATCAAAGACTACGGTTTGCAGGACCGCATCGCCATTCATCCTTTCACGGCAGACATCCAGACCTACTACTCCAACGCCCAGGTCTATGTGCTTTCCTCTCGCTGGGAAGGATTCGGACTCGTTCTCGTAGAAGCCATGGCGCACGGACTGCCCGTCATCTCGTCAGACCTGCCCACCAGCCAGGAAATCATGGGCGACTTCGGCTATTACTATGTCAACGGTGACGTCAACGGATTGGCCCGCCAGATGCTGGAAGCCACCAGGATGAACTGGCCGGAGCAGTCAGCGAAGGCCTTGGAGATTGCCAAGCGCTTCAATATAGCAACCATCATATCACAATGGAAGGATATCATCAATGAAGGATAAGGAAGAAATACGCAAACAGCTGAAAGCCAGCCCGCGACTGAAGCAATGGCTGGATTGGATGATCATGAACCAGCGCGACGCACGTCCCCGATGGTATGTGCGGCTGCTGGCTCCGTTCTATCAGTATCGTGGCAGCGGCTCGAAGATTTACCGCAGCGTGCGGTTGGACACGCCGCCCTACCGCAGTTTCCACTTAGGCAGGAAGAGTGTCGTAGAGTCGTTCTGCTGTATCAACAATGCCGTCGGCGACGTCTATATTGGCGACCACACCCGCATCGGCATCCACTGTACCGTCATCGGGCCTGTCAGCATCGGTTCGCACGTCAATCTGGCGCAGGGCATCACCGTCACCGCCTTGAACCACAACTTTGCAGACACCAGCAGGCGCATCGACGAACAAGGCGTCAGCACCAATCCTGTAGTCATCGGCGACGACGTCTGGATAGGTGCCAATGCCGTCATCCTGCCCGGCGTCACCATCGGCAGCCACTGTGTGGTAGCAGCCGGCGCCGTCGTCAACAAGGATGTTCCTGACAACACGCTCGTCGGCGGTGTTCCAGCGAAAGTCATCAAAACGCTATAGTCAATATGAGGATTGGTATTGAAGCACAACGAATCTTCCGCACGAACAAGCACGGCATGGATTATGTCGTGTTACAGGAAATACGCGAACTGCAGAAGATGGAAACCGGCGACGAATACTACGTGTTCGTGGCGCCCGGTGAAGACAGATGCGTCGAAGATTCTGCGAACGTACATGTCGTAGAGCTGAAGGCTCCCTCCTACCCGCTTTGGGAACAGTGGGCACTGCCGCGTGCTGCCAGGAAAGCCCGGGTGGAACTGCTGCACTGTACGAGCAACACAGCTCCCATCTGGTGTGACATACCGTTAGTGCTGACGCTCCACGACATCATCTTCCTGGAACCGCGTGACAAGAGCAACAAGTCGTTCTATCAGAATATGGGATGGTTCTATCGGAGAATGGTCGTACCCAGAATCCTTGACAAGTGCCGCAGAATCATCACCGTGTCAGATTTCGAGAAACAGAACATCATCACCAAGCTGCACATTCCAGAAGAGCGCATGGCGATGATCTATAACGGTTATAACGACTGGTTCCGCCCCGTTGCGGACACGGAGAACGTCTATAGGAAATACATCGATGAGCCGGGCTACTTTTTCTTCTTAGGCAATACCGACCCGAAGAAGAATACGGAGCGGACGCTGGTGGCATACGCCAGATACCTGGAGAAGTCTGCCGAGAAGCGCAAACTGCTCATGGCTGACTTAGATCCCGACTACCTGAACGGCATCCTCCAGCGCAACGACATCGGCAACATACGCGACCATCTGGTCATGCCGGGATATATCGTCAACAGCGACCTACCGTATATCTATGCCGGTGCCAAGGCGTTCCTCTACACGTCGCTGCGCGAGAGTTTCGGCATTCCACTGCTGGAGGCCATGGCATGCGGCACGCCCGTCATTACCAGCAACACGTCGTCAATGCCTGAAATCGGCGGTCCTGACGCTATCCTGATAAACCCTGAAAGCAGCGATGAGATTTGCGAAATGATGCTCCGTCTGGAATGCGACGAGACTTTCTATAACGAAAAGAAAGCCATCGGTTTTGAACGGGCGAAGCTGTTCTCGTGGAAAAAGACTGCCGAAGCGCTGCACAGCCTGTACCACGACGTTCTCAGAAGTCAAAGAGGTTAAGCGACAGGTCTTTCTGCGGCTTCGCTTCTTCTTCCTGCGACTCATTCTTGGCGTCGCGGAAGTCAAGCATCAGCTGGCGGGCATCTTCCGAGCCGGCAAGATTCAGGCGATATACTCCCCTGCGCTCCGTTCGCTCTATGAGCGACTGCGGCTGTTTTGAGTTGCGCAGCAGATACTGTTGCACGTAGTCATGAATCTCCTTGAAATCAGGAGACACAAAGAAGGTGCGGTTCATGTTGAACACATGCTTTGCAATAGCTTGCACGCTAATGCCCCGCTCTCCTGCCCACGTCAGAATCTGCAATATCTGTTTGTCGTAACCCACTAATTATCAATTATCAATTGTCAATTATCAATTAAAAAAGGCCGGTATGCCTTGTAGCTTACCAGCCCTTTTTATGCTTCTTTTGATTTGATTAAGCAAGCGTAATCTTCTCGTCAGCAGTAGCCAACTTACCCTCCTTGAAGAGCCAGCCGAGACCCAGCAGAGTTTCCTCCTCGCTGATCTTTGCAGCCTTAGCAATCTCCTTAACGGTCAGAGCCTTCTCTGCAGCGGCCAGAGCCTGATAAACATCACCAGCCTTGAAACCAGCGTTCTCAGCGTTTACAGCAACAGCAGCCTTCTTGGGAGCTGCAGCCTTCTTAACGGTTGCCTTCTTGGGCTCTTCTGCCTTAACAGCAGCGGCCTTCTTCGTAGTTTTCTTTTCTGCCATAATTTTTTATAAAATTAATACACTATTGAATGGATGATTAAACTTTCATTCTTTCGGGGTGCAAAATTAAAAACTTTTTAAGGACTATCTGACTGATTTTGAGGTATTTTTGCAAATTATGCGACTATTCTTGATGTAAGTCAATCGCCAGTTGAAGTTCTTCCAACTGTTTCGGGTCGAGTTCTCCTGGAGCGTCCAACATGACGTCGCGGCCAGAATTGTTCTTTGGGAAAGCAATGCAGTCGCGGATGCTGTCGAGACCTGCCATGATACTGACGAAACGATCCAAGCCGAAAGCTAATCCAGCGTGAGGAGGTGCACCGTACTTGAAGGCATTGATCAGGAAGCCGAACTGCGCCATGGCACGCTCGGGTGTGAAGCCCAGAATCTGGAACATCTTCTCCTGCAACTTGCCGTCGTGGATACGCAGCGAACCGCCACCCACCTCGATACCGTTGCACACGAAGTCGTAAGCCACGGCACGTACCTTCTCGGGAGCTGTGTCAAGCAGGGGGATATCATCGGGATTAGGCAGCGTGAACGGATGGTGCGTAGCCATCAGGCGCTGCTCCTCGTCACTCCACTCGAACAGCGGGAAATCGACAATCCACAAGCACTTGAACACGTTCTTGTCGCGCAATCCCAGACGGTCGCCCATCTCCAAACGCAGCGTGCAGAGCTGGACGCGCGTCTTGTTGGCCTTGTCGCCACTGAGTATCAGCACGAGGTCGCCATCCTTGGCACCCGTCTTCTCCTTCAGTTTCTGCCAAACCTCCGGCTGGTAGAACTTGTCGATGCTGCTCTTCACGGTGCCGTCGCTGTTGAACTTGACATATACCAAGCCCTTGGCACCCACCTGCGGACGCTTCACGAAGTCTGTCAACTGGTCGAGCTGCTTGCGGGTATAGTCGGCACAGCCAGAGACAACTATACCGCCGATATACTCGGCCTCGTTGAACACGGGGAACTCACCGGTGCCTTTCAGCACGTCCATCAGTTCTACAAACTCCATACCGAAGCGCAAGTCGGGCTTGTCGGAACCGAAGCGCCGCATGGCTTCATGCCACGTCATACGCTCCAGCTTGGGCAGCTCTACGCCACGCACCTCCTTGAACAGATGGCGTGCCAAGGCCTCGAAGATTTCCAGCACGTCCTCCTGGTCGGCAAACGACATCTCGCAGTCAATCTGCGTAAACTCCGGCTGGCGGTCAGCACGCAGGTCTTCGTCGCGGAAGCACTTGGCAATCTGGAAATAGCGGTCGAAGCCGGAAACCATCAGCAACTGCTTCAGCGTCTGCGGCGACTGCGGAAGCGCATAGAACTGGCCGGGATTCATGCGTGAAGGCACCACGAAGTCGCGGGCTCCCTCAGGGGTGGAACCAATCAGGATGGGCGTCTCCACCTCGATGAAGTTCAGGTTGTCCAGGAAGTTACGGATGAGGATGGTCATGCGGTGGCGCAGTTCGAGATTCTGGCGCACACAGTTGCGGCGCAGGTCCAGGTAGCGGTATTTCATGCGGATGTCGTCGCCGCCATCGGTATTGTCCTCGATGGTGAACGGGGGCGTCTGACTCTCGCTGAGCACGTTCAATTGCTCTGCCAGTATCTCGATGTCGCCCGTCGGCATCTTGGGGTTCTTCGACTGGCGCTCGCTGACAACGCCCTTGACCTGAATGCACCACTCACGTCCCAGACGGTTAGCCTGTTCGCATAGGGCGGCATCCTTCGACTCGTCAAACACCAGCTGGGTCAATCCATAGCGGTCACGCAAATCGACAAACGTCATGCCACCCATCTTTCTCGTTCTCTGTACCCATCCGGCCAGCGTCACTTGCTGTCCGGCATTGGCAAGCCGTAGCTCGCCACAAGTATTCGTTCTATACATCTTTATATATATTATGTTTTCAATTTTGACTGCAAAGGTACGAATAACTGAGGGAAATGACAAATTTATTGAAAGAAAAATCGCGCTCCCCCGCGATAATGCTGCGGAAGAGCGCGATGATTATTAATTTCCAATGATTGATTAGTTCACAGCGTTCTCGATTACAACCTTTTGGATGGCCATCTTCTTAAATACGCCAAGAACGATGTAGCCAGTACCCTTCACAGCGGGAGTAACAGTCTTCACCTCGATAACAGCACCAGAGGGAACAAGAGTTTCGCCAGGAACTGCCTCTACACCACCAATGGTAGCAGTAGCACGGACAACACCAGGACCGTCAGAAGAAGTGCCATCGCCAATAGCCCAAACAAGCTGTCTGGTAGCAGGCAACGTCTCTACTTCCATGCTGGTCAGCGTACAGTTCTGCCAGTTGGCACCCTTGATAGAATGCAGGTGAGCATAACCCTTGTCCTTCACCATCTGTGCGATGTCAACCGTCCAAGTGGTAACACCGTCAGCTTCCTCAGAAGTGAAATACTTAGCTGACCAGCCACCCTTCGTGTTGTCAATCAGGTGAGACTCTGCCTCATTCTCTGCCCACTGACCCTCGTCAACGTCGCGGTTGAAGAGGAAGCGAGGTGTACCCTCGGTGCACTTTACAATCAGCTTGGCATACTGGGAGAGGTCAGCAAAGCGAATCACGCTACCGTCGCCATAAGGAAGACCAGAAGATGCACCTTCATTCCAATCGGGATCTGACGGGGCAGTCAATTCACCGCCTACCCATGCACTCCAACTGCCGAAGGGAAGAGTCTTCAGAGATACTTTCTCTGTAAATTCGGGAGCAGTATAGAAAATCTGTACCTTTGAACCTGCCTGCAGGCCATCGATAGCCAGCTGACGGTCTTGAGTGATATTAATACCATTGGCATCAATCTTGTGAATTTCCTCACGTCCCCAGATGTGGCATACAGCTGGCAACCAAAGGTCAGCTCCATCAGTGCAAGAGTAACCTTTGTAATCAGTACGCTTGCTGTCAGTCTTGTCTGCCTTCTCCCAAGCATAGAAAGCCTGACCATTGTTCTGGTTTCCATTCTGTTTGTTAATTTTAATACCTTGTTTTCCGGCATTGGCAAAATCATAATTGTAACTCACAGGAGCAGACTTCAGCTGAGCGTTCATTGCTTCAGTAACTGCATTGTCCTCAACTGTACAAGACTGTACACCGAATGCGCAAACCATCATGAGGCCTGCTGCATAAAAGAAATTGGTTTTCTTCATAATGTAAAACAAAATTAGTAAGTAATATTAATTAATGTTTAAATACTTTTTCTCTGTTTTGTGCTGCAAATGTAATACTTTTTCCCGTAACCACCAAATATTTTGATAAGAAAATCACTTAAATTTGTCAGTTCATGGATGAATTACGGTTATTCCCGTCCCTGCGGCTTGTTATACTGCGAGGGCCAGAGGGCTACAACGGTAGTACAGATGCCGATGGGCAGCCGCATGGTAAACTCATAGGTAAGACCTTTCACCCAGCGGAAACTGTTAAACTCCTCAAAACTGACGGGCTGACCGTTCACCTTCTCAAAGACATATCCCTGGCGGAAACCTGCCTGCCACGCCCTACCCTCTTTCATCACCATGCCCACCACTGCCTTGCCGCCTCGCTCGACGATAATGATGTCAGGACGGTTGTCGGGCACGTCGCATGACGTGGCACCGTCGTATGGTTGGAAGACGAGCAGCTTGCGGAAAGGATCAATAACCATTGCACCATAGCGTAACACCTGCGCACCGACATGCGAGCCGCCCTGCACGCTGGCACAATGTACGTCGCGGAAAGCAAAGCCGCCCCACATCAGGCGTTCCAGCCGGAGCATGGTGATCTGGCGCGAATGCTCACTGCCGAAATGTCCCATCGAACGACTGCCGTAGGTGGTGCCTTCTATCTGGTGCTGTACAGCCGGCACATTGGCTTCCATCGTGGCCAGCTGGACGCTGTTAGGCGCATACAGCATCGGACTGCCAGTATCGAACAGCACGTCGTCATCAGCACCCTCGAAGGGACTAACCATTACGTGAGGAACGTGGCGTATCAGCCTGTATTTCAGTGCTTCACCGCTAACGTCCCTAAAGTAACGCCGACGGTCAGTGAGTGTCAGCAGTTGCTGACGGGTATCAATCTTTGCCGCCAAGCCGGCATTGAAGAGCGCAAAGCCAATGATGCCGTCCTCGCCCTTCTGAATGACGCGGCGCTTCATGCGCTGCACCTTAAAGTCGCTGACCGTCAACGATTCCAGCGTCAGCGGCGGCAGCACCACCGTCTGCACCTGACGACTCTCGCCCGTGGCATCTACCGACTTGATAAAGCCCCACTCGCGCAAGCCGTCAACGGCCACGTCCTCATAGATGACGCCCTGGCTTGCTCCCGTATCCAGCAAGAAACGGTAGCTCTGACCATTCATCGTGACGCACAGATAGATTCTGTCCTGCTCCACCTCGATGGGCACCGTCATGACGAAATTGCGCTGCGACAGCGTGAATGCCGTGTCGTAGCCCTTCATCTGCGCCATGCTGGTCATCAGCATTGTCAGCAGGAGTATCGTCAGGAATTGTCTCTTCATACTCAATAGTCACCTGCAAAATTACGAATAAGTGAACGAAATACCAAATTTATATTTATAATTTACGCAGTTAGGGAGAAATTAAGCCGTATTCACAGCCAAAAACATGAGAACCGGCATAACCTACGGATGTACGGAAATGGCGTTGTTCTTCTGAAATGCGTATGGATTCCTGTGATTCGTGGATTGCACCTATATATATAGTGCAATCCACGAATCACAGGAATCCGCATTCCACTACGCAGCCACTGATTTGAATTACTCAATGACTAATTTCCGCCAAGCAGCCACTAATTTCAATTACTTAATGACTAATTTCCGCCAGGTAATGAGTAATCGGAATTAGTCAATGCGTGGCGAAAATTACGTAATGCATGGGAAAAATTAATCAATGCTTGGCGAAAGTGACACATTACATTTGTGCTCAGAGCACAAAATGTATTAAAATAACTAAAAAACAAATATGAAATGATACAAATATGAAGAAAATGCCTTACTTTTGCAGCAAATATTCACTAAATTAAACTTAGAATAGCAATGAAAAAAGTTATCATGATGGCTCTGCTGCTCGTTGGCAGTATGAATATTGCAATGGCTCAGAATCAAAATCAGAATCAGAAGCCTGCTGAAATCAAGTTTGAAAAGACCAGCCACAACTTCGGCACCTTCTCAGAAAACGAACCGAAGGTCAGCTGTACGTTCACCTACACCAACATCGGTGAGCAGCCATTAGTAATCAACCAGGCCATTGCGTCCTGCGGATGCACGGTGCCTGAATATACGAAGACTCCCGTACAGCCCGGCGAGAAGGGAGAGATCAAGGTCACCTACAACGGTGCCGGCAAGTTCCCCGGTCACTTCAAGAAGAGTATCACCGTCCGCACCAACGGCGCTGTGGAAATCACCCGCCTATACATAGAAGGGGATATGACAGAAGCTAAACAATAAAAAAGCCCGCCAACCGGCGGGCCTTTTTTATTTTAGAAGGTATAGCTCAATCCTAACGAGCTGTATTCCTGGAACTGCAGATAACCTAAGTCGTCGTCACGCTTGTTGGTGTCGTCGAATCGCGGATAGAGGAACAGGTTGGCGGTGATGTAACGTGACACCTTCAGCTCAATCTGGTTTTCCCATTCTATGAGGGTACGTTCGTAAGAAGTATAGGCATACAGGCGCGTCTTCCACGAAATCTGCTCGGCAAGCTGCCACTTGGTGTTGGCCGTAAACTGCGAACCGAAGTCGGTCAGCGAGTGGGTGTGCTTGTCGGTCTTCACACCAAATCCGGCAGCCAGTGCCGTACGGTCAACGTAGCGGTAGTTGACTGACAGCGGCGAGATATTGATGGTACCCGTCAGCTTTCCCTTCAGCCAGTTCACCTTGTAATCCATACCAAGACCGATGTTGAGGTCCAACGGTGAGCAAAAGTCAGATATCGTATTGGGATTGTTCGTCTTCAAACCGCGAGTGAACTGCGTCTGCGCCATGAACTGCACGGTATAGTACCACTGCTTGTGCGCCTGAAGACCCAGTTTGCTGGTGAAACGCAGCAGGTCGTTGTTCGGCTTCACGCGGTGTACGGTATCGGAACGCGACGTCTGGAAGCCCAGTTTCATCTCCAGTTTGTTGTCAAACTTCAGCTTGTCCTTGTCGTTGTAGTTCAGCTCCAGCGTGAGGGCACCCACGGCAGAATAGTTGCTTTCACCACCTTTGTGCCAGTTGCCCGATACGTAGTTCTGCAAGAATTGCAGGAAACCTTCGCCCTTGAATTTCCAAAAATTAGGCTTCTGCACCACCAATCCTGCCGGTACGAACTCCGGCTCCTCAGGAATGGGTGCGGCATTCTCAACCAGTTCCACCTGCTGGGTCAGCTCCTGGTTGACGTCCTCACGCAGTTTTCCGGCTTCTATCAGCTGGCTCTCATAGCTCTTCACCAGGTCGGGGCGGCGCAGATAGAGCGACATCAGCGCATCGTCAACGGCATCAGTCACCTCATCGCCCGTCTTTGGCGCTAACGACAGGTATTTCTGGGCACCTGAATGATAGAACGTGGTGGGAGCAAAGAGGCGGTAGAAACGACCGTCGTCCGATTCGCTGCGCAGCGACTCATTGACGCGCTGCAGGGAATCAACCCTGGCACGCAGCACCTCCAGCGAGTCGATGTAGTTCTTGACAACCTGCGCCGTATCATAAACCGACTGAACATTGGCAGCGACCTTCTTAGAGGCCGTCCTACGCTTCTGCTGCGCCGAGGCACTGGTAGCCATCAAGGCAGCAGCTATAAAAAATAGTATAAACCTGTATTTCATAATTGTGTGCAAAGATAGTGCAAACCGAGCAAAATGCAAAATAAAATCCAATTTATTTTGCATTTTCGAGGTGAAACCTGTCTTCACCAAGGGTGAAAGATACGAAAAAAAACATAATTCATCGTTCTTCTTCGATAGTTTTTTTGTAAGAAAAGTAAATTTTTCACTTTTCACTTTTCATTTTGGCCTTTTTTTTGTACCTTTGCAGTTCAAAATACAAAATATCGAAAGAAAAGATGAATAGAGACACCGTAATCGGCTTCGTATTGATAGCCCTCGTACTGATAGGTTTCAGCTGGTGGAATCAGCCATCGGCAGAACAGATAGAAGCCGCCCGCAAGCAGGACAGCATTGCTGCCGTAGCCAAGGAAAAGGCAGAAAAAGAGCTGGCTGCCAAGGCTGCCGCTGCCGCCAACACAGCAGCCAGCAACACCGTTGACAGCGCTGCCATTGACACCACTTCCCTCTTCCATACGGCTCTCAACGGCACCTCCCAGCAGGTGGTGCTGAAGAACTCGAAACTGGAACTGACACTCGACAGCAAGGGCGGCGTGGTGCGCAAAGCCGTCATTAAGGACTTCAAAAGCATTGACGGCACACAGGACGTGACACTCTTCGACGCGCAGGATCAGAACCTGAACTTCCTGTTGGCCGGCAAACAGGATAACATCATTACCAGCGACCTCTACTTCACGCCGTCTGAACAGACCGACACGACCGTCACCATGACAGCCAAGGCGGCCAATGGTGGCCAGATAGCGCTGAAATACAGGCTTGGCAAGGATTATCTGCTCAGTTTCTCGCTGGAAACGAAAGGACTGGCAGGTATCTTCCCGCCATCGTACAAGGAGATGGAGATAGAGTGGAGCGACCACTGCCGACAGCAGGAGAAGGGCTACTCGTTCGAGAACCGCTATACCTCTATATATTATAAGGAGGCTTCCGGCAGCACAGACAAGCTGTCAGAGTCAGGCGACAATCAGGAGAACACGGAAGAGGCCACCGAGTGGATAGCCTTCCGCAACCAGTTCTTCAGCGTGGCACTCATTGCCAGGGACAACTTCGCCAAAGGTGCCGACCTGAACAGCACGATGGACGAGAAAGGCACCGGCTATCTGAAGCATTTTGACGCACGCTTAAAGACAGCGTTCGACCCCACCGGCGCCAAGACAGCAGACTTTGAGATGTATATCGGCCCCAACGACTTCCGCCTGATTCAGCACGTCGAGGAGCAGAGCGCCTTCGGCAAAGACCTCGACCTGGAGCAGTTGGTTGACCTCGGCTGGTGGCTGCTGCGCTGGATTAACCGTTGGTTTACGCTCTACGTCTTCGACTGGCTGACGGGCTTCGGTTTCAATATGGGTATTGTGCTCATCCTCATCACTATCCTGCTGAAAGTCATCACCTTCCCGATGGTCAAGAAGAGCTACATGTCATCGGCCAAGATGCGCGTGCTGAAGCCGAAGTTCGAGGAGGCCACCAAGCATCTCGACAAGCCCGAGGACCAGATGAAGAAGCAGCAGGAAATGATGTCGCTCTACTCGAAGTACGGCGTGTCACCCCTCTCCGGCTGTCTGCCCATGCTCATCCAGATGCCTATCTGGCTGGCCATGTTCTTCTTCGTGCCTAACGCCATCCAG
>JAEEGL014550529.1_pt1 | contig 21459 bp, 18 predicted proteins | sample 9134231 | NCBI WGS metagenome assembly JAEEGL01 (sample SAMN16246548, study PRJNA631951) | gut metagenome | biome: gut microbiome; feature: rumen; material: fiber-attached | host: Bos | place: Iran: Karaj | collected 2018-10
AAATGTACAAGCATTTTTTCAAACGGCTTATTGACCTTGTCCTGTCGAGCATCGGCATCATTGTCCTGATACCATTCTGGATCATCATCGGCCTGTGCATAGTCATCAGCGATCCAGGCCCAATCTTCTTCAGCCAGAAACGCGTCGGGAAGAACAAGAAGCTCTTCCCTATCCTGAAATACCGCACGATGAAAGTCGACACGCCGCATGACGTCCCGACGCATCTACTGGAGAATCCGGAGCAGTACATCACGAAGATCGGCGCCTTCCTCCGGAAGACGAGCCTCGACGAGCTGCCGCAGATCTTCAACATCTTCGTCGGCCAGATGAGCATCATCGGGCCGCGACCCGCCCTGTGGAACCAGACGGATCTCATCGAGGAGCGCGACAAATACGGCGCCAACGACATCCGCCCGGGCCTAACCGGCTGGGCGCAGATCAACGGTCGCGACGAATTGGAGATCCCCGTCAAGGCGAAGCTCGACGGCGAATATGTCCAAAATCTCGGCTTCTTCTTCGACTGCCGCTGCTTCCTCTGGACGATCTTCTCCGTCCTGATGCGCGAAGGCGTCGTCGAAGGCGGAACTGGCGAACTGAATAAGCAGAAATGAAGAAGATCCTGATTACCGGCGCCAACAGCTACATCGGCATGTCCTTTGAAGCCTATCTGCGCCAATGGCCGGACCAATACTCCGTCACGACCGTCGACATGATCGACGGCTCATGGCGGCAAACGTCTTTCGCCGGATATGACACGGTCTACCATGTGGCGGGCATCGCCCATTCGGATTCAGGCAAGATCACGGAGGAAAAAAAAGCCCTCTATTACAAAATCAACACGGATCTGACCGTCGAGACGGCCCAAAAGGCGAAGGCCGACGGCGTGAGGCAGTTCATTTTCATGAGCTCCGCCATCGTCTATGGCGACAGCGCCCCCGTCGGCCAGTCGAAAATGATCACGAAGGACACGCCCGTCTCCCCCGCGAACTGCTATGGCGACAGCAAAGTCCAGGCGGAAAACGGCATCCGACCATTGGCCGATGAATCCTTCAAAGTCGTCATCCTTCGCCCGCCGATGATCTACGGAAGGAATAGCAAAGGGAACTTCCCTCTGCTAGTGAAATTGGCCAATAAACTTCCTGTCTTTCCCAAAGTGAGTAATCAACGATCAATGCTCTACATCGGAAATCTCGTCGAATTCGTTCGCCTGATGATAGAAAATGAAGAGGAAGGCACGTTCTGGCCACAGAACGCAGAGTATTCCAATACTAGTGAATTGGTCAAGTTGATTGCAACTGCCAATGGCCGAAAGTTTCTGTTGATTCCATACCTCACATGGCTACTCAAGTTGATGAGCCACGTTACGGGAATGGTTAACAAGGCATTTGGTAATCTAGCTTATGCGCAAGAGATGAGTTATTATCAAATTGATTATCGAAAATATTCATTTGAAGATTCTGTAAAACTATCTATAAAGTAAAAAAAATTAGGGAATAGCATAATGAAAGAAATGGATGAAATAAGATTAAAGAAAATAATAGATAGTGCAAAAAGAAAATTAGCCGAATTAAAATCTGAAGAATTCAGTGAAGATACTAAAAAGGAAGCTTGGTTATCGGCAAATGGGAGATGTGAGAGTTGTGGTAAGAAACTTGTTTTGGGAAATCATAATGAAGGAGAACCAGGAGCGTGGGAGGCACATCATATTGTTCCAAAATCAGATGGTGGTTTGAGTGATTTACAAAATTGTCAGGTTTTATGTTTGGATTGTCATAAAAAAACAGATTCATACGGTATGCATGATTAGACTAAAGTTAGATATTATAAGACAATGAAAAAAATATTGTTCTTAGTTAATCATGATGTTGTAATTTACAATTTCCGCTTGGAAATTGTCGAGCGATTGCTTGCAGATGGTCATGAAGTTTATGTCTCATCTCCATTTGGAGAGCGTATAAATGAATTGATTCGTCTCGGTGTTAAGTATTATGAAATCAAATTTGACAGACATAGTTTTAATCCAATTAAAGAATTAAAATTATTATGTGAATATAAAAGACAAATAAAATTAATTAAGCCTGATATTATATTTGGTTTTACTATTAAACCAAATATTTACGGAGCAATTGCTGCTCAAAATAATCATATACCTTTTATTGCCAATATAACAGGTTTGGGAACAGCACTTGAATATTCTAGTTTTAAGCAAAACATTTTAATTCATTTATATCGGTATGCTTTTAAAAACGTTCAAAAAGTTTTCTTTCAGAATGAGGAAAATCAGCAATTTTTCATAAAGAATAAGATAATTTCAAACAATTATGATTTATTACCTGGATCAGGTGTAAATTTAAAAAGATATCCTTACCGTGAGTACCCAGAAGATGGAATCATCAAGTTTGCCTTCATATCCCGTATTATGAAAGAAAAAGGTATTGACCAGTATCTTGATGCAGCTGCAGAGATTAAAAAAAAGCATGAAAATGTTGAATTTCATGTCTGTGGTTTCTGTGAGCCTGAATATGATGGCAGATTACAGGAGGAGGATAAAAAAGGTATAGTTCAATATCATGGTATGATTCGGGATGTTACTGGCTTCATGGGGAATATGCACTGTATCGTTCATCCGACCTATTATCCTGAGGGCATAAGCAATGTCTTACTAGAAGCATGTGCGACAGGAAGACCAATCATTACAACGGATAGAGCTGGTTGTCGGGAGGTAGTAGATAATGGCGTGAACGGTTATAAAATACCTTGTCAAAACACTGAAGAGTTGATTAAAGCAATTGAAAATTTCATAAGACGTTCATGGGAAGAAAGAAAAATAATGGGGATAGAAGCAAGAAGAAAGGTTGAACGAGAATTTGATCGAAAGATTGTTGTTGAAAAGTATGTTGAAGAGGTTAAATAGGAATAATGGATTACAAGAGAATCATAAAAAGTCGTTCTGTACGCCTAAAGATACTTGAACTCTTTTCTTTTGTTCCAGATAAATTGATGTTAAAATTTCAGTATAGAGTTAAAACTGGAAGAAAATTGAATTTAAAGGATCCACAAAGATATACAGAAAAAATACAATGGTATAAATTATACTACAAAAATCCACTTATGATTCAATGTGTGGATAAATATGATGTGAGATCATTTATCGAGAAACAAGGATATTCTGATATTTTAGTAAAATGCTATGGTGTGTTTGATTCCCCAGAAACTATCAATTTTGAAGAATTACCAAACCAATTTGTTATGAAATCTACTCTTGGAGGTGGAGGTAACTCTGTTTATATTTGTAAGGATAAACAGAAAGAGAATTTAAATTATTTAATTCAGCTTGCAAGGGAGTGGATTACACCAATTCCCAAAAGAGGTGGTGGAAGAGAATGGCCATACTATTCAGGAAAAAGGCCACGAATTATTATTGAAGAGTATCTATCAGATGATAGTGGATATGGATTGATTGATTATAAATTTACATGTTTTCAAGGAAAAGCATGCTGTATTTTTGTACTTTATGACCGAGTTTTGGGAAAATGTGCAAAAATGACAACTTATGACAGAGAATTTAGGAATTTACATGTATCAGAAGTTGCAGAACTTGAAGGAGATGGTGTTCCTATTCCTAAGAATTATTATAAAATGCTAGAAATAACAGAAAAAATAGCATATAATTTCCCATTAGTGAGAGTTGATCTATATAATGTAAATGGGAAAACCTATTTTGGTGAACTGACATTTTATGATGAAAGTGGTTATACTCAATTTATACCTGATGATTTTGATTTCACACTTGGTGAAATGTTTAAATTGCCCAATCCTATTTATTAATAAAAAAAAATATAGTATGTATTTAATGATTAAATAATCATATCGTATTTATTCAAAAAAAAGGAGTTTTACAATGCAAACAACATTCTGGGCGTTAATACCACCAATTTTAGCAATCATAATAAGTTTAATCACAAAGGAAGTAAATTTATCACTGTTTGTAGGCCTAATTTTCGGGGCTTTACTATATACAGGAGGAAATCTTTTTGAAACAGTTAAAATATCTTTTGAAATTATGGGAAACAAAGTACAGGGGAATATGGGGGTACTGATTTTTATTGTCTTACTTGGAATGATTGTGTATTTAATGAATCTTTCTGGAGCAACGCATCGGTATGCATTATGGGCATCCAAGAGACTTAAGACAAAAAAACAAACTCTCTTGGTAACAATGGCATTAGGTATAATAATTTTTGTTGATGATTATTTTAATTGTTTGACTGTTGGAACTGTTATGCGTCCAATAACAGATAGACAAAAAATATCTAGGGAAAAACTGGCATATATTATTGACTCAACTGCAGCACCTATCTGCATTATAGCACCAATTTCTTCTTGGGCGGCAGCAGTGAGTTCTTCTCTTCCCGATGGAACAAAATTAGATGGATTTAATTTATTTTTGAAGTCTATTATCTGCAATTATTATTCTCTATTTACTTTAGCATTAGTCTTATTTACAACTCTTTTTGCTGTTGATTTTGGGAAAATGAGAAAATTTGAAATATCAGTTGAACATAATAGCCAAGAAGAAGATACAATAATTGATGACAAGAGGTATCCAGGAATGATTATTGACTTAATTCTTCCTGTGTTAGCAATAATAATTCTTTCCATTATTTCTATGTTATATACAGGCAAATGGTTTGCTGGGGAAGGGGTTTCAATAGGAGATGCTTTTGCAAATTGTGATGCTATAATGGGATTAGCGATGGGAGCATTATATACAGTTGTGTTTCTCGCGATTCTTTATCTTCCTCGTAAAATCGTTACTTCCAAACAGTTTCTCGATGGACTTGTTGAGGGATTCAAAAATATGGTTCCTGCTACCTTAATTCTTGTGTTTGCGTGGAGTTTGAGTGGTATTTGTGGAGAAAACTATTTGAATGCTGGAGGTTTTGTAGCCAAGGTTGTTGAGAAATATAACATATCTTTTACATTAATGCCTGCAATTTTCTTTTTAATTGCATTGATTCTTGCATTTTCTACTGGAACCTCATGGGGAACATTTGGCATCTTACTTCCTATAACTATATCTGTATTTAATGATCAAATGACTACTCTGATGATTATGACAACAGCAGCTGTACTAGGTGGAAGTGTATGTGGAGATCATATTAGTCCTATCTCTGATACAACTATATTAAGCTCAACTGGAGCGCAATGTAATCATATTAATCATGTACAAAGTCAAATGCAATATGGTATATTTGTAGCGTTGGTAACGATGTTCAGTTATGTTATAGGTGGAATTATTAATAATACGATAATTCCATTGTTCTTCGGGTTGATAATAATATTAATATTTACATTTATTCTTAAGATGAAAATTGGAACACAAGGAAAACCAAAACAAGAAATAGAATAATTTAAATTATTAATTTTTACTTTGGTATAATTTTAATTATATATATTCAAAAACAACCTTAAGCCAGCACGTTGAAATTTCGCGTGCTGGCTTTGTATTAGTACTTTCTAGTATAAATAAGAACAAGAAAAACTATGTATTGAATCATTTGTATAACAAATACACATGTAATAGTATATGGTTATTTTTATTGCTTGAATTTATATGTAACTATTTAGAAATAAAAATGTATATTTATAAATTATCATTAGATTAATGATTAATTTATTAATGTTGATTTGTTATAAATCGAATTATTATCAAGTGAATTTAGTGAGTTTTTTGTGAGAATAATTGGAATAATTTGGGGCAATTTGTGGTTATTGATTAAAGAAGTTCTTTCTTTGGGTAAATTTAGATTTATACCACCTATAAAAATAGAAAGAGGTGTTATCATTTCTAGAAGACCAAGGGGAAAAATAATATTAGGAGAGCATGTTTCGTTAAATCATAATTCTTGTATATCAGTCACATGGGATGCATTACTTTCTATTGGTTCATTTTCAAGTATTGGTGATAATAATGTCATAGTAGCTAAAGAAAAAATAACAATTGGTAATAATACAATGTTTGGACCTAATGTATGTATTTATGATCATGATCATATATTCAATGCTCCTGGAATAATACAGGATTTAGGATATAAAACTAAACCAGTTATAATTGAAGATAATGTATGGCTTGGAGCTGGTGTGATAGTATTGAAAGGAGTAAGAATTGGAACTGGTAGTGTTATAGCTGCAGGAACTATCATTACAAAAGACATTCCATCCAATTCGCTTGTATATAATAAAAGAGATTTAATAATAAAGGAAAGATACTAAATGGACAAAAATATTATTAGAGTTCTCTTTCTTGATACTGTTATGGATCGAGGAGGAGCAGAAGCCATGACTATGAATTATTTTCGAAATATAGATAGAACTAAGGTGGTCTTTGATTTCCTAGTACACCGTGATTATAAAGCAGCTTACGAAGATGAAATTGAGAGTTTGGGGGGAAGAATATATAGAATCTGTCCCCCATATCCACAGAACTATTTTAAATATAGAAATGAATTTGGAAAATTTCTTTTAACTCATCCTGAATATAAGATTATACATTGCAATATGATGGAACGTGGTTTATTTGCTTATATGGAAGCAAAAAAACGTAATATTCCTGTAAGAATATGCCATGCTCATACAGCTCCTGGTAAGATAATACCAAAGAACATAAGATACTTTGTAATTTCATTTTATAAAGCAATGGCATTACGTTATATTACACATAAATTTGCCTGTGGTAAAAAGGCTGCAGAGTGGGTTTTTGGAAATAGAAATATAAAAGATGTTATTTATATGAAAAATGCAGTTGATGCAGAAAGTTTTAGGTATAATCAAAAATTAGATATAGATGTGCGCAAAGAATTCAATATTATAGGAAAATTTGTAGTAGGACATGTTGGTAGATTCTTTGAGCCCAAAAATCATCCATTTATAGTTGATATATTTGCTGAAGTTGCGAAAAGGGAACCTTCTTCAATTTTGATGCTAATTGGTGGTGGAGAATTAGATAATGCAATATTTAATAAAACTAAGGAGAAAGTAAAAAGATTAGGCTTAGAAGATCGTGTAATTTTCACTGGAGTTCGAAATGATGTGGATAGATTAATACAAGCATTTAATGTATTTATTCTTCCTTCAATAGAAGAAGGATTTCCTGTTGTTTTAGTTGAAGCTCAGGCTGCTGGCTTAAAGTGTGTTGTCTCTGACAGTGTTACAAAAGAATGTGACATTACCGGTAACATAAAATTTCTTCCTTTGGAAATTGGGGCTTCAAAGTGGGCAGAAATTATAATACAAAACAAAGGTAGCCAGAAGAAAGATATGTATGAGACTATAGTAAAATCTGGATACGATATTAAAGAAAATGCCAAATGGCTTCAAGACTTTTATTTTAATTCAATTCAATAGATTAGAGAGATTGTATGACAATAACATGGCTTGTATTGGTATGTGAAGGTATCATTACTTTCATTATCAAGTCATTGATTCAGAGTTCAGAGAATTCAGTTAGTGAATACTCGATTCCTATTATCATAATACATGTTATATTTTTTATATTTTTGATTTGTTCTTCCAAAATAGACAATAAGATAAAAAAAATTATAATTTATAGTTTTTTTATTCGGTTGATACTAATGATATGGGATAACATAGGAAGAACAATTTTTGCTCTTCCTGATAGTCCAGATACATACACTTTTAGTGGAACAGCTTCTCGTTTATATAATCAAACAGGAGGAGGACGTGGTGGTATATATTCACAATTTATAGCTTATATTATTTATGGTTTATTTGGAGAACAACCATTAGTTGCACAATATATAAATATTCTTTTCTCGATTACAATGATTGTGATAACATACAAAACAGCATTATTACTAAATATCAAATCAAATATAATCTATAAATCAATTTTAATCATGTGCTTTTTGCCCTATTTGGCAATAGATGATTCACTTCTTCTTCGAGAAGCAATGATTCAAATGTTATTAGCATTTTCGATTTATTTATTTTTCAAGTGGTTAATTCATAATCAGACTAAGAATTTAATATTTGCATTTATTTTTACATTATTTGCTTCATCTTTACATTCAGGTTCAATTGCTATGGCGGTTTCCTTTTTAATATGGATTCTTCTATATAATAAAAATAATCAAACTATCAAACTATCAATACGAACAATAGGTACGTCTATATTTATCCTTGCATCATTTTTGTTAATATATAAATTAACGGGAAATACATTTCTTCAAAAATTCGATAATACAGATAATATATTAGACATAGTAACAGTTGCCTCTTCCCATGCAGCAGGAGGGGCTGCTTACTCTATTGGGACAACAGCCAATTCAATTCCTGCATTAATTGCATATACTCCTTTGAGAATGTTATATTTTTACGCATCACCAGTTCCATGGATGTGGAGAGGTGTTCAGGATATAATCTCATTTCTATTTAGCTCTACATTTTATCTATATACAATTTATTTATCTGTAAAAACAATCATGAAAACAAATTCTGAAAGAACAACATTTGTAATATTGTTATCAATATCTGTATTTATTGGTGCTGTAGTCTTTGCATGGGGAGTATCAAATGCTGGAGTCGCATTACGACATCGTGACAAATTTATAGCTGTTTTTATTCTTCTATATGCATTATGCAACGAGATTTATTCAAATATGTTAAATTATATAAATAATGTCAAGAAATCATAAAATCAAAGATTATTTTATATGATTTTATTTTTTTTATCAGGAGATATAACAAGAAGTGGTGGGACAGAAAATGTTGCTTGCCAAATCATGAATGCTCTATGTTTAAATTATGATATAACAGTTATAAGTTTAACTGAAGGACAAAAAGAAACATTTTATCACCTTTCAGAAAAAATTCATCGGATTTCCTTATTTAAATCTCTTCCTAGTGGAGTTGTTCATTATTTCCAGATTGTAAGAGCTATACGGAATGCAATTCAAAATGCTGATATACTTGTAGATATTGATACAATTTTGGATATATTTTCAGTTCCAGCTACTATTGGACTTAAAACCAAGCTCATTGCATGGGAGCATTTCAATTTTGGGGAATCTATGGGGAATCGATTAAGAGTTCCAATCCGAAAAATATTCACACGTATGGCAGATTATATTGTAACCTTAACAAAAGAAGATCAAAACGAATATCAACGGCAGTTTAAGCGGAAAAAACAAATTGTTCAAATTTATAATCCTTTTTGTCCAATAGAACATAATTCAAAGTATTGTATTAATTCTAGAACTCTTATTAGTGTTGGTAGACTAGCTTCACAGAAGGGGTTTGATATATTACTAAATGTTGCCAAGCTTGTTCTTCCTAAACATCCAGATTGGCAATGGGTAATACTAGGTGAAGGACCTGAACGTAATTTATTAGAAGATAAAATTAAACATGATCATGAACTTCTAAATGTTAAACTATTAGGAAGAGTTACTAATGTAAATGAATATTTATTGAAGTCATCAATTTTTGTTTTGACTTCAAGGTATGAAGGTTTTCCACTTTGTTTGATTGAGGCAAAAGCAGCGAAGCTTCCAATTGTTGCTTTTAGTTGTAAAACAGGACCAACAGAATTAATTCATGATGGGATCAATGGATATTTAGTTGACTGTTTTAATCAAAATATGATGGCAGAGAGAATTGAAAAACTGATTAATGATAAAGAACTACGTCAGTCATTTTCTGATCATGCATTATTAGATACAGAAAAAATGGGACTAGATTATATAAAAGAACAATGGGTAGAAGTATTTGAACATCTCAAATAACAAGAAAGAGAAACATACTTTTCAGAAATATAAGAGATTAGTATGAAAGATAGAATGAGATGGATAGATTGGAGTCGCGGATTGGCTATAATTGGAGTGTTATTTGGACATGCTCCTCATGATGGGAGTATTACAGAGAGAGGGCTTGGAATTTGGATATACTCTTTTCATATCCCTCTTTTCTTCTTTATTTCTGGATATTTGCATAATCAAAAGGATATAAAATACTATCAATACATTAAGAATAAAGCAATGTATTTACTTGTCCCTATTTGGGTATGGAATATAATTATTTCTGGGCTAAGTTCAATTGTGTCAGGAAAATTCGATAGTATTGGATCTTTATTATTAAAAAGATTTATCGGAAATTTTATAGAACTCAGAGGATCAGTATTTGACACTTCATTTTGGTTTATATCTTGTTTGTTCCTAGTACAAATATTGACTTTTTTCATTATAAATAAGGTGATAAAGTCAATATGGCACTACCTAATTATTATTAGTTTTGTAATAATAAATTATATCCTACACATTGTGTATGGTAAAATTCTACCATGGCATATGGATATTATAGGACTGGCTTGGTTATTTTATTATACAGGATACATTTCACAAAAGAATAATATCATTTCTAAATTAGCTGAAATAAAAATATTACCGTTCTGTTGTTTTTTAGTAAATATTTTTACAACTACAATAAATTATATGATATTAAAAATTCATACTGATATGTATTTACAAAAGATTGACAATCTATTGTTATATTTTATTATGAGTTTCTCTGGAATAATGTTTATTTGCATATTGATGTTTCATCTTGATAAAACGAAAAATAAAACATTAAATTTCAAAGCATTAAACTTCATTGGAACAAATACTTTTTTGTTATATATATTGCATAAATTCCTTTTTAGTATTTTTAATTTGTTTTGTACTAATATTTTTCCTGGCAAAAGTATTTTGTATTCAATAATTGCAATAGTCATAATTTCCCCAATATGTATATTAGTTAATAAAGTATGTCCATTACTGGCTGGTAAAAAGAAAGTATTGTATAGTTACTAAATATATATCTGTTTAAACATCTATTTAATATATTATTATGATTTTAATATGAAAAATATTTGATAAAATCAGAGTATATTTTGTGATATGATGATATAATAGGATCAACATGATTAGATTTTCAGTTATTATTCCAATATACAACTGTTCAGAGAGGCTTCGTGTTGGAGTTGAAAGCATCATTAAACAATCATTCAAAAATTGGGAATTGATTTTAATAAATGATGGATCAACAGACGATAGCTTGAAAAAGTGTAAAGAGTATGCAATGACAGACTCTCGAATAAGAGTAATTAATCAACCAAACTCGGGGGCTGGTCCAGCGAGAAATCATGGCATTGAGATAAGTAATGGAGAATATCTAATCTTCTGTGATGCAGATGATTTTTATAATACAGATGCATTGGAAAAATTTGATAAATGTATTAATGACTCATCTGTTGATTTAGTAATTTCTAACTATCAAGAATTTAAATATGATAAAGATGGGAAAATATTAATAACAAGAAAAAATATAATTGCTTCTAATTCTATAAATGGATACATGGAAGTCAGAAAACAATATATTGATCTAAGAAAGAAAGCTGTTATAACTGCACCATGGGCAAAAGCGTATCGTCGTGATACAGTAATAAAGAATAATATAAGATTTGCAGATCTCCGACGTTGTCAAGATGTAGTGTTCAATCTTTATTATTATGAATATGTTGAAAATTTGAAAATCATTTCAGATATTTTATATAATTATCAAACACCGGATGGTGATATATATATTCATAAATTTCCAGTTGATATGTTTGAAATAAATAAAAAAGTATATTCATTTACTGTTGATTCACTACAACGTTGGAAAGTATATAATCAACAATCAGAAAATTATTTAAATACATGTTTTTTAAAAGATATATCAGTTTTGTTGAGATTGAATTATAAAAATAACTGGAAGTTGGATAAAATTAAACAAAAATTGCTATCTATGAATATATTAAATGATTCATATACAATAAGAACCACAAAAACACCTTGTGTAGGATGGGAAAATATACTAATTAAATTTATTATAAAATCGAAGAAAGTTTGGTTGGCAAATATTTTTAGTGCTTCAACTTTATTCTTGCAAAAAATATCTATAAAATATGTATTATTATGTAAATATTTAAAGTTATTTATTATGTAAAATATTAATTTATTATAATTTTATGAATAAAATATAGATAAAAGTTTTTCAATAAGTAACAAAAACTCTGAATCCTGCTAAATTTGATATAAATAATGGGAAATAGTAGACAAAATTTTATATATCAATCATCATACCAAATACTATTAATTATTCTTCCATTCATTACTGCACCATATATTGCCCGAGTACTTGGCACAAGTGGAATTGGTATATATTCATATTCTTGTGCAATAGTTAGTTATTTTACATTATTCACAATGTTAGGAATTAGGACGTATGGAAATAGAGAAGTCGCCAAAAGGAAGAATAATCAAAATGATTTAAATTTTTTTGTATCCAATATATATTTCCTTCACTGTATAATTGGTTGTATAGTTCTAATTTTTTATTTTATTTTTGTTTTTTTTATAATTAAAAAAAATAAGAATATTTTTCTTATCCAATCAATTTCAATAATTGCTTCTATATTAGATATAAATTGGTTGTTCTTTGGACTGGAAAAATTCAAATTAACAGTTATAAGAAATATAATCATAAAATTGCTATCTGTTGCTAGTATTTTTATATTTGTAAAAACAAATAATGATATTTATATTTATGTATTGATAATGACATTAAGTACTTTTTTTGAACAAATTACATTGTGGTTAATGATAAAAAAATACATATCATTTATCAAACCTGACATAACAGTTGCAAAGCAATTGTTATGTCCTATGTTTTTATTGTTTATCCCATCAATAGCAATTAACATATACAAGCAGATGGACAAGATTATGTTAGGCATAATGTCATCATATGAAGAAACAGGTATATATGAATACGCAGAAAAAATAATCAATATACCTATAGGTATAATTTCGGCATTAGGTATTATTATGATGCCTAGAATGTCAAATTTATATGCTTCAAAAAAAGATGATATAGCACAATCATATATAGAATTTTCATTAAGATTTATAATGTTTATATCATTAGCTTGTACTGCCGGGCTCATAGGCGTAGCGAATGATTTCATACCATTATTTTTGGGTATTAAATTTATAGAATGCATTTCTGTAATATATATACTTTCTATTTCAGTAATTTTTATTGCTTGGGCCAATGTTATCAGAACTCAATATTTATTACCAAAATCAAAAGACAATGTTTTCATTTGCTCAATTTTAGGTGGAGCCATTATCAATATAATAATAAATTTAATCTGTATTCCTTTTTTGGGTGCAAAGGGTGCAGCCATCGGAACTTTAACAACAGAAGTTATAGTTTGTTTGTTCCAAACTCTTTTTGTTTGGCATGATTTATCTATAAAATGTAGTTATTTTATTCAAATCATATGGTTTACAATTAGTTCTGTTATAATGCTATTTGTAATAAAATTCATTTCTGTTTTTGATTTAGAATTAAAAATAAAATTATTTTTTGAGATTATGTGTGGAAGTATAATTTATTTGATTCTTAACACAAAATATTGTCTAAAGATAATTAGATTAAAATAACTATTTTATAGTAAAATATCTATAGTATACAACAACAATAATAAATAATATTTAATCATAATAATTAACACTTGAAACTAAAAATAATAATGAATTCATATTTATTAAAAAATTTCTTGCAAAAAGAAATATATAAATGGTTATATAGATGTGGCAAATCTAAATGGGTGAGTAATGATATTTATCGAAGAATATATGGTACAGATATTAATTGGGACAATCCAGTTACTCTTAATGAAAAATTGATGGTTTTAAAACATAAAAAATTCTGGAATTCTCCTCCTCAAAGACTCATAAGTCAATGTGCAGATAAATATAATGTTCGTATATATGTAAGAGATATACATCCAGAATTATTGACAAATTTAGTAAATAAAGGAATTTATAATTCAACAAATGAAATAGATTGGAATTTATTACCTAACCAATTTGCATTAAAATGTACTCATGGTTGTAAAATGAATATAATTGTCTCCGACAAATCAAAAGTTGATCAGAATAATATATATAATCAGCTTAATAAATGGCAAAGACAAAAATTTGGTTATCAAACAGGTGAATGGCAATATCTTTTTATTGAACCAAGAATTCTATGTGAAGAATATTATGGTAATTCTGATGGAGCATATCCTATAGATTATAAATTGTTTTGTGCAAATGGAAAAATAATTTGTACAGAAGTTTGTTTTGAAAGAGAAAAAGGATTAAAAGTACTTTTCATGGATAATAATTGGAATAGATTATATATAGACAAAGCAAATTTGTCTGATAAGTATGTTATTAGTGAACCATCGCAATTCAATAAAATGAAAGAATATGCGATTGATTTGGCTAAACCTTTTAAATTTGTAAGAGTTGATTTTTATGAAATTAATGGAAAAATAAAACTTAGCGAATTAACTTTTACACCAGCTTTTAACTGTATATCATCTATAAATCAAAAGGGACAAATATTATTAGGAGAACAATTACAAATCGATTAATTATTTATATAATAAAAATATATAAATAATTTATATTCTAATAAAATAGTATAAAACAAAAGAGGTATTAAGAAATAATTTTAAATATAATATCACTTGTGTCCGGTTAAATTTAAACAAAATTTATTTTTGAGTCAAAAATACAATCGAAACAAAGCTCTTTGACTATTTATGATATCTACATACATACATATGTATAGGCTTTTCGTTTTTGGTTTTCTCAGATAAACATTTTCAAATCATCGCGCTCACAAAATTGTATCTAACTTATTGATTTTTAATTTGATATATGACAACCATTTCCAATTTAACCGGACAGTAGTAATATAATATATAAAATTCAAATAATGAAAAATAGTTAAATGAATAATAATGATAGTTTAACTCTTAAGAATAATTCTTTGATTTCTATAATTATTCCAGTATTTCAAGTAGAAAAATATCTTGACAAATGTTTATCATCGATAATTAATCAAACATATAAGAATTTGGAAATTATTATTATAGATGATGGTTCAACTGATAATTGTCCTGAAATTTGTAATAAATATCAAGCAGAAGATTCACGAATCAAGGTAATTCATAAGAACAATGAAGGATTATCAAGAACAAGAAACATTGGTTTGAGCTTAGCAAGAGGTGAATTTGTTAGTTTTGTAGATAGCGATGATTGGATTGAAACAAATATGTATGAAGTTTTGATAACTGAATTAAAAAAATCAAATGTCGATATAGTAGTATGCAGTTATCAAGTAGAATACGAGGATAAAAATAATGAAAAAAATAAATTTGAATCTATAGAAAAAAGACAATATACATCAGAAGAAGCATTAAAAATGATTATTAATTCTGATGGATATATAATGTCATTTGTTTGGAATAAACTATATAGAAAATCTTTATTGAATGATATAAATTTTATAGATGGTAAAATACATGAAGATACTTTATGGACTGCAAAAGTCATTGGAAAAGCCAAATTAATAAAATGTATAAATTATCCTTTTTACCATTATCTATATAGAAATGAAAGCCTTTCACATAATAAACAATACTTGAACCAAAAATTTCATGATTTAATATATATGTATGAACAAAGATTAGAATATATTCATAAATATTATCCAACAATTGAAACATTAGCTCAAGAAAATTTTCAAAAGTTATGTTGTTTGCAATACTTAGAAATTGGATTAAACAATCGACAATATGATGTAGATAAAAGAATAAGGAGAGAACTTTATCAGCATTTCAAAAAGTTTGGAATAAAAAGTATTCTAAAATTTAATAAAGCTGAGATATTAATATGTGGATTAATTTTCTATGCTTGTCCATTATTACTTGAAAAAATTTTTATATTTTATAAAAAAATAACTAAACATTTAATACATTATCATATTATTAGAAAAAATATAAAATAATAAGATAATATTTTTTTGACAATATGCTGTATTAACCTTTGTTTGTAAATATAAATCTTAATAAATTACTTATTTTTAATTTACGATGAACTGTATAGAACGTTTTGTTGAAATTTATCATTCTGAACCAGAAGACATTGCTTTTTGTCCATATCGAATATGCCCTATAGGTGCACATGTTGATCATCAGTTAGGGAAAATCACGGGATTGGCAATAGACAAAGGAATTCATATCGCATACCATTTGAAAAATAATGGAGTGATTGAGTTGTCATCACTACAGTTTGATAAGCGTGCACAATTTCATGTTCATGAAACACCCGAAATTAAGCAAGAAGACTGGGCTGACTATCTGCGTGGAGCGACCATCGCTCTGTCTCAGAAATATAGGTTGAAATATGGTCTTGCTGGTGTCATCGAAGGAAGTCTACCAATTGGAGGTCTTTCATCATCAGCGGCCGTTATAATCTCATTTTTGTCGGCGTTGTGCAAAGTGAATGACATTACATTAACGCCACAAGAGATGATTATGACGGCGCTCTGGGCGGAGAACCAATATGTTGGTGTATCCTGTGGAAAGTTAGATCAAAGTTGCGAAGTACTATCGAGACGGAATCGACTGCTTTACTTAGACACAAAAGATGACAGCTACGAACTAATTCCTACTTCATCCAAGATGAAACCGTATAGTATAGCGATTTTCTTTTCAGGGATTGAAAGGACTTTAGCCGGCTCCAAATTTAACATGCGAGTTGATGAAGTCCGTTCAGCAGCCTATGCCTTGAAGGCCTATTCCGGAATGGAATATGGGAAGTTCAAGGAAACATATCTGCGGGATGTTCCACGTGACGTGTTTGAACTGTACAATAGTAGACTACCTGACAATTGGCGAAAACGCGCGGAGCACTGGTATTCTGAGCAGGAACGTGTAGAACATGGGGCGGAGGCATGGCGGCGTGGAGATTTGGAGGAATATGGCAGATTGTCATTTGAGAGTGGTCGATCGTCCATTGAGAATTGGGAGACTGGGTCGCCTGAATTGAAGAAGTTATATGAGATTATGACAGAGACGGAGGGAATCTATGGGGGGCGGTTCTCGGGTGCAGGTTTTAAAGGGTGTTGCATGGCGTTAATTAATCCGGATTATGAAGAAGCTATCAAGGAGAAGATGACACGGGAGTATCTGAAGGTTTTCCCGCAGTTGGAAGGGAAGTTTTCTGTTCATTTCTGTCATAGTGAAAACGGCGTTTCCTTAGGCCGGTGACAATTCATAATTCACAATGCATAATACATAATTAATTTATATTAAACCACAAAATACACAAAAATGAAATGCTTGATTTTAGCCGCTGGATATGCAACTCGCCTTTATCCATTGACAGAAAACTTCCCCAAGCCGTTGCTGGAAGTTAAGGGAAAGACGATTCTTGATTGGCTGGTTGATGATATTGATTCGAGTGGATTGGTGGATCAATATATCGTCATCTCCAACCATAAATTTGTTGGACATTTTGAGAAATGGACCGGAACTAAGCAACAGAAAATAACTGTCTTGGATGATGGAACAATTACAAACGAGACGCGACTGGGAGCGGTAAAGGACATACAATTTGCTATAGACAAATTGAAATTGGATGATGATCTATTGATCATAGCAGGTGATAATGTTTTGGATTTCAGCCTAACAGTGTTTGTCCAATATGCGATACAGAAGAAAACATCGTGTATCATGAGGTATTACGAACCGAAGTTGGAACGGCTAAAGAAAAGCGGTGTAGTGGTCATCGATGATGATGGTCTTGTCATCGGCATGCAGGAAAAGCCACAAGAGCCTCAAAGTACATGGTGTTGTCCACCATTCTATTTTATTGTGAAAAAAGATGTTCCGATGGTGTCAAAAGGTATCGAGGCAGGCTGCGGGACTGACGCCCCAGGCAGTTTCATTGCATGGCTATACAAAAAAGTTTATGTATATTCCATGAAGATGCCGGGGAAACGCTACGATATTGGAACTCTGGAGAGTTATGAACAAATCAAGAATGAATACAAAGGGATTGTTCAATGAGTTCCTAAATGCGCGGCTAATAACAAATAATTTATACATAGTAAATGATCTTATGTATTAATAGATATAAACTTATATAGTAATTTTTTTTTATAATATATTTTAAATATATTTACAAAAATGAAAGAAGTAAAAACAGAAACTTTAATAGGACGTTCTCCTATAAAAGTCAATAACGATGAAATCTTAAACCACTTGACTAATAAAGTTATACTGGTTACCGGTGGTGGTGGTTCCATTGGTTCAGAGCTTTGTCGCCAGATTGCGGCTCATGCCCCAAAGCTTCTTATTATCTTCGATGTCTATGAAAACAACGCATATGATATTGAACAAGATCTAAATCATAGATATCTGAATCTTAATTTATTGATTATCATTGGATCTGTTCGAGATTCTGCTAAAATCAATTCTGTTTTTGAGAAATACCATCCAGAGATAGTATTCCATGCAGCCGCACATAAACATGTTCCGCTAATGGAATCATCACCCTGCGAAGCTATCAAAAACAATGTTTTGGGAACATACAAGACTGCATATGCAGCAGTCATGAATGGTTGTAAACGATTTCTCCTCATCAGCACAGACAAAGCCGTCAATCCAACAAATATTATGGGAGCCTCCAAACGCCTTTGTGAGATGGTTGTTCAGATGATGGATAAGATGGTGAGAAATGACGAGATCAATAGACTTCCTTTGATTGGTGCACATGCCATCGATAATGATTTGCAGTCAAAAATTGTGAAATTAGACAACAGGCCTTATCATGAAAATCATACTGAATTTGTAGCTGTTCGTTTTGGTAATGTTCTGGGTTCCAATGGTTCTGTCATTCCATTATTCTGTAAACAAATAGAAGCAGGTGGTCCTGTTACAGTGACTCATCCAGATATTATCCGCTATTTCATGACAATACCAGAAGCTGTCTCTTTGGTATTGCAGGCTTCTACATATGCAAAGGGAGGAGAGATTTTCATATTGGATATGGGCAAACCTGTCAAAATTGATACTCTTGCTCGAAAATTGATCAAAATGTATGGACTTCAACCAGATGTCGATATAAAAATTCAATATACTGGTCTTCGTCCTGGAGAAAAATTATATGAAGAGACGCTTATGGCGGAAGAAGGGCTCATGACGACTCCCAATAAGCTGATTCATATAGGCAAGCCAATCAATTTTGACATAGAACTCTTTCTCAAACAGTTGACTCAACTAGCTGAAATCAGTTATCAGAATGATGATGAAGCTATCATCAAATTAGTTTCTAAAATTGTGGCAACCTATCGTTATTCTCCTCATGGGCTTGATAATAAGACAGAAGCTTATAAAGCGCAAATCTGTCAAATCAAAGGATAATTTATGAAAAGCGCCGTCATCGCCAAACAGTTTGATGTTGAAGGACGTGTCTTCTCATGCGAATCCATGATTGAAGGCAACGTCAACGACACGTACCTTGCCATCTACAGGACGGTGTTCTCGGAGACACGGGCAGTCATCCAACGGATCAATACGTATGTCTTCCGCGAGCCTGACAAGCTCATGGAGAACATGCACCGCGTCACGGAGCATGTCCATGCCGTCTATGAGGCGGAGCAGGACGATCCCGACACGGACCGCATTTGGCAGCTGCCGAAGGTCATCCCGACGCGCGACGGGAAAGACTTCTACATCGACGAGGACGGCAACACCTGGCGGGCCATCACGCAGATCGCCAGCGCGAAGTCGTATGATAGGATTCAAAGCGCGGAGCATGCGCATGAGGTCGGCGCCGTATTGGGCAAGTTCCACCACGCCATATCGGACATGCCGTGCGACAGCCTACACGACACCCTGCCCGGCTTCCACATCACGCCCGGATACTTTCCAAAGCTCGACGAGGCGTTGAAGACGAAGGACGGCCAGACACGGCTCAATGCCACAAGAGTTGCACACAACGTGTTGGTATTTTTGGAAAAGCGCCGTGACTGGTGTTCTGTATTGGAGGACGCGAAAGCGCGTGGCGAACTGTCGATACGGCCGATCCACGGCGACCCGAAGACGGCCAACGTCATGATCGACGACATGACGAACAAGGGGACGGCGATTATTGATCTGGACACGGTGAAGCCCGGACTCGTCCACTACGACATCGGCGACTGTCTGCGGTCGTGCTGCAATCCGGCGGGGGAGGAGACGCACGACATCTCGTCGGTGACGTTCGACACGGATTTGGCGGACGCGGTGTTGTCGGGATATAGGGAGCAGGCGAAAGGATTCTTGACGGAAGCGGAGAAATACTATTTATATGATGCTGTGCGGCTGATCGCGTACGAGCAGGCGCTGCGGTTCTTCGCGGACTACATTGCGGGGGATGTGTATTACAAGGTGAGAGAAGAGGGGCAGAATCTGATGCGCGCCCGCGTGCAGGTGCAGCTGTGTCGGAGCATCGAGGCGAATGAGCCAAAAATCAGACGCATGCTAGAGTCACTCTAGCATGCGTAATGCTGAATGCTGAATGCTGAATGCTGAATTAATTAAGAACCACGAAAGACACGAAAAGACACGAAAACGTTGGGCTATGGCTGCTTCGCAGAACTAATTGCCCGCGGGTTGTCACCCACGGATTATATTCTGCCACCGCGACGCGGTTCTATTTGGTATTTTTCGCTTTCCGTGGGTTATCACCCACGGCTGTAGTATAGTCACCGCGACGCGGTTCTATATGGCTGTTTTGCAATCATTATGAATTATGCATTATGAATTATGCATTGAAGGAAGCCCACGACTGTAGTATGTCACCGCGACGCGGTTCTATGTGGTTGTAATACATAAATTATTAATTGTTAATTGTTAATTGTTAATTAGGAAAGTATTATGGCAAAGCGGATTTATTTGTCGAGCCCGTATACACACGGGGAGGAAATGCAGTTTGTAAAGGAGGCGTTCGACACGAACTGGCTGGCGCCGGTCGGGAAGAACATCGACGGGCTGGAGGCGGAGATCAACGCCGTGCTGAACCGCGGGACGGCGTCGGGATACCGTTCGCTGGCGCTGATTTCGGGGACGTCCGCCCTGCATCTCGCGCTGAAACTGGCGGATATCAAGCAGGGTGAGACCGTCTTCTGCAGTGATTCGACGTACTGCGCGACGGCATTCCCCGTCAGCTATGAAAACGGCAAACAGGTCTTCATCGACGCGGAGCGCGACAGCTGGAACATGGATCCGAAGGCGTTGGAACTTGCATTCCAGAAGTATCCGCAGACGCGCCTCGTCATGTACGCCCACCTGTATGGGACGCCCGGCAAGATGGACGAACTGCTGGATGTTTGTAAGAAACACAACGCCATCTTGATAGAGGACGCGGCGGAGGCGCTGGCGTCGTCGTACCACGGCCGCCCGTGCGGGACGTTCGGGCTGTACAACGCCATCAGCTTCAACGGCAACAAGATCATCACGACGTC
>JAEEGL015546235.1_pt1 | contig 21458 bp, 17 predicted proteins | sample 9134231 | NCBI WGS metagenome assembly JAEEGL01 (sample SAMN16246548, study PRJNA631951) | gut metagenome | biome: gut microbiome; feature: rumen; material: fiber-attached | host: Bos | place: Iran: Karaj | collected 2018-10
CTTCCTCAAATGCTTCGCTGCCCTCGAGACCGGCTGCCACATCACACGCTATCATTATCGGTGCCTTCTTATATTCCTTTGCTGCCGCCATTGCACCGTTACACTGATATTCGCACAGATCGGGGCGGTTGCTGAGCGTGACTTTACCGTATTTTTCAGCATAACCCGCACCCGCAAACGCCTCTGAAACAAGCTGCGATATCTCATCAATTATTGTTTTCATTGTTTTTCTCCGTATTTTTATCTGTATTTATTTCTGTGCTTTTATCTGTACTTTTTTCTGTATTTTTCACAGTGTCTTTATCTGCACTGCTTTCCTTACTTTTCTCTATACTGTTTTCCGTGCTCTTATGCTCTGTATTCCCGCTACCGGATGTTGTTTGGGACTTCTCAGCGGCCTTACTGTCTGATTTATTCCCGGTTTCTTTATCTGAGCTGCCCTTATTGCCGGTATTGTTTCCGGCAGGCTCCTCTGCTTTCTTTTCCGGTGTATCGGAACCGTCCTCTTCCCTGTCGTCCTGACGTTTCATCTTAACAGGGAAGGCCATTTCATAATTACCCATTATGAGGGATGAACCGTCTTCTGATGTAAGAGTCATCACACCCTCTTCTATCACGACATTCATACCGGTCTCACCTATATACAGCCTTCCGTCCTCAACCCGGTACGGAATCGGCTGATCCATGCCCGCATTCTTAAGAAGCTCATCAAGAGCCTCTCTGAAATTAAGCTTTTTCTTTATGGAATCCTTAATTCCGGAAGCCCCGTACATATATTTTATCCAGTTGGATACCTCGGATGAAGAAAGTCCCTCAACCCCTATCCCGTTATTAACGGCATCAACCGCAAGATCAAGAATCTTATCGACATAATCATTCAATGCATCGTAATCAACCGACACATTTATGGTATCATCTTCCTTTATATTGAACAGGAATACGATCGGTATCTTCATTTTCGAAAGATCAACCGCAAATCCCCTTGCTTTGATGAATTCCTCGACTTCTTTGTGCGCATCATATTCATATGCCCACTTACCGATAAGCTGATCCGCTACCGCTGCATTGCACTTCTGCATATTCTCCTGTGCGCGTCCGTAGTATCTTTCATCCTCTTCAATAACCTCTTTATATCCGTCGATTGCCTCCCTGTACTTACCGTGCATGAAGTTCTTCTCTGCCTTATCGAAAGCGCGGCGGCTGTCATTGATACGTTCTATCCTTGCACTCAGTTCTTCGAATTCGGCGCTGTCTTCAAGAACGTTTCCCGCAAGTGCGTCATATTCAGCCATGACCTCATCGTAAGTAATCCCTTCTCTGATATAATCATCGCAGAGCTTTCGTGCCCGCTCTATCATGGACACCTTGACTTCTTCCTTTTTTTCTTCTGTCGGAAGCTTCTCATACAGCTCTGTAACCGTAACTATATCCTCCGTCTCAATCGCTTCGTCTATCTTATCGGACGGACGTTCTACCAGAATATACCAGGTTCCGAAACCTACGGCAATCAGGATCAGAATAATCCCGACCGCAAGAGGCATCTTACTCTTTTTCTTATCTGAATTGTAGGTATCTGCCGAATGCGTTTCCGTATATGTATCCGGTCTGTATGAAGCCGCAGGGATCCTCCCTGCTGATTCTTTACTCTCTGCAGGTTCGCTGCCGCCCGGATAACCGTCGGGAGATGTTCCGGCATTATCTCTACCCATGACCTTATCACGCTGCTCGAACATTTCCCGGACTGTAGCTTCTATCGGATCATCCGCTGACACTGTCTCAGGTATCCTGTCTGCTGATGATGCCACCGGTTTCATTTCCGATCCCTTACCGGCTTTCTCCCACTCATACAGGTTTTTACCCTCTCTGAGACGTTCCTTATCCTTCTCTATAAGTATATCCAAAGCCGAACGTACATTGTTATTAAGACGCGAGCCGCACATATAGCAGGCATAATCGTCATCAGCCACTCTGGTTCCGCATTTAGGACAAAACATAGGCACCTCCTTTTAATTAAGGCATTGCTTATCTTAAGTCATCTTCCTCTTCAGCCTTCATCATCCTCTTGTATTCATACATATTTTCATCGGCACGCTTCAAAGTATCTTCGATACCACAGTCGCTGTTCCTGTCATATATTGCATATCCTATTGCCGCACTTGTTCTCTCCCATGGCTCGAGCTCCTCCTCCTTAAGACTGTGCTCAACACAGGCCCTGAACTGTTCAACATTCTTTTCTATATTCTGAAGATCACGATTTTCCGTCACTACGACAAATTCATCCCCGCCTATACGGAACACTGCCGAACGCTTGAATATGGAGCAGAGGGTATCGCACAGATTACATATGACCCTGTCTCCTTTTTCATGCCCATAGGTATCGTTTATCGTCTTAAGATCGTTCATATCTACCATAACGATACCGATCTTATCACGTCCGGACATTATCCTCTCGTTGATCCTGGCAACCTCGGCATCATAGCTTCTCTTGTTCCTGATACCGGTAAGGGCATCCCTGTTGGCTTCCTCAAACATTATGGCTGCATGTTCTCTCGTGGAAAGCAGCTCCTGTTTGGTCGCAAACAGATTCTCCACCTGTTCGTTAAGATCTCTCTCCATCTTCTTCATCGCTTCGGATAAAGCTTCGATCTCATCACCTGTTTTTATATCAAGCGCTGCAAAATCATTCCTCTCTACTCCACCCAGTTCCATTTCGCCTTCATTTTCGGAAAACACGCTGTATGAGGATGCGACAGATGCCATACGGTTTATCGGACTAACGATCATCCTGTCCACAAGGATCATGCTTGCCAATGCCAGTACCAGCATAAGGCATACCGACACGATGCTGTACACCATCCCGTAATGCCTTAGGAGCATGGCAATATCGTCGGCTGACATCGCAGACTGTCCATTCCTTGCCTGCTGTTCAAAATAGTTGTACAGCGCAAAGATGGCAAGACAGTACAGCACCATTATTCCTCCCATAAAGACTGCAGTTCTTCTTCTGAGTGAAAGCTTCATAACTCTGCCTGCGCCTCCTTAAGGTGAATGCGGTTTATTACGAAAACAGTACCTATCATCAGCACAATACCCAGCGGAAGACAGATGATCCAGTTTCTCACAAAGCCGGCTATTATATATACGACAAAGGAAACACCTGCTGCCGTAAAAGCATAAGGAAGCTGGGTGGACACATGTCTGATATGATCACACTGCGCACCCGCGCTTGCCATGATCGTTGTATCGGAGATCGGTGAACAGTGATCTCCGCAAACAGCACCGGCCATGCAGGCAGATATGGATATTATCATAAGCTCATTTGACAGATTGGCACCAAACACCTCAACCACTATCGGAATAAGTATCCCAAAAGTACCCCATGAGGTTCCTGTAGCAAAAGCCAGGAATGCGCCGATAATAAACACGATTGCAGGAAGCATGCTCATAAGAGCATGTTTGTCGGCTATTGCCGTCACCAGACTGCCTACATAATCCGCAGCTCCCAGTGAATCTGTCATGGCTTTGAGCGTCCAGGCGAACGTAAGTATCATAATTGCCGGAACCATGCTCTTAAATCCCTCCGGTATCGCATTCATACATTCGGTAAACGAAAGTACATGTGTGGAAACCATGAATATTACAGTTATGATCAATGCACAGACCGACCCATACACAAGACCTACCGAAGCATCCGAATTGGAAAATGCATCCACAAAAGTCTCACCTTCAAAGAAGCCTCCGGTATATATCATTCCTATTACACATGATACTATTAGAACAACTATAGGGAACACCAGATGAATAACCTTTCCTTTTCCGGATACAGGAGGATTGGGCTGATCCTCCGCACCTGTAAGACTGGGATGTTCATCGATTTCAGGTTCCTTTATCCTCTTCTGCTCTTCTGCCCTTTTCATCGGACCATAATCGATTCCCGAGAAAGTAATGGTAAACATCATTATCAGTGTAAGCAGTGCATAGAAATTATACGGTATAGCTCTTATAAACAATGTAAGGCCATTGGCTCCATCCACAAAACCTGTCACGGCTGCCGCCCAGGAGGATATCGGTGCTATTATACATACGGGAGCCGCCGTGGCATCGATAAGATATGCCAGCTTCTCCCTTGATATCTTATGCTTATCGGTAAGCGGCCTCATAACAGAGCCTACTGTCAGGCAGTTGAAATAGTCATCAATAAAGATCAGAACTCCAAGTATTATGGTTGCCACCTGTGCTCCCGCTTTGGTCTTTACATGATCTACAGACCATTTACCGAAGGCTGCCGAACCTCCTGCCCTGTTCATAAGCATGACCATACTTCCCAGTACCACAAGGAAGATAAGGATTCCGACATTCCAGCTGTCAGACAGCTGCCCTATCATACCATCAACAAATACATGCTGCATTGTTCCCGTAAAACTGAAGCCCGAATACAGCAGACCTCCGGCCAGTATTCCTATAAACAGCGAAGAATAAACCTCCTTTGTTATAAGTGCAAGAGCTATCGCAATGACCGGCGGCAGCAATGCCCAAAAAGTATTAACATACATTTTGATTCCTCCTGTAAATACATATTAACTATTCAGAACAGAGAATGATATTTGTTATATTTTTATATTATATGTGCTGTTCTAAATAGTATATACATATTAATATACCTAATATAGAGGTATCTGACAAGATATCAAAACACAGAAAAAACTTAAAGCTCCGAATAAAAATATAACAAAAAACGTCCTGCAGAATATATTTGATATCCTGACAGGACGTTATTTACTTTTTATGCAATTCATGCCTTCGCTTCGAAGAAGCAGCCCATCTGTCTGAACCCTTCTTCCTCCTCCTTTTTCATTAATAGCTCATCATATACGGATCTTCTTTTCTTACCGCTGCCTTCCTTATCCCTTCTCCTGTTGCCGTACAGGTTCTTATGCGGCATGGTCGCCACAACAGCCGGTATATCAGGCGGAACGGACGGCGGCGGAAGTTCGTAAGCTACACCTACCATATTGATCATAGGATCACCTCCCATATAATACACAACCGGTTCTCTTTCATAATATATATCGGCTTTTTACGTGTATTATTATAGGGAATGAATTATTTATTTCGTTTCCATAAGTCCGGTCATCGTAAGACCCATGCCGGTCTTGAATCACAAAAAGCTGAGCCGGAAGAAACATCTCCCGGCTCAGCCACAATTGTGTTTTCCACTGCATACACTTTCTACAGCATACCCTTCAGCTCGTTAACATCAAGGGTTCTCATCCACCACTCGGGATTACCCGTATAAGCCCAGTTCTGCGCCAGGGTATTCCACTCCTGCGCCGTAAAGGTTCCCACATTACCCGACTTATCTGTAAAGATACGGTTACCCATCGCATCTATCGACAGGGAGCCGCGCATTGCCTGTTCCTTTCTTTCGCGTTCCCTGCGTTCCTCTTCTTCGCTCCAGCCTCCGTTTATCTGTTCAAGTTCCTGTTCGCTGAGTTTTTTTTCTATATCTGCCATTGTATTTTCCTCCTTATAGCCATTCTTTTTAACAACCGGTTAATTCTGTTTTCACTTCATGCCTTTTATTAATCCCCGGCTGTTTCACCGGCTTTGATTTCTTGCATTTGTTTATACGCTGGAAAAAAATTTCTGGCATATAATAGTTCACTAATTGTCTCAGCCCTTGTAGCCAATCTCATCGGCAAGCTTCTTCTCAATAACCACAATTGCATCGCGGTGAAGACGCATGAAGGTTGCCGGGCACTGAGGATCGATCTTGTCATCAAGGAGAAGCTTCCTTGCAGCATCCTGCTTGTTTCCGTTGATTATCATAAGAAGGGTCTTAGCCTTCATTATGCTTCCCATTCCCATTGTTACGGCATACCTCGGAACCTCGTCGCGGCTCTCGAAGAATCTTGTGTTGGCATCTATCGTGCTGTCCTCAAGCGTCTCCTTGTGAGCCTTCTCGTAAAGAAAAGCACCAGGCTCATTGAAACCGAGATGTCCGTCGGGGCCTACACCCAAAACCTGAAGATCGATATCCGTCTTATCAAGAATATCGTTGAATTCCTTAAGGTTGGCTTCCACATCGCCCGTACCTTTGGCAACATAGGTATTGGCTTTATCAATATTTATATGGTTGAAGAGATTGTCATCCATGAAGAATCTATAACTCTGCGGATGATCCGGAGCAAGTCCCACATATTCGTCAAGATTTACGGAATGAACCTTGGAGAAATCAAGTCCTTCCTCCTTACATCTCCTTGCAAGCTCCTTATACATGCCGACAGGTGATGAACCTGTTGCCAGACCCAGTGTACATCCGGGATTCTCCCTTACGAGCTTCTCGATAACATCAGCCGCTTTCTTAGCGCCTTCTTCATAAGTATCCGCTACTATAACCTTCATATTTTTCTCCTTTTTAATCCTTTGTCCTCTGTCTTTAAAATTTTCTTAACTTAATCCTGATCTCATCTGCAGCCGGTTCCAACCTGCAGTTTTTTCGAAGATTCATATATACTGATAAACTACTTCCACTTAACCACTATCTTCTTGGCTTCCTTGTATATGCTGTTGTGCGGGATAACACCGCGAACACACGAAACAGGATATACATTGGAATTCTTTCCGATGACCGTTCCCGGATTAAGAACCGTATTGCAGCCGACCTCCACTCCGTCTCCAACAAGTGCTCCGACCTTCTTGCGTCCTGTCTCAAGAAGCTCGCCTTCGTTCTTGATCACAACAAGCTGTTTATCTGATTTTACGTTACTCGTAATAGAGCCTGCTCCCATATGAGCCTTGTAACCCAATATCGAATCACCTACATAATTGTAGTGGGGAACCTGAACATTATCGAACAGGATAACGTTCTTAAGCTCTGTGGAATTCCCTACAACACAGTTATCTCCTACCAGTGCCGAGCCTCTTATGAAGGCACCCGGACGGACCTCTGTCTTATGTCCTATTATGCAGGGACCGCCGATATAATTGTTGGGATAACGCTTCGCATCCTTTGCTATCCAGACATCCTCCTCGGGATGATCGTATTCCTCGGGATCCAGTCCCTTTCCGATCTCAAGTATAAGATCCTTAATACCCTCAAGAGCTTCCCACGGATATGTGAACTGCTTAAGATAGTCCGCAGCCTTTGTGTGTGTAAGATCATAAAGATCACTTATAGCCAGCTTCATATCATTCCTCCTAATGACCATTCTCTGTTATCATAATACCTATTCACTACCCACGTACCTTGATGAGATGTCCGGATGCTTTCATCGCATCGATTATCTCGTCAACACACTTCTCACAGTCCTTATAAGTAGCAGCCTCAGACATAACGCGCAGCACGGGTTCTGTACCGGATGCACGCAGAAGCACGCGTCCGTCATTGCCAAGATATGCCGTTGTATCATCCACGGACTTCTTAACCGCAGGATCGTCAAGCGTCTTTTCCTTATCGTCCACCTCTACATTCTTAAGCACCTGGGGATACATCTTAACCTCGGACGCGAGCACGGAAAGCGGAAGCTGCGTTTCCACCATAACAGTCATCAGCATGATGGCAGTTACCAGTCCGTCTCCGGTATGAGCGTATTTTCTGAAGATCACATGTCCGGACTGTTCCCCGCCGAGCATATGGTTATTCTCCTTCATGTTCTCATAAACATATCTGTCGCCTACCTTGGTCTTCTCATAATTGATCCCGATATTGTCAAATGCCTTGTAAAGTCCGAAATTCGACATAACCGTCGTTACAACGGTATTGCTCGGAAGCATTCCCTTATTCTTTAAATGCTTTGCACAGATATACATTATCATGTCGCCATTGACTACATCACCATACTCGTCAACCGCAAGACATCTGTCCGCATCGCCGTCGAACGCAAAGCCTACATCGACCTTGTTCTCACGAACGTATTTCTGAAGGCCTTCGATATGAGTCGATCCGGCATTCATGTTGATATTCACGCCGTCCGGAGTATTGTTCATAACATAGTTCTTGGCTCCGAGCGCATCAAATACGGCACGTCCGATCATCCATGAGCTTCCGTTTGCGCAGTCAAGAGCCACCTTACGGTTCTCAAAGGATACCGGAGCTATCGAGGTAAGATACCCTATGTATCTGTTACGCCCTGAGTAGAAATCAATAGTCTGTCCGATCTTGTCGTCAGTAGCTTCAGTGACACCTTCAAGCTCACCGTCAATGTAGCGCTCCACCATGTCCTGAACCTCATCCTCCATCTTCTCACCCTCGCCGTTGAGAAGCTTGATACCGTTATCAAAGAAGGGATTATGGCTTGCAGAAATCATTATACCGCAGTCAAAGCCCTCTGTTCTTGTTATATAGCTTACACAGGGAGTGGTCGTTACATGAAGCAGATATGAAAATCCGCCAGTTGATGTGATCCCGGCAGATAAAGCATTCTCATACATATATGACGAACGCCTTGTATCCTTGCCTATCACGATCTTAGCCGGTCTTTCCTTGCTGTAATACCATCCGAGGAACTGACCGATCTTGAATGCATGCTCCGCAGTAAGCACTACACCTGCCTTGCCGCGGAATCCATCTGTTCCAAAGTATTTTCCCATAGTTCTTTTCTCCTTTTTTCCCGAACCGGGATCACTGTTTCTTGCTTCCTTGGTCCTGCCGTCATATGGTCTTGCGGCATCTTCGGGGATCAGCCACAGCTTCCCTTCCTTCTTCGCACCGCCTATCTTACCGTCGCGACACAGCATGGTGATGCGCCTTTCTGTCATATCCCATTTAACGGCAGCCTCATGAACGTCGACGTATTTCATTTAGCTCTCCTTTACACTTACCGCCCAAAAAAATCTGCGGTACAAATGAAACAATATGTCATGTTACATTTGTACCGCAGACAGGTTTATTTGTCAAGATATATTTTGTGTTTTATGTCAAATTATTTGTCATTTATGTCAAGATATAAATATCCAAATGTCAGGTTACCTTTGTTATTCTTGTCATTAAAGCTTAACCTTGGCTTGTTTCCGGTAAAATTCTGCCCCATAACAAAGTATCTGCTCATAACCGGGGATATCTTCAGCATACTTTTCATCTATTATCTGTTTTATGGCCTTATTGGATATCGACATAAATATTTGAGTTTAATACTTTTTCAAAAGCTCCGGCTTCCGGATTAAGGTATATCCCCATTGCAATTCCCCCTGTTACTGCAAAGCAAATGATTTATCCGCATTTACACGAACGGCCCGGCCACTATCCTGCCTTCCCTCTTCGCACCGTTATAATCGGTATCAAATATGATATCGTTTCCGTCGGGATTCTCGAAGCGTTCCTCCGGTTCGAAAGCTTCACCGAGCGTATCCGAACATATAAGCTTAGCCTCGGGAAGATACTGCGCCACATTTGTCTCAACAGTATATTTCCCGTCTTCATTCTTTAATTCGATACTGATCTCATGCTCGGTATCAACCGTATAATCCTCCTCAATATCGCATGGCTTTGCACCATTAAAGAAAACATTTCCGCCCGTCCATACGGGAAGCGGTATGTAGAACCTTTCGCGCGACAGGGATGAACCTTCTCCGCCGTAGCCTTCAAAGCATGACTTCCATTCATCCTCCTTCATATATCCGCTGTATCGTACCGTTCCCGCAACGAGGTTCATTTCATCCCACTCATACTTCCCTGTCACGTTAACCACCGGTAGTTTTTCCGATATCCTGAATTCCTCGGGATCCGGGTTCTTTCCGTCCAGTCCTCCGCCATCACAGATATCGATCATTCCCTGCCTTACCTTGGGCTGTACAAATATGTTGTTATAGAACCTGACATCTCCGTGAAGCACAGTCATTACACCTGTGATAGACGTACTGTGCGGCTTATGGATAGGAGTATATCTCGGCGACGGATATTCTGCCGTCCCGTTTAGCACACCGCGTCCTACTCCGCAAACAGAGCCGTAGAACAGATTGTGTACAAATGCAACTCCCTGAGCGGGTATACGTACACAGCGCTCAGACAGCATAATATTATTATCTACAAGAGTGGGACCGTGGGCTATCTCAATCCACAGATCCTCACCCATTCCAAGGCCATCCATAAATTCGGGCTTAAGAAGATGATCCCTTGACATACAGTTATCATGGAAGAGATTGGAAGAGACTCTGGTTCCCTGACACTGCCAGTCAAGCCATATTCCCCTCACGCAGTCATGGAAATGATTATTCCTTATTATCACATCAATCGCAGCATGGAACTTAATTCCGCCTATCTCGGCACCCGCGAGATTTCTCTTATTGTTTATATGATGTATATGGTTATTCTCAATAACCGAGAATACACATCCGAGATTGCCGACTATTCCCGTCTGCCCACAGTCATGGATATTACAGTTCCTTACAATATGTGAACCTATCGTCTCTTTGCTCCATCCGTCAAGCTGGGCTATGAAGGAACAGTCACGCTGGGTCTGGGCTCCGTCCTTGTATTTATACTTAAGCCACTTGTTATCATTGCCCTGCTGCCTGTACTTGCCAAGCGATATTCCCGAGCACTTGGATTCCGAGATATCACAATCCTCTATTATCCAGCCCTTGGACCAGTGCGGACCTATCATTCCTTCCTGAAGCGCGGTGGGGGGTGCCCATTGCGTAGCAGACTTGGTAACGGTAAAGCCGCTTAATGTAATGTAATCAACATGCTCACAAACCGGCCAGAAGCAATGTGGACGTACGTTTATCTCAACGCACTCCTTATTGGGATCCTTCCCCTGAAAATTAGCGTATATCACAGTCTCATCCGAGTCTTCCGACTGACAGGTAAACCATGTATGTTTGGTAAAATCACGATCCCATGAAGCATCAAAGAACTCAGGATCAAGCACCTTGTCAAGACTGTCCTTTTCATACATGGATTTGCCGTTAATGAACACCTCTCCCGTATGCACAGGAACGGTTATATTAAGCCAGTCACCGCTTACAAGGGTCGTATACGGGTTATAAGCTCCGAAATATGAATTAGGAACCGTAAGCTTCCATGTATCACCTTCATAAAGCTCCCATGTATCGAACCTGTCCGCTCCGGTTATTACTGCCTCAAGCGGCCTCTCTGAACGGTATACTATCCTGCTGTTTTCTTTTCCGGCATTAATGGGATTTACATCCTCACGGTATATACCGGGAGCGACAATAACCTCATCACCCGGCATGGCAATATCAGCCGCAGCTCCAATCCTCTTAAAGGGTTTCTCTTTGGTTCCGTCACCGTTTCTTACCGCATTGCAGTTTACATAAAGCACCATAACTCCCACGCTCCTTCTCTGTTTTATTCATTTAAAGTCTCTGTATTACAAGGTATAACAAGGTAAATTCCACTCTTTTGCTATTCACGATCCGCAGATTAAATATCTGTTCGTTTCTCAATACATTTCTTAACACAGAATAAATATTCGTTTGCCCCGGTATCCGGGATCATCATGATAAAGGCTTCACATTTTCTGTATACCCCATCTGCCTGCTTAATATTGAAAACATCCGCTATATAACCTTCTCCGGACTCTTCTACCCTGCCGGCCAGTGTTGATGATTTCAGGAATTCAACGCATCTTTCTTTTTCCGGTTCGGGAACCATATTGTCTGCAAAGTATTCTATACTCTTCTGCAGATCACGGGTTTCTATTGCATCCCTGTCCACATATTTGAAGCCTCCAAGCAAAGGCATAATAGTGTTCTCGCTTAAATTCACTGCCTGTACTGTTTCGAACAGAAGATTCAGCTCCTTTAGCATTGTATCCATCTTAAGCCTGTCATCCGGCTTGCTGTCAAGTGACAGATTTACGATCGATCCCTTAATGATGTGGTGACCTCTGTTCTCAGCTATTGACTGAACGGTAAGACACAGATAGCTCCCGCCTACTGTATAATAGAAGGTTTCAGGGACACCCGACCTCTCTGTTATATGGGCAAATTCCTGATACTTCTTAATCAGCGGAGAGCCGCTCTTATATGTATATCTGTCTATTTCTTCAAGAGTCATGTTAGGATCTGTAAATACCTGTGCACGGTAGCTTTGGTTCATAAACAGTGTTTTAAACTCCGTACCGTCATCCTCAATTATCTCAAGCGGAACATCCGTAAGTCTTGCATGAAAACCCGCAATATCATAAAATTCCTGCCACTCGATACCCTCAGTTTCGATACCTTTCTTGCTGAGATGCTTAAATACATCATCAATGGGCTCAGGCTTGCCGTAATAATATCCCTGGATCCTTCCACAGCCGATATCCTTTAGGAATTCCAGCTGCTCCTTTGTCTCCACTCCCTCGGCAAGGGTCCGCATCCCTATATCCTTGGCCATGGATACAACAGATCTCATTATGCTCTTGGACTTCTCGGTAAACGGAGACAGAAAGTTCATGTCCATCTTCAGCAGATCGAACTTGAAGCCCTTCAGAACTGTGAGCGATGAATATCCGCTTCCGAAGTCATCCATCCATATCTCATATCCGGCTCCCGTGAAATCCTCGATCACCTTCGTCATAAGCTTCTCATCGGATGCTATCATGCTCTCGGTTATCTCTATATGAATATGATCCTTCGGGATTCTGTATTTCGCAACTGCCGCTTCAACTACCTCAAGCATATCGCAGAGCACGAAATCAAGCCTTGAGAAGTTCACCGATACCGGTACGACCGGCTTCCCTTCATCCATTCTCTCCCGAAGGCATGCGCACACCTTGCGGACAACAAAGGAATCCAGCTTATGGATCGTTCTCGCATTCTCAAGCGCGCCTATAAATCTGTCCGGAGGCAGGAAGCCAAGCTCCGGATCTATCCACCGTATGAGTGATTCCATACCGCACAGCTTACCCGTAAGCGTTCTGACTACCGGCTGGAAATATACCTTCAGCCATTCCTTCTCTATTGCCTCGTCTATCTTCTCCGATACGTGTTCAACCGTCCTTATCTTCTCGGCAAGTTCGCTCGAATATTCGGCTATATCATTGTTCTTGTCATGCTTGATATGATCGCAGGCGATCTTGGCACATGACAGTGCCGATTCCACATCGAAATCATTGCTCTGCACAAACCTGTATATACCCATTTTACAGATAACACTGAATTCATTTCCAAAGGTATCATAGAAGATGTGTTCCGCATTGGATGCCTTGGTTACCACTCCGTCATATTCCGAAAAAACGGCAAAATGATCATCGGAAATCCTCGCCACGAAGGAATTCTCAAAGCATTTGGTCAATATCTTCGAGATAACCCTTAAGCATTCATCTCCTTTTGCCACTCCGTTTTCAATATTAAGACGTTTGAAATTCACAAGATTAACATATATTATCGCATATTCGGTCCCATCCGAATCCGAACGTCCACGTCCAAGATCATTTGCATATCTGTCGAATCTCGACTTGCCCAAAAGCCCGGTGATACCGTCATAATCCACTCCTGCATTATCCCTGCTGTGGAGGAATAAATACGCATAAAAAATATCCCCCGCTTCATCATCATGAACAAGTGTCCAATGATTTACGACCCGGTGGATATTACCCTTGGCTGATTTTATATTAAAGAAAACATATCCGGAGTCTGCAGGTGACTCCTTAAGATACATCTTTATTTCCCTGCCTATTACATCAGGAGAAGGATCATGGATAATGCCGTCAAAACTGCCTCCCGTATATGTCATGAATTCATCGATATCTGCACAATCAAACAGTCTGATCAGATTATCACTGACATACAGAAGCCTGTGATCCTTATCGGCACTATAAACAAAAGCTCCGCCCAGAAAGTTCTGGACAAATGCTTCTTCAAACCTGTTGTCGGTGTTTTGGGGATCGGCCATACGCACCTCCTCTGTCCGGATTCTAAATGCCGTATTCACAGAGCATACCTGTTTCAAAACAGAGTCTGTGGGAATAATATTATAACATATTCTGTGTTCAGTTGTCCATGAACGAGTACAGTGCAGGCTTGGGTTCGTAATTACTGTCAAAAAGAAGCGGATACTGCTTAATCTTTCCGTCCGCGCCCCCGCCTGCGGGATTAAATGTCTGGAGCCATGAATTTCTGTCAATAACTCCCCACGTTGTTATGCCGCCTGTCTTTATTCCATCTGCACGGGCCTTTTTGAGTACATCATATAATTCTTTCAGATACTCTGCCTGCTCCTCATAAGCCTCTCTTATCTCTTCCTCCGAGTCCCCTGTCTCCTTCTCTGCCCTCAGATCAAGTTCGGTTAACATAACTTTATCCACAATCCCGCCATATGCCCGTACCGCTTTGTCAAACTGTTCGGGAGTGGGCTTGTTCACACAGTAGTGCCCCTGCATGCCGAAACCGTCTATCCTTGTACCCGGCGCATCCTTCACATCCTGTATGAGACTGATTATGCCCTTCATCTTACTTTCCATGCATTCATTATAATCGTTGTAATAAAGATCCACCTCGGGCGAAGCATATTTATTGGCATATCTGAAGGCATTTATTATAAATTCGTTGCTCTTATATACATGCCACCAGCTTGATTTGATGGTATGGACCGGATCGGTAAGACTGTCGTTACCTGCTTCCGTATCCTTTCTGTATGTACCCGAAGCATCGCTTACAGCCTCATTGACAACATCCCATCCGTAGAAGAGTCCGTTATATCTGCTGCCCTCTCCTATATAATACTCAAGCATGGACTTGATATACCATTCAAGGCGCCTGTCCATGGTCTCCTTGGACACATAATCTTTCGATGCATCATAATCCTCATGAAAGAACCATTCCGGAGCCATGGAATGCCACACAAGCACATGTCCCCTTACCTTAATAACCCTGTCGGGGTGTGCCGTGTTCCATTCAAGGATCCTGTCAAGCATCGCATCCGGTTTCGAATGGTCAAGAGTAGGAACAGTAATCATTTCACCGTTTAGCTCCTCCTCATGAAGGCTTCCCGCGGGGCATACGGCGTTACTGTACCCGAACATGCAGTCCATCTTAAGTTCATTCTCGAGGGTTACCGCATTGAAATGTTTATGCACTATATCCATCAGACGCCCGTCGTTTATGGTATAAATATTTATTGCGGCACCTGCTATCGCACCGTCTCCCAGTCCGCTCTCAGACGAAAGCGCGGCATACAGAGAATCCTCTTCCTTATTTTTCTCAGGATCCTGCTTTCCTTCATCTGTCACAGCCTCGGCTCCATCCGTGCCTGCTTTCTCACTCGTATTTGCAAATACTTCTCCGTTATCCTGTGTGGATTCCCCATTTCCGCCATCCGTATCAGTTCCCACAAAAGTATCCTCTGATTTCAGTCCATCGCTTTCTTTTCCCGAAAGAATATTTATACTTTCCTTAAGCTCAGAGCATCCGGAGGTGATAAACAAAAAAGATAATATAATGGTACTGATGCATACCCTTATATACACCGGCTTTATCCGCTTATGACTTTTCTGTTTACTTTTATTGGCAGTCATTGTATCTTTTTTCATATTCTCTTCTCCGGAGTCTTCTCTTGCCTCTTCTGCCTCTCCTGCCTTGAATATACACAGCCGCAGTAGTCCTGCCTGTACAGGTCATATTCTTTGCTAAGTTCACAGGAAATTTTGTATCCGTTTCGTTTTTTGAAATCCGAAGAGAGATGCTTAACCCCGTATTCCACTGACAGCTTCTCCCCGATCTCATTTATTTTCTCCGCGTTCTTAAGAGGACTTATTGAAAGAGTGGTCGTAAAGTAATCATAACCTCCGTCATGTGCATATTCCGCCGCCTCACGCAGCCTTAGCTCATAACACTTAAAGCATCTTTCCCCACCCTCGGGAACATCTTCGAGTCCTTTGGCCATATCATAAAAGATCCGCGGATCATATTCCCCGCATATAAACCTTATCATACCGGCTTGTGCATCCGGGTAATCCTCAGTTCCCCGATCCGCCCGCTCATCTGAGGCCTTCCTGTTCAGAGCGTCTATAAGCCGCTTCTGTTCCGCAGCTCTTTTGCCCCATTCCTCCGGCGGATAGATATTAGGATTATAATACAGGACTGTGATATCAAAATACTGCTTTAAATATGTCAGCACATATGAGCTGCACGGTGCGCAACAGCTGTGCAGAAGCAAAGAAGGTCTGTTAGTCAGACCTTCTATTACCTTATCAAGCTCTTTTTGATAATTGCGTTTATTCATTTCCGCTTCTTATCCCTTTACAAGCGCCACATATTCCTGCTTGCTCTTAAGGCCTATAGCCTTATTCTTTACCTGGCCGTTCTCAAATGCTATGACAGTAGGGATACTCATTACACCATATTGTCCGGAAAGCTCATCTTCTTCATCAACATTTACCTTACCTACCTTGAACTGTCCGTCATATTCCTCTGCTATCTCGCTTATTATGGGACCTGCCATCTTACAGGGACCGCACCAAGGTGCCCAGAAATCCACCAGTACGGGTATATCCGATTTAATTACTTCTGCTTCAAAATTATCACTTGTTAATACCAGTTCAGCCATTTGATACCTCCTGTTAATCATTTTCTGTTAAGCGGGATCAATGATGATCCCCCGATCCGGCCGCGGTTTGGACTAACGGTACAGATACGTCTTATTTGATTATACCATCAGGTGGGTATATCGCACAACATAATCTTATTTCGACATAAGCCTGCTTATATTCTTGATCATGATCGATATGGTTCCATCCGGATTGGTTATGAATTCAACATTATCATTATTATTGTATTCATCCATCGGAATATTTATTTCAATACCCGTATCTGTCTTAAGATACTGCTTCCGGAATTTCCTTACCGTGGCTTCAGCCTGCGGACGCACCTCTTCATCAGCCATATTGTACTTTTCAAGCTTCTGTGTGAATTCCTCCTTAACCGTAGGATATTCATCATACAATTTATCACCGATAACAGAAGGAGTCACTGCCCCTTCTTCCCTTATCTGCTGTTCAATAACAGCCTTGGTCTCAAGCTGCTTCCCGATATTATCCTCGAAATACTTATGATTGATCTGGTCTACGGCCTTCTCCACGATCTTCATCCTTGTCTTCTGCGACATACGCGCATGACAGTCAAGGTAAAGCTCGGAAAGATAATTGGTCTTAACGCCGTTAACCTCATACTTCTTCTCGACTATCCGTATTGAATAATCGGACAGATCTATAATTACGGCCTCAGATAATCTGGATCCCGCAGCAGGCAGGGTTGCGCGCTGCATAATAATGGCATTGTAATTACTGCCGTCATCTGCATTCTGTGTCATATGGATAAAGCTGTCCTTGTAATTCATCTTAAGCATTGCAAGATACTGATTCCCTTCATTCTGAAAAGCCACAACACAGAAATCCGCAGAAGGAATATCAGGATTGGCCAGCATTATATCATAAAGCCTTACAGCCGCCCCCTTACTGAATCCGATAAAATCATTCTCATCGAAGTTCCTCACAAGGTCATACATTCCCTGATGTTCATAGCTTCTTCCGTCATCATGTCCTGTTCCGTAATCCGGATCCTCAGCATAGTCTATGCTGTTCCTGTCTGAAGCCTCATTGATATCCGTGCCGCTTCCATCCATATGCGGCTCAGAATCGTTTCCTTCCCTGAATACACATGACTTAAGATCATCGCCTGCTGCCACTCTGTAGATATGGCTTCGCAGCAGATCATTAAGCTCCTCATGCCTTTCAAGCACGTACTCTGAGAGGATCGGCATGCCTACTTCCGTTTCCAGAATATGTACTATTGCGTTTGTGATTATAATTTCGTCTTTTTGCATTATGTAAACCTAATATGAATTCAGTTCGTCCTGACTGTCATCCGTTGTCTTATCAATATCCTTAACTATAACATAGTAAGATATGCTGTCATCCACCTGCACCAATATCCTGTCTCCGAGCTTGTGATGCATAAGCGCCTTTCCAAGCGGCGATTCTATGCTTATAAGTCCGTTAAGTGAATTGGCACGTACGGTGGTTACGATCTTATACTTCTCCTGTGAATGATCGTCCTCGAATTCAACCGTCACCATATTATTGATACCTATTTCATCTTCTTTGGAACTGTCATCTATAACTACGGCTGATTTAATCATTCTCTCAAGATATCGTATACGGCTCTCATTCCTGTTCTTCTCCTGCTTTGCCGCCTTGTATTCAAAGTTCTCCGAAAGATCTCCCTGAGCTCTTGCTTCTTTAACATGTTCCAGCAACTGAGGACGCAGGGTTACCTTTCTGTATTCTGCTTCTTCCTCCATTTTCTTAATATCTGACTGTGTTAATCTGTCGTGCATTTTTTATCCTGCCTTTGTATTTTTAATTTCCTTCTCTTGCTTTTGCCACAAGATCGTCCACTGTACTCTGCTTCGGTTTAAGAATGGAAGCAAGCAGAGCCTCCTGATCGTCATCTGCAGAAGCGGACCCCCCTGCACCGGGCTCTTCCGTTCCGTTTACCTCTGCTGCCATCATGGCAAAAACATCATCTACATTGTTCTGCTTCGCCCCTGAAAACTGCGCCATGATACGGGCTACTTCATCATCCATGGAGGGATCCCCCGTCGGACTCGTACTGCTGCTATCCGTATTGGTGTCTGCACTGTTTTCCGCGGCCATTGCAGCAAATACATCATCCACACTGTTCTGTTTTGCATCTGCAAACTGCGCCATGATGCGTGCTACCTCGTCATCCATAGCGGCATCACCCGTGGGACTGCCGGACGACTGTTCTGTACCGGCTGTCTCCGCAGCGCTTCCGTCTCCGGTCTCCTGTGTGCTTTCTTCTGACTCTGCGGTCTTATATAGCTTTGTATGATCATATTGATACCATTTTATTATAGGATTATGCCGATCGTACATATACGCCTCCATGAAATCCGCGTCTTTGCGAAGATCACTCCCCTGTTACTATAGTATATCATTTAATCCGGTCTTTGTAATATATCTTTTTTGTTTCTTTCCTGTTTGCTTCTGTTCGTTACTGTTTATATATAACTTAGTCCGCATGTGAGCATGCCACTTCCAACACAAACACGGCCCACTCCGTCAAGCTAACTGCTACTACGGCCAGGCACACGAGATATTCAACCAACGAAATTTTCATATCTCGTGTGCCAAGTCTGCGTAAGCAGTGGATCTTGACTGCGTTCCATGCCTGACTGTTTGCTTATGGAAATGTCATGCTCACATGCTCGTCCTCATTCCTTAACTTACATGGTATATACAATCTGCGATTGAATTGCCTGAGCCCGGATGGCGAAGGCAGGTGAACACGAGGCATGGATGCCTCATGTGAACCGGTTCCGTACTCATCAGCCGGATTAAATGGCATGTCTTAGTGAAACGACAGCTGAGGAGGATGAGTAGATGTGGCTGATTCGGGGCAATCCCGGCGGCTGCTCAAATGAAGTGGCATGATCTCATGAGCCATCCTTGACTATCAGACCCCCGTAAAGTAAAATAAACAGGAATCTCAACAAAACGGAGGACACACATAATGGAAATCGTATGTTTGGATATGGAAGGTGTACTCGTTCCTGAAATATGGATCGCATTCTCGGAAGCCACCGGTATTCCGGAGTTAAGAAAGACAACCAGGGATGAACCCGATTATGATAAGCTGATGAAATACCGCATAGGAATCCTTAAGGAACACAACCTCGGGCTCAAAGAGATACAGAATACCATCGCAACGATAGACCCTTTCCCCGGAGCAAAGGAATTCCTCGACGAACTCAGAAGCCTGACACAGGTCATAATATTAAGCGATACCTTTACACAGTTCGCTTCGCCCCTCATGAAGAAGTTAGGCTGGCCCACGCTATTCTGTAATACTCTCGAAGTAGCAGACAATGGTGAGATAACAGGCTACAGAATGCGTTGTGAAAAATCCAAGCTCACAACAGTCAAAGCTCTTCAGTCAATCGGTTATGAGACGATCGCAGCAGGAGACAGCTTCAATGACCTCGGGATGATACAGGCAGGAAAAGCAGGCTTTCTGTTCAGAAGCACGGAACAGATAAAAAAAGATTACCCTCAATATAAGGCCTTTGAAGAATATAACGACTTACTGAATGCAATAAAAGAAGAGCTGTCATAAGACAGCTCTTCTCAGACTGTAGACAAAGTGGGTGTGAAACTCTTGGTTTCCCACCCGCTTTTCTTATTTTCGCATAATTATATCATGCGGCCATAAAACAATGAGAAAACAGTCGGTTATCTGGTTCTGTTATTCCTCTTCTATGTAGTATCTTTGCTAACTTCTTTAGATTTAGGCATGCATATGTTAGCCCGACTTTCATTTCCATCCGAGCTTTGCCATACATCTGCGTGTATCTAAATCCATGGTTTTCTTTTGCGGTTCCGAACAATCTCTCTATAGTCTCTTTTCGGAGTTTATATAACTCGCTCATACCCTTGGTGTGTCTGATATCTTCGCATTGTTCCATGTAATCTTCCCATATATGTCTGTTGATAACTTTTACATGGTTTTTGCTTTCAGTGCATTGATTCAAGTATTGGCAATCAGTACAGATTTTTTTGCAGCTTTTGTATTCTCTGTATCCTTCTCTGTTTGTTGTGCTATACTTCAGGATCTGGTCGTTTGGGCATATATAACAATCATAGTATTCATCGTATACGTACTCGTATTTTTTGAAGAACCCTTTTTTGGTCATTGGCACCTTATATGGGAATAATGGCGCGACCCCATCATCAATCAGCAGTTTGGCAATGGCGGGAGTTTTATATCCTGCATCCGCTATCAGCGTTTCAATACGTACGTCCTTTATCTTGTCATACAATCCCTTAAATGTTCTACTGTCATGCAGGTTGCCGGGGCTCACTGTGTATCCAAGAACCCATCCATTCTTATCACATGCAGTTTCAACTGAGTATGCAAAGACCTGTTTGTGCTCTCCTTTATGGAACCATCCGCTATCCGGATCACTTGTGCTTTCTTTGATTTCCTTCCCTCCGAAAGTACCACCGGGCGGTGGGCAGTTGTCATTGTGATCATCATGTTCTTTGAGGAGCTTTTTACCGTGATCAGCTCTGTCCTGATTGATCTCTTTCTTTAACAGATCTTCGTAGAAAAGGGCTTCTTCCTTGGCAACGCGTTTCCTCATTTTTTTGTTATTGGCCCGAGCCTTTATGTGGGTGGCATCAACAAAAACCTCCGAGGGATCAACCAGTCCCCATTTATAACAATCTTCAAGTATCTTTGAAAATATCTGTTCGAAAAGATCGGTGTCCTTGAAGCGTCTTGTATAGTTTTTTCCAAAAGTCGAGAAGTGTGGTACCGTATCGTACATTTCCAGACCAAGGAACCAGCGGTAAGCAACATTAACCTCTATTTCTTTGATCGTCTGACGCATACTTCTTATACCGTATAAATACTGGATAAACGGGATTTTTATAAGAACTACAGGGTCTATGCTTGGCCTTCCGTTATCTGAACAGTATTTATCTTCA
>JAEEGL016870544.1_pt1 | contig 21458 bp, 30 predicted proteins | sample 9134231 | NCBI WGS metagenome assembly JAEEGL01 (sample SAMN16246548, study PRJNA631951) | gut metagenome | biome: gut microbiome; feature: rumen; material: fiber-attached | host: Bos | place: Iran: Karaj | collected 2018-10
ACCGTGCCTATATATGACGATCAGTACGAGGAATACGGAGAAAAGACATTGACAGTGCTTGAAGCATTAAACAGGTGGTCATACGAGGGAGTAACCACGAAAGATGTTATAATTCCAGCAGATAAGGCAGAAAGCGAGGAAGAAAAATGAGTAAATTTAATAAGAGATCAGTAACGGCATTGGTGTTTACAATAGCGCTTTTGCTTGCTTTAACAATGTGCGGGTGCACAGAAGCAGAAAGAGTAACATACAACTTGTCAAAGCAGGCAGACAACTTCAACATTGTGCGACAGATAACAGTGATCAATTGCATTCAGGGTGATGTGTTATTCCAGATGTCCGGGAAAATGTCGATTGATGTAGACGAAGTTGAAAACCAGCTTGAAATAGTTGTTGAAGACGGTGGAACATACTGCAAACACTTTATCGGTTTATCAGATAATGTTACTTACGTAGTCGAGGATCTCAATCTTGGAGCGAATGCCGTATCCAAATACAAATATACAATCAACTTTAACCCTAGTATGTGGATACCGGCAATGGACGCTGAAGTTATTTATTAGGGAGGACGAAAATGAGACTAATTGACGCTGATGAACTGATGGAACACGTATGGAGAGATAAGCTTGATAGCAGAGAACTGATAGCCGCAATGGTTACGAGAGCACCTACTATTAAAAATATACCAACAAAGATACCAATAAATGTGTTTGAGTGGTTAATTTCGCAAAAGTCAAAGAGAGATGCCCTTGATAAGATAAGAGCTGAGAAAGAGGTTATTGACATCATCGAGTATAAACCCCACGCGGTAAGCGAGCTTATATGCCTTGCTTGTCAGGAAAGATGGATCGGAGTTTATCCGGCAAACGCGCTATTGAAAGACATGGTATGCAAGTGCGGAGTGAAAGGCCTTATTATCAAGACGGGACAACCTTTGGAGGATGAAGAATGAACGGATACATACTTTTGGGAATCATAAACTTAATAATTTACATACTGCTCGGAATCAAAGGGGCAGATGTGGACCTTTTGGAATTCTATGTTGTTGTTGCCATCTGCTGGATGGCTATCGGCGAGATCAAGGAAGGATTCAGCAAGGTGGTTCGACTAATGGCCTTGAAGATCGCAGCAAGCGAGGAGGCGAAGAAATGAGTGAAAAGGACATCGTCCAAGCGGCAATAGAAGAAAAGATCACAGAACTTGAAGTCCGCAGAGAGATCATGAAAAAAGCCTGCACTGAAACAGAAAAGAAACTTTCAGTACAGACAAAAGAATTACTGGAGATCATAGAGGACATAGGGAAATGTAAGAGCTTCCTCAGAGAGAAATTCAACGTGCCGCATACCGACACCGAGACAGAACCGGCAGCGGAGCAGGAAGGCCAAACAGACGGGAGGGAAGAAGGGATGACACCGGAAGCAAAAAGCGATTATGACAAGGCGAGATACAAGAGAAAGAAGAAAAAGGCAGCGGAGGACGAAAACAACGCACCAAAGATCGAAAGCATGGACGAGATCCTTGCGAAAGCAAAAGAAGCCGGCTTAAGCTATGGTCAGTATCTCACTCAAAGAGATATCCAAAGGCAGAGCGAGGAAATGGCTAAGGCTCGGGAAGAAAGACGAAGAAAGAAGCAGGAGGGAGAACATGACAGCAAAGGAATACCTGAGCAGGATAAGAGTGCTTGACTTCCAGATCCAACAGAAGAAAAAACAGATTGAAGAAGCGAGAGAACTCCAGGGCTCCGTCAGAGGCTTTGATTATTCCTCAGCAAAAGTGCAGACCTCCCCTCACGGAGAAGCCAACATTGACCTTGCTGTTAAGATCATGAACCTCGAACAGGAGCTGACGGACAAGCTGTATCTGATCCAGGAGACACGAAATAGGATTGTGGACGAGATCAATGAACTTGAAGACGGAACATTCATCGAGATACTTACCCTCAGGTACTGTGACCTTTGTAGACTTGAAGCCATAGCACTGGAGATGAATCTCTCCTACGACCGCATAAGGCACCTTCACGGCAAGGCTCTCCAGGCATTCAGCGACAAATATCTTAAAAAATAAAAGACGACACACAAAAGCACATCGACATGTGATAAGATGGTATCGTAGAGATCAGATAGAGATCAAATGTTAACCTCGTGGAAAGGCGTCGTGCAGAGCGGCGCCTTTTTCAATTCACAAAAGGAGGGGGCCTCGCATAACGGGAGAGCATTGTATTTTATACCCCGGGCAGGCCGAAACGAGATGGAAGGAAAGAAGATCAACCGCCGCGCCGACCATGAAGGCCCGCACCGCACGGTGTTCGAGAAAAACAAAAAGAGGATCCTTGCGACAGAGACTGTCTGTGCGATATGCGGAAGACCGGTAAACAAAAGCCTTCCAAAAGGCGACCCGATGGCACCTGAGATAGATCACATAATTCCTATCAGCAAAAATGGCCACCCGTCAGATATATCCAACCTCTGTCTCGTTCATGCTTCTTGCAACAAAGCGAAGAGCGACAAAGTCTTTCTCGAAGACAAAACAAAGAAGCCGACAACGAACCAGAATCTTCCTTGGAGCCTTGATTGGTTTACGGTTGGCAAATAGGGGGGGATCCACCCCTCGCTTGTGCGTTTCGGGACTCCCCGCCGTCATTGCACAAAAAAACACACGCAAATCGATACGCTGTATTATATCAAAGAAACAAAATTTTAAATTTTCTATATGATTTTACGGGACTGAAAAATGTTCTGAAAAAAGTGTATGCAAAATTGACCTTTTTTGTAATTTTTGAAAAGAGGAGATGTAAAAATGGAACTCAAGGGAATGGCCTATCTGAAAGAACAGCTGAAAAAGAAACAGAGGCGGGTAAGGATCAGATACCGGTATTACGACATGAAGAATGCGACGGAGTGGTTTTCAAAGCTTCTTCCGGCGGACTACGCATGGCTGTCTCATTCCCTGGAATGGTGCACGAAGGCTGTTGACAGTCTGGCCGACCGCTTAAGCGTTTACGAGATCAGAGAGGACAATTTCTTCATGCAGGAGATCTATGATCTCAACAATAGCGATATTCTTTATGACTCCGCTATACTGTCTGCGCTGATCGGCTCCTGCTCGTTTATTTACATAAGCGAACAGGACGGCTACCCTTCACTTCAGGTGATAGACGGATACAATGCAACCGGCATTGTGGACGACACCACCGGCCTCCTGAAGGAAGGCTATGCGGTACTTGAAAGAAGTACAAATGGTGGCGTGACAATAGAAGCATATTTCGAACCGGGCAAGACAACCTTCTACGAATACGGCAAGGAACCGTATGAGATCAAGAATGCTGCACCGTATCCCTTACTCGTTCCGATCATCTACAGACCCGAGGCCACAAGGCCCTTCGGACGTTCAAGGATAAGCAGAGCATGTATGAGCTACCAGCAGGGAGCACTCCGCACCCTTAAGAGATCGGAGATCTGCTCAGAGTTCTATTCGTTTCCACAAAAGTACGTCCTGGGGCTTGATGATGAAGCGGAATTCAACAAGACGGCGGCCACATATTCCAGTTTCTTGAGATTCGGGAACAATGAGAACGGAGAAAAGCCGACACTCGGAAGCTTTAGCCAGCAGAGCATGACACCCTACATCGAAGAACTTAAGATGTTCGCTTCACTGTTTGCAGGAGCAACTGGGCTCACGCTGGATGATCTCGGTTTTGCCGGAACGAATCCGTCAAGCTCGGAAGCCATAAGGGCATCACATGAAAATTTGCGTTTAAGCGCAATGAAAGCGCAGAAATGTTTTTCAGTCGGTTTTATAAATGCCGGCTACCTTGCCGCATGTGTGAGAGACAATAAGACATATGCACGTAAGGAAATATACAGAACAAGGATCGCCTGGGAGCCTGTATTTGGATTTGACAGTGCGGCTCTCGGAGCGATAGGAGATTCAATACAGAAGATCGAGGCCAGCTTCCCGGGACATATGACCGAGGGAAGGCTACATGACATATTCGGCATTTAAGGACAAGGCATGGAAGAGCTGCTGTTAAAACTTATCGAGGCGGTCAGAAAGACCTACAAAGACAAAACGGCAGCGGATCTCATATTCCGTGAGTTGTTCAAAAACACTGCCGGATCGAAAGATTACAAAGATGCTTACGAGTTCGCCAAGCGAGCAGGTCACGACTTGGAGGATTCGATTATTGAGAACTGGGCGGTTTTGATGCAGGACTCCGAAGTCTTTGCATCAACCGCCAAGCAATTGCTCAAGGGTGTCGTACCGGATATGAACGACGACATCCTGAGAGCCTGCGAGCAGATCCAGGATAATAAAAACGCGGCGGCGGGGCTGAGACTGAGGGCTCAGACCGCAACCGCCGATGAATATGACCTGAATGAGATCGCCGAAAGACTGGATGGAAAGAAGATGCCTCTCCTTGACGGCGAGCTTGCTACTCACGGCTGCAAGACTGTAGACTCCACAGAACGTGCCAATATGGACTTTGCCATGAGCACCGGCTACGAGATAAAAGTCTCCAGGACTTATGACGGCGTAGGCCTTCACAGAAAGACAAAGCATGCCAAAAGATGCTCTTACTGTCTTGAAAGAGCAGGGACGAGAACATTCAAGAACACCCGAGAGGTTAATTCCTCCGGAATCTTTGCACGTCATGACGGCTGCGGCTGCACCATCGACTATGAGAACACTTCCACCGGGACAAAGATCAAGGGAGTTCAGAACTACAAGACGGGCATCAAGAAGATTACGGAGCTCCGGGGAAATGCGGAGAGCGTGGAGAGGAATCTGGCTATATATACAAAAGATATCCAAAACGCTGAGAACATCACAAATGAAATGCTCACAGCAAAGAAAAAGCCAGGGGAAGTCACAGAACTAAACAGCTGGATAATAGCCAAGGAAAAATACAAAGTAGACGGCAAACATGTCATTCAAAAACATTCCGACGAAGAAAAGAAAACAGCTAAACTTATTGCGGATAGCTTTGGAGGTAAAGCTGAATTAATACCGGAAATCAAATATCCTCAAAACAAAAGAACTCCGGATTTCGTCTTAAACGGTGTCACATATGATATAAAGGGCTCTGAAGGTGGCGGAAAACATAATATTTATGATTTAATAAAGCCTAACAAGGAGCAAGGCCCTAATTTTGTCGTGGATACGTCTAAAAGTAAACTCGATGAAAAAGCCATCATACAAGGAATAGAAGAAGTTTATTGGTCAGGGCACACAAGTTGGGTCGAAAGAATAGTATGGGTTCATGACGGTAATATAAAGGCAGTCTTTCAAAGAAAAAAATAGTCGATAGCGCAACCCAGGCTTTTTGCCCTTGAAAGGGGGTCACGTATCGACACCTATATAGTACATCATGAGCGGATATAAGTCAATGAATTTATAATAATTTTCGGATTACAGCCTCCGGGCTTAATCATATAAACGCACAAGGAGATAGAGTATCGCAGCTAGATTAAAGGGCATTCAAACTCCTTCCCCTTGTGTTTTTTTGACCCCTGCGGAACGGAACAAAACTGAATATCTGAAAGCTGTTGATCTATACGAACGGACCGGAAGGAAAGTATTGAAGTGGCAGGTCAACCTCTTAAAACATATCTTCGCGAAGAACAATAAAGGTCTTTGGGTACATACCAAGGTCGGCTACTCCATTCCCCGACGAAACGGTAAATCAGAGATCCTCGTTCAGCGTGAACTTTATGCTCTGGAGGAAGGCGAGCAAGTCCTTCATACCGCACACAGAACGACCACTTCTCACGCATCGTGGGAAAGGCTGTGCAAGGCATTGGATAAGCTCGGCTATGTCAATGCATCGGAAAGCAGACGGAAGGACAACGTCCCGGAAGAAAAGCTTTATGATTCATACAAAGCAAATGGTCTCGAATCCATCACCTTAAGAAAGACGGGCGGAAGAGTAAACTTCCGAACGAGAACTTCAAAAGGCGGCCTGGGCGAAGGCTACGACGTTTTGATAATCGATGAAGCTCAGGAGTACCAGGACGATCAGGAGAGCGCACTTAAGTATGTGGTTTCAGATTCAAAGAACCCACAGACCATCATGTGCGGAACTCCTCCGACGGCCGTCAGCTCCGGCACCGTGTTTGTAAAGTTCAGAACAGGCGCTCTTGAAAAGAAGATCAAAAATGCAATGTGGGCTGAATGGTCTGTTGAGACGATGACTGACCCGAACGATCGGGAAGCGTGGAAAAGGACAAACCCGTCACTTGGTACGATCCTCACCGAACGTGTTATCGAAGACGAGATCGGAAACGACAATGTAGACTTTAACATTCAGCGTCTGGGATTATGGCTCTCTTACAATCAAGCTTCCGCAATTTCCGAAAAGGAATGGCAGATGCTCAAGCTGGGCTACAAGCCGAAGCCCGCATCGAAGCCCTGCATCGGGATCAAGTTTGGAAGAGACGGAAAGAACGCAGCTATGGCTATTGCGACCAAACTCACGGATGGTCGCATTTTTGTTGAGTGTTTGTACTGCCGGCCTATGACCGTAGGTATCGGCTGGATCCTGGACAGCCTCGCAAAGATCAAATATGCCGAAGTTGTTGCGGACGGAGCAAACGGTCAACGCATGCTTGAAGACGCGGCCAAGGAATGCAAGCTTAAGAATATCAAATTCCCGACAGTGGCGGATATCATAAACGCCAATGCGGAATTTGAGCAGGCTGTGTTCCAGCAGACCATATGTCATTCAGGCCAGCTTTCAGTAGAACAGGTGGCGTCAAATTGCAAAAAGAGAAACATAGGCTCAAACGGAGGCTTCGGCTATGAGAGCCTTATGGACGATCTCGAAATCGCAATTCTTGACGCTATTATTTATGCGTTCTGGTCATGCTCGAAGATGAAAGAACACAAAGTGCAAAGAATCGACTACTAACGCATACGCAGCGGTTAATTGCGGAAGGAGAAAAGAAATGGCAGATGAATTCAAACCAATCGAAACACAGGAGCAGTTAAATGCGATCATAGGCGAACGCTTAAGCCGCCTCGAAAAGAAAAATTCCGAAGAGACTGCAGGTCTCCGGAAGGAGATCGAGACGCTGACAAAGGCAAAGGACGAGAATGCAGCAAAGCTTGCGGAGAGTGAGAAAAAGCTCAAAGAAAGCGAAAGCAAAGTAAAAGAGTACGAGACCGCCGCGGTAAAGGCGAGAATAGCTAAAGAAGCAGGCATTCCCGAAGGATTTGTTGACAGACTCAGAGGCACCACCGAAGAAGAGCTCAAGAAGGATGCTGAAGAACTGAAGAAATTATTCCCCGAAGGCCATGCACCGAAAAAGAGCACGGCAGCAAGCGGAAACGGAGAAAAGGATCCTGAAGCCGGAGTTCGCAAACTGGTCCAAAGTTTAACAGATAAGAATTAAAGGAGAAAAAACTATGGGAAACGTAATTTCCAAGGGAACACTGTTCCCCTCAGAACTTTCAACAGAAGTATTTAACAAGGTGCGCGGCAAGTCCAGCCTTGCAAAACTGTCTCAGCAGATCCCTGTCGCATTCAGCGGCACGGATATTTTCACATTCGACCTTGACGGCGAAGCTTCTCTTGTGGGCGAGAATGCCCAGAAGGTAAACGGTGGTGCTACCGTAGCATCCAAGAAGGTTGCTCCTCTCAAACTGGAATATGGCGCAAGAGTATCTGACGAATTCCTTAACGCATCCGAAGAGAGAAAGATCGAGATCCTTACACCTTTCGTAGAGGGCTTCTCAAAGAAGGTCGGCAGGGCTCTCGACATGATGGCTTTTGCCAAGGTTAATCCTAAGACGGGTGTTGAATCCGCTCTTATCACCAACGACTTCTCGACCGTAACCAATAAGGTGCTTTATACACCCGGAGACGCTGAGAACAATATCGGAGATGCGGCAGCCCTCATCGGAGATTTTGACGTAACCGGTCTTGCTCTTTCCAAGACTCTTGCATCAGCAATGAGCAAGGAAACAAGAACAGACGGAAGCCTCAAGTTCCCTGAACTCAAGTGGGGTGCATCACCTGACGCCATTAACGGCATTCCCTCCGACGTTAACGGCACCGTTAACCAGTACGGAACGATACTCGGAATCGTAGGCGACTTTGCAACAGCTTTCAAGTGGGGCTATGCAAAGGATATCACCTTTGAAGTTATCCCTTACGGCGATCCCGACAATTCCGGCGTTGACCTTGCGGGATCGAACCAGGTATATCTCCGCTGCGAAGCATACATCGGATTTGCCGTAATCGCTCCCGAAGCTTTTGCTCGTGTTGAGACTCCTTACGCTGTCAAGTACGATGGCAACGGAGCAGACGGCGGAACAGCTGTAGCTGACACCGTAGGCATGGCAGGCCAGAAGGTGGCTGTTGCTCAGAATACCTTCACAAAGACCGGCAAGACCTTCTCCGGCTGGAACACAGCGGCAGACGGAACGGGTACAGCATATGCGGCAGGTGCTGAATACACCCTTACATCAGCTGGGCTTAAGCTCTATGCTCAGTGGGCAAGCTGATAGATGCTGTATAGGAATGTAAAGACCGGGGCAACCGTTGATGTGACCTCAAAGATATCATCGGACATTTGGGAGCCTGTTGAAAAACAGACTCCCAGTTCCTTTGCCGTGGAAAAGACCGAGAAGAAAAAAGAGGAAGTTGCACCGGTGCAACAAAAGACCAGAAAGAAAAAGACGGTGGAATAAATGGGAGCAAGCTATGCGACAATCGAAGATCTCATCCTGTATTGGCGGCCTTTAACGGATGGCGAGCAGGCGACGGCAGCAAGAATGATCGCAGACGCTTCCGCAAAGATCCGACTGCGGGCAAGCCGCCGCGGAAAAGACTTTGACGATATGATCTCCGAAGATACAGATCTTTCGGACGTTACAAAAACAATAGTCTGCAAATGCGTTATGAATGCTATGAAAATGACGGAGGCCATTCCTTCAACGCAGTTTTCGGAATCGGCGGGTGGATACAGCGTATCGGGAACATACTACATTCCCGGAGGCGGTCTGTCTCTGTCCAAGAGCGACTGGCGCGAATTGGGACTGGGCAGTCAGACCTACGGAGGTTTGAATATCTATGGGACTGATTAAAGGAATACCGATAATCCTGTTTGAAAAAGAACAGACCGGAACGGATGGCTTCGGCGCACCTATCTGGAGGGAAACCCAGGCCACGGTTCAAAACGTTCTGATCAAGCCGGTAGAAGGCAAGGACGCTGCGGAAGCTTTTGACCTTACGGGAAAGAAGGTTGTATTTGAACTCTCGATCCCCAAAGGAGACACGCACGACTGGACAAACAAAAAGGTCAGCTTTTTCGGCAATACCTTCCGCACAGTCGGGATCCCCACAGAACTAATCGCACGGATGGTTCCTCTCGACTGGAACAGAAAGATCCAGGTTGAACGCTATGAGTAAGGTCAAAATAAAACTTATAAGCGAAGGCGTGAGGGCACTCTTAAGAAGCCCGGAAATGCAGGCGGCCACAAACTCGCTTGCGAACGGCATAATGCAGCGCGCCGGGAGCGAGGGATATGAACTCTCGGACCATGTGGGAAAGAACAGATGCAACACGTCTGTCGTGGCTGTAACATCCAAAAGTATCCGGGATAACGAACAAAACAACACGCTACTTAAATCGTTGAGGTGAACGGCAATGATTGAAATGACTATACTCGACTATCTGAACAGGAATCTGTCGAACAATGTGAAAGCTTATATGGAACTTCCCGAAGGAGAAGATCCTGTAACCTGCGTCGTGATCGAAAAAACGGGTTCTGCCGAATACAACAGATTAAAATCGGCTGTATTTGCAATAAAAAGCTATGGAGAAAGCCTTTACGAAGCAGCTCTGTTGAATGAAGAAGTCAAGACGATCATGGAAGAGGCCGTGACCCTCAACGATATAAGCAAGTGCAGACTCAACACGGATTACGTTTATAACGACACCGCAAGGAAACGCTACCGCTATCAGGCGGTATTTGAAATTAATCATTACTAACCGAAAAGAAGGGAGAAGAAACATATGGTTACATATGCAAAACCCAAAGTTGGCGGAGCTATTTCCGTTGCACCCGTCGGAACGACTCTTCCGACGACTGCAAATGCTACCCTCGACGCAGGATTTGAGGCTGTAGGCTATATATCTGAGGATGGCTTCACCAATTCGATCACAAGAAATACGACAGACGTCAAGGCATGGGGCGGAGATACCGTCCTCAGCGTACAGACGGAATTTAAAAACAAGTACAAGACCGTATTCCTCGATAGCACGAATATGGATGTGCTTAAGGCTATTTACGGTTCTGCGAATGTCAGCGGAACACTCTCGACCGGAATTGACGTGAAGATCAACAGCAAGGAGCTTGACGAGATGAGCGTCGTTGTTGACATGGTTCTTGAAGACGGAACCCTGGAGCGCATTGTTGTAGCAAAGGCAAAGATCACTGAGATCGGAGATATCGTTTACAAGAGCGATGAAGCAATTGCTTACGAAGTGACCTTTACCACATATCCGGATTCAAGCGGAGATCATGCTCACAATTATTTGTATAAGGCAGCATAAGGAGAAAACGTATGGATGTGATCAAAGGCAAAACTTCACACGGATTCAAATTCGCCGTACCTCTTGACAGACTGAACAGGTATTCAACCATCAAGCTTCTTAAAGAGGTGGATAAGGACAATTCGAAGATAGTCGATGTAATACCGGCTATCCTTGGAGAAGACGGCGAAGCAAAACTTATCGAAGCACTGGGAGGGGATCCTTCCTTCCAGGAGATGGCAGCGGAACTCAACGAGATATTCACTATCATGAAGGAGAACCGTGAAGCAAAAAAATCTTCGCCCTTGCCGAACTGATCACGTCTTACCGGGACGCTCTGGTCTGCGACCTCGCAGAATATTACAGAATATACGATTACGAGAAAATGCCGCCACTTTATATCGCAACGCTTGCTTGCGGTTTAAGGGACGGCTCTCGTGTTGTGTCAGAGCTTAATGGGAACAGCTGTTCTTTGGAGACACTGCTTCAGGCATCTATTGCAGACGGGATCAATAACCTCGTATGGATGAACAGTAAGGACGGCGCTAAGAACAGGAACAGACCGAAGGGAATACTTAAGTCACTTCTTAAGAACAGACGGAAGGAAGAGAACAATAATCGTGCTTTTGACAGTGGCGAAGAATTCGAGGCGGCAAGGAAGAAGATATTAAACGGAGAAAAGTAATGGCTATAGAATTGGCAAAGGCTTATGTTCAGGTCCTCCCTTCGGCAGACGGGATAAAAGGGAACCTTGAGAATGTAATGAACGGCGAAGCGGACAAGGCCGGAAAGAGTGCAGGCGGCAAACTTGCATCCGGCATCGGTTCCGCTCTCGCAGGCGGAGCAGCTGTAATAGGCGCCGGAGTCAGTGCGGCCGCAGCAGGCGTGAGTGCCCTTTCAAAAAGTGCACTATCCGCATATGCAGATTACGAACAGCTGACCGGAGGCGTGGAAACGCTTTTCGGAGATTCTGCCGACGTTATACTTAAGTATGCGGATGAAGCATACCGAACGGCCGGAATTTCAGCAAATAAATATATGGAGACGGTGACAAGCTTCTCGGCTTCACTTCTTCAGTCACTGGACGGAGACACGGCTCAGGCAGCAGAATATGCCCAGACAGCTATAACGGATATGTCCGATAATGCCAACAAGATGGGAAGCTCCATGGAGAGCATCCAGAACGCTTATCAGGGCTTTGCCAAGCAGAACTTCACAATGCTCGACAACCTGAAACTGGGCTACGGCGGCACAAAAACAGAGATGCAGAGGCTCCTTGAAGACGCCACCGAGCTGACGGGAGTTGAGTACGATATTGAATCGTACAAGGATATTGTCAGTGCGATACATGCGATACAAACGGAAATGAAGATTTCCGGTATTAGCGCGGAAGAGGCTGCCGAAGCAATAGCTAACGGCACAATGACAGAAGAAGAAGCATTCAACGCGCTCGGAACGACGGCGAAAGAAGCGGCAACTACAATTTCAGGCTCTATCGGATCCACGAAGGCAGCCTGGACAAACTTCCTTACTTCCATGAACGATTCTCCGGAAAAGGTCGGGGCAACGACGGATGCCCTTGTAAATTCTGTTGTAACAGCGGCAAACAATATTGTCCCGAAGCTTACGGCCATAATCCCGAATATTATAAACGGCATAGGAACTATAATTCAAGCACTGATGCCACAGATACCGGCTATCATCGGGACACTTCTGCCGGCTATCATATCTGGAGCAACGGCACTCGTTCAGCAGCTCATAACCGTCTTACCGCAGATCTTGGCATCTCTTTCAGTTGTAATCCCCGATATAATACAAGCAATAACAACGATGATGCCAATGCTGATAGATGCAGCCCTTCAGATCATCATAACTCTCGGGCAGGGGATTGTGGACGCCATGCCGAAACTTATTGAAAAGATACCGGAGCTCATAACAAAGCTGGTCGATGCCATAGTTGAAAACCTGCCTATGATCATAGAAACAGGCATTCAGATTTTGCTATATCTTGTTATCGGCATAGTTCAGGCGATACCCGAGCTGATCCTTGCTATACCGAAGATCATCACGGCAATAGTGGATGGTATAAAGTCGGGCATAGCGAAGATTAAGGAAGTCGGCCCGGATCTTGTTGCCGGACTGTGGCAGGGGATCAAAGACAGTTGGAGCAAACTTGTTGACGGAGTAAAGGACCTTGGAAGCAATCTCATAAGCGGAATAAAAGGAATCTTCGGCATACATTCACCCTCAACGGAATTTGCTTCCATCGGCGAGATGTGCGATGCAGGACTTGCGGAAGGTCTCGGTGGGATGAAGGACACTATCGCAGACACAAAGGGCATGCTTGCCGACGAGATGAACGATAATTTCGGCATGAAGACATCACTTGATGTCAGATCCACGCTTTCAACAATCGGGAATGTTACTCCGGCGAGAAGCGAAGGAGCAGATATGGGATCCAAGGTGGCAGCGGCTGTATATGATGCATTGAGCAACCTTGCCCTTAACGCTTCCATAAGCGGAACACCTGACATGAAGAAGTTCTTCAGCCAGATGAGAGTTGAGGCCAAGCTATACAAGAACCGCACCGGGCAGGAGGCCTTTGTATAATGGCAGCATATCAGGGCTACAACCTAAAGATAAATGGTATTGTAATACCAAATTCAATGATAGTTCCGGGGAGCTACACACATGTTGCCGAGAAACGCATACGATCGGACAGAACGGATGCTAACGGCATACACAGATTCAAGTATCACAAGACCCCACGGAACAAGATAGCATTTACGATAAAAGAAGGAACCAAGGAAGAGTATGACACCGTAAGGCCGGCTCTGGGAAATAAAAACAATGTACCTGTCAAGTTTTGGTCGGAGGACGACAATGATTATATGACAGGAACCTTCGAGATGAAAGCCCCGAGCTGGCAGCATAAGTTTGAAAACGAGTCAACCTTTTACTATGCAGAAACGACTATTGAACTCGAAGAACATTGAGGCTAAATATGATTACAGTTAACGATTATGCGGATGCTCCGAAGTTCGAAAAAGAGTCCGTAGACAAACAGATCGTGATCAGCATCAGGAGCAAGCCCGACACTATAACAAATGATCTGCTTTATGATGAAGGGTTACACCTTGAAGAAAGCTTATGCTCCGAGCCGATGCTTAAATTCGGGTCCTGCGAAGCTTCCCAGGTGAGCTTTTCCATCGATGTGGATGCGGTGGCATTCTCTCTTGAAGGAATGACCATTGACGTGAAGATGTATCTGGACGGAGATTCAGAGGCTCTTTTCAATGTTGGCACATACAAGGTTACAAGCGACCAAAAGGACAGTGTAACGGCTGAACGGAGGATCACGGCCTATGACTGTTTGAAGGATATTCTCGAAGCTGATGCGACCGGATGGTATAATACTTTGCTTCCGAACGAGAACAGTACAACGACGATTGCGGCAATGCGGTCGTCGTTTTTTACCTATTTAGGGATCACACAAGAAGTGACGACTCTTATAAATGATGATATGCCAGTCAGGAAGACATGGTCCGGGAATCTTTCCGGCCATACGGTGATCACATCGATTTGCGAAGCTAACGGAGTGTTTGGACACATCAACAGAAACGGGAATTTTGTCTACCTGAACATAACGGACGGAACGCAGCCGCTTTATCCTTCGAATACGCTTTATCCCTCAAATACGTTATATCCTTCGAACGGCAACAATAGAGTATTGTCGGCCCAGTCGGAAGACGGATCCTATATATCCGGAGAGTTTGAAAACTTTAAGGTCGCAAAGATAGACGCGCTGGAGATTCTTTCGGAAGCCGGAGATGTTGGTCAGACGGTCGGCAGCGGGGATAACGTTTACACCATTGCAGACAACGCCCTGTTCTTCGGAATGTCGGCAGCGGATCTAACGACTTACGGCACAAGGATCCTGGATGCGATAAAGGATGTGACCTATACTCCGTACGAGCTGGAGGCTATTGGAAACCCTTGCTTTGAGGTGGGGGACGGGATTATATGCCAGACCTTTAATGGAATGGTTAAAAGTTATATCCTGTGCAGAACCCTCACGGGCATCCAAAGCCTTACGGACGATTACTCGGCAATGGGAGAGGCCAAATATACAAGAGATGATGATTGCATCAGGAGTGAAGTAAACGCACTCCGCGGAAAAGCGAATATCCTCACACGGACGGTAGAAGAAACCGTATCCGAGATCTATGACGAACACGGCAATTCCAGGATAACGCAGAATGCGAATTCTATATCTGCGGAAGTGACAAGAGCTATCGGAGCAGAGGGCGGGCTCTCTTCAAGGATAACACAAAACGCAGATGCAATCTCTTTAGAAGTGACAAGAGCTACCGGAGCAGAGGGAAACCTTTCTTCCAGGATAACGCAGAACGCTGATAACATAGCGTTAAAAGTCAATTCCTCGGATTACACCCATGCTGAAATCGTAGCGAAGATAAATGACAGCACGAGCAGCGTACTCATAAGCGCGGATAAGATAAATTTAAGCGGATATCTGACGGTGACTGATGTTGGTGATAACGGATCGACCGTGATTTCAGGAAACAGAATCACCACGGGTACAATAAGCGCAGCGAGATTAGACCTCTCGGGGTGCTTAACGGCATCTGATGTCGGAAACAACGGATCGACCGTAATCTCGGGAAACAGAATCACCACGGGAACAATAGACGCATCACAAGTATCGGTAACAAATCTGAATGCTAATAATATAACATCAGGTACACTTGTTGCAGATGAAATAACAGTCAGAGATTCAAGCTGGAACATTTTGTTTGAGGCTGATAGATATTATAGAAATGTGAGAATAGGAGGCTTTGATGTTGACTATGCAGGCCTCTGCGCCGGAGGCAGGCAGGTTTTAACTTACGGGCAACAATTATTCGTCGGAGACTGGACCGACCACATAGAAACGTGGATATGGGGGAAACAGATCAAACTCCAGACAGGAAACTCTTCTAATTATCTAATTATGGATGCAAACGGAGACGTGGAAATCACCGGTAAGTTAAGCATACCTACCAGCTCAGCTCTCAAAGTCGAAGGAAGCGCGGTAACATGGAAACGCTTCGATCTGTGTACGTCGAGCGATTTTGTTTTGGTTGAAGCGTAGGAGGAAACATGGAAGATGTAAAAATGAAAGCGTTCAAAAACTCTGTAGAGCAACTGTTCGATAACGTGGATATCTCCGCAGAATACAAGGCAGTCTTTGCAGAGATGCTGTCCTACAAGTGGCGGGCCTTATCTAACTACAGGATAAACGAGACACTTGCAAAAGCCGAAAGGAAGGAGGCAGAGGATGAACAAACTGGTAACGCTGATCAACTGGGTTAACGATACGGATCCGGCGATAAATGATGAACACCTTAACCAGATCGATCACGAACTGGATGCCCTTGACGACCGCGTGATCGAGCTTGTCGGAGACTGCGAAGAACAGGCAGAAGAAGCCGAGGCATGGGCCAAAGGCACAAGAGGTGGCGAGGCCGTAACTCCAGAAGATGAGACCTACGAAAACAATTCGGAATTCTATGCAGGCGAAGCAAAAAACTCAGCCACGGCAGCGGGAAACTCGGCAACTAACGCAGGAAATTCCGCAACGGCGGCCTCAGGATCCGCATCGACAGCTGCACAAAAGGCTCTGGATTCGGAGGCGTGGGCTGAAGGTACAAGAAATGGGGAAGCTGTTCCCTATACAGATCCGACGTATGAAAAAAACTCGAAATACCATGCGGATCGAGCAGCAGAAAGTGCAGCCAATGCGGCCGAAGCAGTGAATCAGATAAATCATACTCTTGGGATGGTAGACTTCCAAGCGAATATGACAACAGGCGAGCTGGAATATCTGACGGATATTCCTTACACATTCCAGGTAAACGCTTTGACCGGGAATCTTGAATGGGAGGTGACAGTTTAATGGTCAGTGCCGGAAGAGTAATGATGATCCCGAAGGGAGAATATGACCCCTCGACCACGTATTCGGTCCTCGATATGGTGTCATACCAGGGTGGATCCTATGTGGCCAAAACAACAGTATCGAATGTGGTGCCGACGGACACAACGAAGTGGCAGGTTATATCTAATCCGATAGACGGCCTTTCCGTAGTGGATGGCGCGGTCAACAAAACATTTACAGAATAGGAGATGAAAAGCTGGCAACAGTGACAAAACCCATAGCTCTTGCTGAACCCCTAAGAGAGGTTGTAGGGAAGGTCCATACACAGAACATCCTCTTACAGGGCATAGCCGGATCCGGAGCAATAGAACCCTGGAGCTCATATGAAGAGATCTCAGCAATTGTTCGGAGCGGAAACGCTTCAAAGGTATTTGCTTACGGAGACCAGATCGTGGTGCCCTACACAGCGACGAACGGTACGGTCTACGATATGCCTTTTGATGTGGTGCACTTTGACGATGTAGAGCTGGCAGACGGATCCGTAAGACCCGGCATGTTCTTACAGAGCCACTATGCAAGCCTGGAAGGAGTACAGTTCGATGCCCCTGAACCGGATAACACACTCGGCAGCGGCGGTGTAAAAGATGATAACGTAGCAAACTACGGGTATAATCGCTGGTCAGAGAGTGGAATCAGAGCATGGCTCAACAGCGACGCGGCAGCCAACGGATGGTGGGGCGCATATTTTGAAAGAGGCGGATCACAGATAGCAAGAAGAGCGGCGGACGTGGCCCCGACTCAACTTGCAACAGTGAATGGATTTATGAGAGGCTTGCCGGCCGATTTTAAGGCTGTCCTCGGAAAGATCAAGGTAACAACCTCTTGCAATACCGTTACGGATGGCGGCGTGACCGATACAACCTATGATACTATTTTCTTGGCATCACTTGAACAGATGTACGGTAACCCTCAGGCAGCGGGCGTTGAAGGCGATTACTGGGAATACTGGAAGCAGAGACTCGGGCTTACATCCCCTGCGTCTTATCACCCGACAATATATCCCAATTACATAACATATGCCTTGGAGAACCACTCATCGGCGCAGTATGCGCGTTTGCGGTCGGCGGGTCGCGGCGACTCGTGCAATGCTTGGTGCGTCTACGCGGGCGGCTACCTCGGCAGCTACAGCGCGTACGGCGCCTTACGCTGCGCCCCGGCTTGTGTGATAATCTGATAATCAGCTAATCCCCGCCACCCACGGATGGCGGATACAAACTAATATGAAAGGAGGAGGCATCACAGCATGTCAGTTAATGCCGGAGACAGAAAAGAAGGGAAACTCGAAGTGCTTACGAAAAGCTGCCGGCTTGCATCGTATACAATAAAAGTCTGCTGCAATAAGAAATGGTTTCCGGAACAGTACGACACGGCCATAACAGACAGGATAGTATTGCTTGCAACCGGCATTTTTACCAAGTGCTGGACGGCGAATAACATCAAAGCTGACAGCATAGCAAAAGCCGAAAAGCGGCTAAAGCTTCAAGCTGATGCACATGACGATTGTAATGAGCTCCTCGCTCTGATCCAGATCGCCCAACAAGTATTCCATCTAAGGATAAACCGGATAAAATACTGGGGAAAGACGATACTGGAAGTCAGAGGGCTTATTTCACTATGGAATGAATCAGATAGCAGGAGGCTTAAGAACCTCTCTCTATAAGGGTGTAGGCTGTAGCAGAATGCGCGTTTGCGGTCGGCGAATCGCGGCAACTCGTACAATGCTTGGTACGTCAACACGGGCGGCTACCTCAACAACAACAACGCGAACAACGCCTTACGCTGCGCCCCGGATTGTGAAACCTCGATGTGATGTGCCATCACATAGTGATGGAGATTCGAGATAATACACAAGGAGTCGAACCCCTTGCCGAAAGGCGAACAATACTGCGGTGATGCCGAATATCTAATGATATCTGCTGAAAACACCGCAGATTTTTCAAATGTAACAGAATTTGAACATTTATACACTTCCATGCTCAAATGCAAAACGAGCGTGCTTTGGAAAGACTCGGTGGCGTCCTTCTGGCTGAACGGGATCGAACGATGCCTGAAGCTTGAAACGGAGTTTGAAACCGGGGCTTACAAAGCAAGGCAACCGCGAACATTTGCAGTATACGTCCCCAAGAAACGAGACATTGTAAGCATATGCTTTAGAGACAGAGTATATCAACGGGCTCTGAATGATTATGTAATCTATCCGATCATGACACGCTCGTTTATTTATGATAACTGGGCATGCCAGAAAGGAAAAGGGACCGATGCTGCAAGGGAACGGTTGAAAGAATTCATGCACAGATTCTACAGAAGATATGGGTCTGAAGGATACATTTTGAAGATCGATATTAAAGGCTACTACCCCAATATGTCACATGAAGTTGTTGAAGAAATGTTCAAAGAAAAACTCCCGGCGGGAATCTTTGAACAGGTAGCCACGATATTGAAGAGCCAGTATAAAGGCGACAAAGGCTATAATCCCGGATCACAGCTTATCCAGATTGCCGGAATCTCGTTACTGGACAAGACAGACCACTTTATAAAGGAGCACTTGAGGATTAAATACTATCTTCGTTATATGGACGATTTTATTCTTATCCACAAGGACAAAGAATATTTGACCGAATGCCTCCGAAGAATAGAAACGGAATTGAGCAAAGTTAAATGCTCGAAAAATGAAAAGAAAACAAGGATCGTGACATTGAAGGAAGGCATATCGTTCCTCGGATTTGATTTCAGACTTACCGATACAGGAAAAGTATTGATGCTTTTGAGAAGCGAAAACGTAAAGCAGGAACGGAAAAGGTTAAGGCATATGGCAAGGAAGATACGGCACGGAGCAGGAACGTATGAAAAACTGGAAGAAATGTTTGAAGCATGGAAAGCTCATGCGGTAAAAGGAAACACTTATAAAGTCGTGCGCCGTATATCGGGATATTACGAAGGATTAAGGAGGATAGAAAAATGGTAATCAGATTTGGATCGAAGTCGATCAAAGAAGTTTCGGACGATGAAAACGCAAGAGCTGAAGCAGAACAGAACAAAGCAAAGTTGGACTACCTCGCCATGATGTGCGATGTGGAATTCCCGACCGAAGAAGGAGGAAACGACAATGAGCTACAGTAAGAAGTTCTACATTGTTAAAAATTACTACGACAGAGGCCTCTGGAATAAGCCCATGGTAAGAAACGCAGTAGTAAAAGGATGGATCACGGCGGAAGAATATGAGCTGATCACCGGAGAAGTGTATTTGTCCTAATTACGCTATGAGAAGGAAGAAAAGCAAATTTATTTGCAGCCATAAAAGCCTTGATCACTGCAAAAGAACACTCGAGGCGTGCACAAGCGAATGCAAGTGGTTCGGAACTTGCGGAGAATGCGTTTATTATTTTATTCCGTATTGTCAGAAACCGTGCGCAATTTGCGAACACTTAAAGATTGTGAGGACTGAAGAATGACGGAGATATTAAAGGCGGTAAGCGTTGACTTCGGCAACTTGGCCGTAAGCGTGCTGATCGTGATCGGAGCTGTTAATGCCGGCGCGAAGCTGATCGGGGATTTCTCAAAGATAATCGGCAAGCCGGTTAAATGGGTAAGGGCGCGAGAAGACGTATCAAAAAAAGTAAGCTTGCTGGAAAAACAGATACTCGATAACAAGGCGGCTTCCATCGAGCATGACAGAAAGCTCGACGCGAAGATCGAGAAAATCGGGGAAGATTTAGCGGACCTTACGAGCATCGTCGTTGATGATCGAATCGATCGGATGAGATACGAGATCCTGGATATGGCTTCGGCTATATCGGAAGCAAAAAGGTGGTATAGTGTCGAGCAATTCAAACACGCGATGAAGACCTATAGCGAATATGAAGAGTTCCTGGAAAAACACGACCGGAAAAACGGCGAAATAGAATTAAGCTATGAGGTCATTTGCAAAGCTTACAAAGAAAAGTTTAAGACAATGGGTAATGCAGATGAAAAAAGAATTGAAAAAAAGAACTAAATTTACGATCGCAGCTATGGTGAACCTCATTTGGTACACCATAGCTGTTTTGATTTTATGCGCTTTTGATAAGACCGTCCCGGACGCTTTAACTACGGCATGGTTTGCGGCATGGACGGTCGAGCTTGGGATCCTTTACGGAATCAAAATACATGACAAGAAGAGCCAGGATCCTATTTAGGAGGTGCGCTTATGAAAAGCAAAGAATTCGTTGAAAAACTCATAGATGCAGCGAAAAATCACAAGACCTTATATATCATGGGGTGCTTCGGCGCTCCGATGAACGAGAGGAACAAGAAGAGATACTCGGCAAATAATGCGTATAACAAGAAGCCTGAAAGGGCAGCCATGATCACAGCGGCCACACATGATACTTTCGGATTTGACTGCGTTTGCCTCTTGAAAGGGATCCTCTGGGGCTGGCAGGCTGATACGACAAAAGTATATGGAGGCGCAACCTATGAAAGTAACGGCGTCCCCGACCTCGGCGCGGACCAGTTCTTTAACATATGTGCAGAGATATCAACGGATTTTTCAAGTATTCTTCCCGGGGAAGCCGTGTGGATGAGCGGGCATATAGGCGCCTATATAGGCAATGGTCTGGTAGTGGAGTCCTCGCCAAAGTGGGCGAACGGAGTGCAGATCACGGCCTGCAGCAAGGCTATTGCCGGTTACAACAGAAGAACCTGGACAAAACACGGAAAGCTTCCGTATGTGGAATATGAGCCGCAGAGGACGGACGTATTCAAACCTGGAGATCTCGTAGAGATAATCGGCACAACCTATTATAGCGGGAAAAATATTCCGGCATGGGTTAAAGGAAAGAAATGGATCGTACTGAGCGTAAAAGATGACAGGGTAGTAATAGATAGAAGCGAAGATGGGAAGAGCTCAATATGCAGCCCTGTGAAAGCTTCAAACCTTAGAATTG
>JAEEGL016934531.1_pt1 | contig 21458 bp, 16 predicted proteins | sample 9134231 | NCBI WGS metagenome assembly JAEEGL01 (sample SAMN16246548, study PRJNA631951) | gut metagenome | biome: gut microbiome; feature: rumen; material: fiber-attached | host: Bos | place: Iran: Karaj | collected 2018-10
ATGTGGTCGCCGAGTTCCTCGATTTTTCGCAATTTTAACACTTTGAACAGACAGTTCTTGATGACGGAATAGGCGAATCCAGCGGAGATGTCTTCGGCGGAAGTGCCCTCGCGCATGGCCTGTTTCACTTTGGAGTTCATGAAAACCGTACAACGGGTGCCCAAGTCGTAGGGGTGTTTCGCTTCGCATGCAATACGGGCGAAATCAGACACGGTGTAACCTAACATTTTGGCGAATGTTTCGATGAAGGAACCGCAGCCGGAGGAGCAGGCTTCGTTGATTTCCAATCTTCTAATAGCTTGATTCTCAACAAAAATGGCCTTCATGTCCTGGCCGCCAATGTCAAGGATGAAGGAGACATCGGGAGAGACTTTCTTCGCGCCGAGGTAGTGCGCCATCGTCTCCACCACGCCGTGGTGCAGCCCGAAGGCCGTTTTTAACAGATTTTCACCGTAGCCGGTGACTGCACTGTTGAGGATGTTGGGCTCGAAATCGTGCTCCTTGCAGGCTTGCGCGAACCGTTTCAACGCCCCATGGAACGCCTCGAAGCTGTTTCCGTTGTTGGAGCTGTAGTCGGAGAAGAGGATGCGCCCCTCACTGTCCAAAACCACAAATTTAGTAGTTGTAGAGCCGGAATCAATGCCAATATAGACCTCGTTGCTCTTTACCTCGTCCCAGCCCACACGCTCCACGAAGAAGTTCTGCTTCTCGGATTTCCAAGTCTCAAAATGCTGTGCGTCTGTGAATAGCGGATCCAAACGGTTGGATAGCAGTCGGGATTCATCGCCCATAGCCTGGCTTTGGATGGTCTGGATGAACTTGGTGACTGGGATGGAGTCGTAACAGACGGTATTTGCCATGAGGGCGGCGCCGTGGGCGGGCACCACACGCATGTCGGGAACGTTCACGCAATCGTTTTCCGTAAGGTGCAGGTTCTCAAGAAACACTTGTTTCAGTTTCGGCAGGAATGCGAACGGACCGCCGCAGAAAAACACAGGGGCTTCAACGTCCACACCTCGGGACAGCGTGCCCAACACTTGCAGACACACCGCATGGAACACCGACAGCGCAACATCTGCCTTGCTGACGTTGCGGGCCAGCAGGTTCTGGATGTCGGTCTTGGAGAATACGCCGCAGCGCGATGCGATGGGATAGACATGCTCGGCTTTCTCTGCCAGTGTGTTCAGTTCGGAAGTATCGACGTTCAGCAGGCTGGCGGTCTGGTCGATGAAGGCGCCGGTGCCGCCCGCGCAGTTGCCGTTCATGCGGATGTCGGGCATTCGGTCTTTGTCGAAGAAGATCATCTTGCTGTCCTCACCGCCAATGTCAATGAAGGTGCGGGTCTGCGGGAACGACTCCTTCACCAAGGTGGCGGCTGAAATCACCTCCTGCACGAATGGGAATCCCCACAAGTCGGCGTAGCCCATGCCCACCGAACCGGTGACGGCCACCTTGACCATCTTCTCGGCGAAACGCTCCGCCACGGGTTTCAGCACCGTTTGAACGGTCTCGCGTACATTCATGTTGTGCCGCTGGTAGTCGGCGTGAAGGACTTTGTCGTCAACATCCAGCACCACCAATTTCACCGTTGTGGAGCCGATGTCTATTCCTATTTTTAAGATATTATTCATATTTAAAACTGAGGCGCGAAAATACGATTTTTTAAGATTTAGAAATTAGTATTTGGAGCTTGGGGAATTAGTCTGTTTAGGATGAGGGAAATGTTTTCCTTTTTTCTTTTTTCATAGTAGTCATTGTCGTTTTTCAGACATTCGATTTTGTACAAAGTTGGGGCAGTCAGGTGGAAAAAGAGATTCAAGGCAAGTATGTCTTCGAGGAGAGTTTGTGCGTCCATTGAATTTATGGAACCTGTAGCAGCCGCAGCATTGAGGTCGTCTTGCAAAATGTTCGATATGCGAGCGATTTCCTGCTGCGCTGTCTTTTTGATTTCCTCAAACAGTTCGGGATGCCGCTCCATTTCTTGAAATTGGAACCGCAGATAATCCACATTTTCTTTGACAAATTCGAAATGGTCCCCGATGATTTTGCACAGTTTGTCTGTCACCGAGCCGTTGCTGTCATCCCAACTGACCAAAACGGCTCTCTGCAACAGCCCAATCTTCTGTTTTACCACGCATTCGAAAAGTTCTTTTTTGGTCTTGAAATGATAGTAGAGCAACGGATGCCCGACCCCTGCGCGTTCCGCAATTTCCAGGATTCGCGCACCGTCATACCCTTTCTGCACAAATTCATCTTCCGCAGCTTCAATGATGGCTTTACGTTTGCTATCTTTCACTGTATCTGTCATATATGGATTTTTCGCATCAAAAAACTGACAATTTTGTCAGGGCGCAAAAATAGCAATTTTTTAATCCGAGAGAATGTTTTGGGAAGAGATATTAACACTTATCTGTAATTTTTCATAATTGTTAATAAGTTCAACGTGAGCGTAATTCAATAAATGGTTAAAACTGCTGCTGGATTGGTTCTAAATTACATAATTATACGGACGCCGACAACAATCGATAACGATCAGAGGAACCATAACGGTACTTTAGTCTGTTAATTGTTGGCGTTTGATTGCAAAATCCCCATTTTTGGGGATGCTGTGATTTGTACAAAATTGCACTTTTGCAACGTGTAAAATTTTGTTGCGATGAATCAAGAGGAAAATGCGTCGAAAGTGTTGACACTCGCCAATGTGAAGACCGGCGAGTATGGAGTGATTGTGCGCATCACGGGCCACGGAAGTTTCCGTCACCGTTTGATGGAGATGGGGTTTGTGCGCGGCGAAAAGGTGAAGGTTATCCGTAACGCCCCTCTGCATGACCCTATCGAGTACGAGATTATGGGCGGTCACGTGTCGTTGCGCCGCATTGAGGCCCGTCGCGTGGAAGTGGTACCCGTCACCGAGGAAGTGGCCAACAACTACCTTTTCCACGGCACCGTCACCGAGGAGACCGAACGCATTCTTGGCAAGGTCGGCAAAACGATTAATGTCGCCCTCGTCGGCAACCCTAACTGTGGCAAGACCTCCTTCTTCAACCACGCCACGGGTATGAGGGAGAAAGTCGGCAATTACAGTGGCGTCACGGTCGATTCCAAACTCGGCTATTTCAAATTCAAGGACTATACCATCGCCCTTGCTGATCTGCCCGGCACCTATTCCCTTACCGAATATACCCCTGAGGAACTCTATGTGCGTCAGTATATTATGGAGCAACATCCCGACATTGTGCTGAACATTGCCGATGCCTCCAACCTCGAACGAAACCTTTTCCTAACCACCCAGCTCATCGACATGAACGTGCCCATGGTGATGGCCCTCAACATGTACGATGAACTCGAAAAGAATGGCGACAAACTTGACCTTGACACGCTCAGCGAATTGTTCGGATTCCCCATTATCCCGACGGTTTCTTCAAAAGGGATTGGAATCCAAGAAGTTATGGCCAAGATTGTGGATTTGTACGAAAACTTGGAACAGCATACCAAGCATATCCATATCAACTACGGGGTTGATTTGGAAAAATCGATAGACCTCATCAAGGAGGAGATGAAAGAGCATCTGGATCTTTCGGGTGCCTATTCAACCCGCTATCTGGCTATCGAGATGCTTGCCGGTGACAAGGTGATTTCCAAGTTGGTGGGAAAATATGATGATGACGGCAGTGTCGGCAAGGTGGCCGACGAACAGCGGGCGATTATCGAGAAGCGTTACAATGAGGATGCCGCCACGATCGTCTCCGGAGCGAAGTATGGATTTATTCGCGGTGCGCTCCTTGAGACCTTCAAACAAGGGAAAGACCGGAGCAAACAACCCGCCTACTCTGTGGATAAATTGTTGACAAACAGGTGGCTTGGTTTTCCCATCCTGATATTCTTCCTCTGGTTTATGTTTCAGATGACATTCACGCTGGGTGCCTATCCGCAGGCATGGTTAGAGAGTTTCTTCGGCTGGCTCGGTGATGTCATTACACGTGTCATGCCCGACGGCATGGTCAAGGATTTGCTCGTTGATGGCATAATCGCAGGTGTGGGCGGAGTCTGTTCATTCCTCCCGAACATCCTGATACTCTTCTTTTTCATCTCTGTGTTGGAAGATACCGGCTATATGGCTCGCGCCGCTTTCATCATGGACAAGCTGATGCACAGGATGGGCTTGCACGGCAAGTCGTTCATTCCCTATATCATCGGTTTCGGGTGCAGTGTGCCCGCCATCATGGCCACGCGCACGCTGGAAAACCGCAAGGACCGCATCCTCACCATCATCACAGTGCCGTTTATGTCCTGTTCGGCGCGTTTACCCGTATATCTGCTGCTGATTTCCGCCTTTTTTACGAAGCATCAGGGGCTTATCCTTACTTCCATTTACCTGCTCGGAATTGTCATGGCGGTTGTCACTTCGCTGATAGTCAAGAGGGCGGCGTTCAAGAATGTGCGAGACCAGTTCGTGATGGAGCTGCCGCCCTACCGTATCCCGACGTTCCGCAACGCCGTAATCCACATGTGGGACAAGAGTGTACAGTATCTCAAGAAGATGGGTTCGGTGATTTTGGTGGCCACCGTGATCATTTGGGCATTGGAGTATTTCCCGCATCGTGGTCCGGAACTCGACCGTTATACCGAGCAGATAGAGAGGGTAGGGGAGGACAAAACGCTCACTGAGGCGGAGAAATCCGCGCAAATTGCGCAGTTGGAGCTCGACCGTTCCGCCTGCCAGATTGAGAATTCGTATATTGGCCGTTTCGGCAAGTTCGTGGCACCTGTTTTCCGTCCCCTCGGTTTCGATTGGCAGATGGGGGTTTCCCTCATCACCGGTTTCGCCGCCAAGGAGATTGTTGTCTCCTCGATGGGTGTCCTTTACCACAGCGATGCGGAGGCCGATGAGAATTCCTCGGCGTTGCAGAAAAGCCTGCAGAACCATACATGGTCTTCTGGTCCCGACATTGGGAAGCCTGTCTTCACCCCTTGGGTGGCTTTCGGGTTCATGGTGTTCATTCTGCTCTATTTCCCGTGTGTGGCGGCTATTACAGCAGTAAAAAGAGAATCCAACATTAAGTGGATGCTTTTCACCATGTTCTACACCACTAGCGTTGCCTGGCTTGCCGCTTTTGCGGTACGCATTCTTAGTTCTCTGGTTGTTGGCTGTTAGCTTTTTGGCTTTTTAGCTTTTTAGCTTTTGGCTGATAGCTGATACCTACTGGTTACCGCCAATAGCCACCCGATTATTGCCTTCGCCTACCAGCTATTGCCATCGGCCATCCTCTATAACCAATAACCTATAACCAATAACCTAAATATTGTAACATATATAATATTGTATCGTATAATCCGATAAGTGATGGCAATTTTTTTTTGAAAAAAAAAACAAAAAAAGATTTGCTATTCAAATAATTTATATATTTGCAAGTTGATTAAATAAGAAAAAGTAAAGTGTGTAATGAATTGTAACTGTATGGTTAACAGGCATTTGACTGGCTTTTCGCAAATTGTTATGATTGCGGTGTTTTGCGCAAAAGTTGCACATTTCCCGTCAAAAAACGGCTTGTGATGTGTCTTTGATGTCGGATGAAAGTTGTGAATCATACCTGAAAAATAGAAAAATTAATAAAAAAAATAAATGAATATGAAAAAAAACTTACTGATTTTGATGATGGCGCTTTTTAGCGCAGGTGTGTTGTCTGCACAAGGTACCGTTGGACTTTTCGGTTTCAGCGGCGGCGCAGCCACAAGTGATAACACTTCTATTGTCCTCGGTCAGGCCTTTGCAGACCAAATGACATCGGCTGGCGGCTATGAGGTTTCCACAGGTGTGGCCCAGGCACAACTGAACAAGTTGGATCCGCTGGTGATCACCCTGACCCCCGATCAGGACTTTGATCATCCGACCTTAGGAAAACTCAAAGCTCCTGTGACACCGGGCGATTACAATTTTTATTTGGTTCATTTTAATCCTTTTGGTTATGACAGAGTGAAAGAATTCACCATCATGATTCTCCAATGCCCCGAAACTGTTGAAGATTGCGATGGCAATGTGTATGATGTGGTCGGCGTAGGCGGCTCCTGCTGGACAAAGTCCAACCTGAAAGCCGAGCATTATTGCAATACCGATGGAACCGCAGGCGGTGCTATTCCGACAGCATTGGTTTATAATGCTGCCCCCAACGATGACGAAGCTGCCAACCTCGCGAACTACGGCCGCCTCTACACATGGTATTCCGCCGTTGGTGTTGCCGAAAACGATAACACAACAGAACCGACGAAAGTGGATGGTTATGTGCAAGGTATCTGCCCCAGCGGATGGCATATCCCCACTGTCGAGCAAATGAATAACCTCACCTCTCACAACACAAAAGTGTTGAACACGCCCGATTTCTGGCTCACCCCGAATGATTATAACAACGAAACAGGTTTCAGCGCACATGGTGCAGGTGTTGCCACTATCGTCGGCGGCAATCCTTACTACAGCAACCTCCTTGGTTGGACGGACTTCTGGAGCGACACGAAAGCTACAACAATGACGGGCGATCCCGTAGCCACAACTCTCGAGTTGAGCTATTTCTGTGCCAATCCGAAAGTTCACAATATGTTCCCGCGTGACAGAGGATTGAGCGTGCGCTGCGTGAAAAACGAACTCTAATCCCAATCAACAAAGAAGAATAATAAAAAAAATAGTACAATGAAAAAAATTATCGTTTTTTTGTCGATGTTCCTCTTTGCAGGGGGCATCTTGATGGCACAAACGCCAAAATTGAGTTACGAAGTCTTGCTTCGCGACGATGGTAACAATTTGCTTTACGAGCAGAGTCCGGTTAACGTTCATGTCAGCATTTTCGATAAGGAAGGCACTACAAGCTTGTATGACGAAGACGTTAACGGTCTTTCCACGGATGCCAACGCCCTCCTTCAAATCGGCTTCGGCGAAGGAGTTGACTGGGAGGCTGCTGGAGTTGACTGGAGTCGTGCCCGTATCAGTTTGAATATAAACTGTAACGGAAGAACTATTACACAGGATGTTCCTGTCTATGCCGTGCCATACGCCTTGAAAGCTGCCAATGTTCCCGATGGACTGACTACCGATGAAATTATTGAATATCTCGGAAAAATCAATTTTGAGGATGATGCCCGCAGAATTCTGAGAGCTGTCCATGAAAATCCTAATGGACTTGAAGATGATTTCATTGATTCACTTATCAATTATGGCAAAGCCCATAAGGATATTGCCAAGGATGTTCTGTTGCATTATGTTGATGTTATGACGGCTGAAAATGTGCAATCAACTTATGACAATGCAGTCAACAACACTAACGCATACGAAAGCGGTAGAATCCTTTCAATTGAATATATGAAAAGTCACATGCAGGATGTCATTGATATCGCAGCATATTTCATCAACAATTACACCATAGCAGAGGATGAACATTATGTAGAGGACTTTGTCGCCAAAGTCAAGGCTAATACGGAAGTGTATCCTAAAGTCAAAGCTTATTTTGAAGATATTTTCAAAGAATATCTGGATGACCATCACTATATCCAGAAAGCGGATTGCACGGATGTTGACCCATGCACAATTCACTAAAGAATAAAAATATTAATAATTAAAACATAAAAAAATGAAAAAAATCTTTTCTTTCTTGATGATGTTCCTGATTTTAGGGAACTTCGCGTTTGCGCAATCAGGCATAGCCACTGTGCAACCCAAACTGAATTTCCAGGCTGTGGTTCGTGATGCCAACAACCAACTGCTTTTCAATGATGAGATGAGTGTCCAGATTAATATCACCTACGGCAGTGATGTTTATACTGAAACCCATCCGAGTGTCATGACCAACCAAAATGGTCTGATGTCTCTTATCATCGGCGATGATGGTGTTACGGATGTGTCTGGTTCATTGGCCGATGTGAATTGGGCCGCTGCCACGATCGAGGCTGTTATCACCTACACCACCGATCCTGTTACTGTTACGGATATAGATGGTAATGTCACCACAAGCGCCGGCACGGAAGCCACCATCACTGTCTCCGCCCCTGTGACTGCTGTCCCTTATGCTTTGCAGGCTGGTCCGAGCAAGCTTACCACTGACATGATTGTGGAGTATCTTTATAATGCCAAATGGGGTATTAACGGTACGCCGGAAGAAAAGTATGATGCATTGGCTATTTCCGACGCTCTTCGCAACAACCCTTACGGCCTTAAAAACGCTTTGAAAGACTCCATTATTAATTACCTGAAAACACACAAGAGTATTGCCGAGAGCATTTTCAAATCCTATCTGGAGCAAACTACTCCTGAAGATGTTCAGGATGCTTATGATCATTTGATGTCTAACACCGCTGCTCATGAGAGAATCCGTCTTTTAGCCAAGAATTATATCAAAACTCATAAGGAAGATGCTGCTGAAATTGCAGAATATTATGCTGAACACGCCACTATTGATGACATTACCCCGTTGTATGAGGCTGCACAAAATAATCCTGATCTCATGTCAACTGTGAAAAAGTATGTGAAACAACATCTTAAAGAATATCTCGAAGACCACGACTATGTGACAATTGAGAGTTGTCCCACCATTGAGATTTGTGCGATTGCCAATCAGGGCAAAACTTGTCCTGCTGCAGATTTCATAGGAACTACTACACTTCTTACTGATGGAAAGTTGCAAACGACTATCACTAATCCTGAGGATCTTTCTCTGGAAGTGACTTACGATGTCTCTTATCAGTATTATGGCGAAACGGTGTATGACACCTATGTTGGTGCTAAGGAAAGCATGAATGTTCTTAAGTCTTTAAATGCAATTCCTGCTGAAGCTACTAACATCACAGGTACTGTCACCATTCACGCATACGGATGCGATGCATCGTATGATCGTACAGCCACGTTCAATTTCTAACAGTTGAATTTGATACAAACAGAGAGCGGTATCGAAAGATGCCGCTCTTGTTGTTTTTAAAAAAATGTGTTAATCTGTATTATTTCACTATTGTTTTTCAACTTTGAATGTTAGACAATAGTCGAATTAAAATAGGCGAGACTATGAATTTTAAGGCAGGGGATGATGTTATTTCCTCCAGAACCGTTCTGTAATGTCTTCGGAATGGCCGTTGCTGTAACGGTAGAGACGCTGATTGGTGGTGCGGGAGCGCAGCCCCCCGAGTTTTTCCTGATAACCGCCGACTTTTACATAGTCGAACAGATTAGCGTTGAGTGGCAGTGTGTCGTTGCCCGAATACCATGCCACTTTAAGATGTGAATGTTGTCGCAGGTAACGCGCTAAAGCCACCACGTCTTTTGGCTGCCGGTCCCCTCCCATAAAGCAGACACATGTGATTTGCTTGCCATACATGCCCAAAAGACGGTCTAATGCGGCTGTGTTCAGCTCAATTCCGATGTTTTGGTGCAGATGCGGACTATGACAGCCCACACACCGGTGAGGACAATTGGTGATGTTCACCGCCAGGGTCACCTCATCGGGGATCTCTTGGAAGACGATATCGTAGTTGTAGTACTTTAACAATGGTTATTGGTTATAGGTTATTGGTTATAGAAGCAGGTGAATAGTGAATAGTGATTAGTGAATAGTGATTATAGGTATGTACCAGCCTCTTTCATTATCAATTATCAGTTATCAATTATCAATTAACCATCACATCTTCCCGTAATACCGTCTTTCAGCCTCCTCCTGGCGCGCTTGCGAGAAACTGCTGACTCGTTTCATGTAGCCGATTACGCGGGTGAGGTAGTCGAGGTTTTTGCTGTGGCATTCGGGGCATTCGTGGAGATAACGCTTGTCGATGTGGCCGCAGTCGTTGCAGACAGTGTTGGGGATGTTGAAGGTGAAATAGTTGCATCCCTCTTGTGCGGCCACACGGAGTAGCTGGCGGTATTGTGCTTGTGAGAGGTGCTCCTCCAGATTGGCGTGCAAGGCTGAACCGCCCGTCAGATGCTCAATGTAGCGTTTGCCGTGCAGGCGGAACTTGTCGAGCAGGTTCAGAGAGTCGTCTTCCACACGGTAGAAGTAGCTGTTGTAGCAGTCGCGGGGCACGCGGTAGCCGTCCTCGCGGTCCCATTTGGCGTGTTTCACGCCCACGTTTTCCGCCGGAATCATTTCGCAGTTGAAAAGCAGTTCCTTGCTCTTGTACTGGTGGTTGTATTTCTCGATCAGACCGAGCACGTCTTCCACGAATTTCTGGTACTGCGGGTTGTCATCAATGGGGATGCTGAGGAATTCAGCGGCCTCCACCAAACCGTTCACACCGATGGTGAGGTATTGGCGATTAATGGCGATATAGCCGGCATCGAAGAGCGGTAACATGCCCTTGCTCTGCAGGTATTTGAGGTTCTCGTTGTAGGCAATCTGCACCTTGTGCATCAGGTCGATGACCTCACCGATGAACTGGAATTGCGGGATATTGTTGCGGCATTCGTACTGGATGCAGCGGTTGATGTTGATGGTGAGTACGCTCTTGGAGCCGGTGGAGACACCGCCCGCGCCGAGGGTATAGCTGAAGCCGTTGTCCTGGATTTCGTTACGCAGACGGCAGCAGCTGCTCAGCGAGTCTGCATTGTCGCTCACGTAGGTGAAGAATGAATGGCCTGCTGCGTACATTTCCGCCGTAAAGTCGGCGTATTCAGTGTCAATGATGTCGCCATCCTTGGAGAGCAGTGCCATCGTTTCGACAGGAAAGGTGAGCACGGTGCGGAGGCGTTCCTCGTTGAACCAGCGCATGAACCGTTTCTGCAGCCAGCTGAGCGAATCCCAAATGGGTTTGGTGCCGTCGGGGAAGCGGAACTCCCCGAAGAGGCTTTGGAAGTAGTAGCGGTCGTAATAAGCCACATTCCAGAACACGGACTGGAAATTACGGGCGCCGGTCGGCTGGTTGATGGAATAGACCACCTGCTGGAAGCAGTCGGTGATCACCTTGTCGATGGTGCGCTGCTTGAGCGAGAGATCCACCACTTTGTCGCTCTCCTTGTAGTATTCGTCACCATATTCCTTGCGGATGAAGTAGTCCATGTACATCAGGAATTCCGGGGTCGCGCAGGCACCGCTGAGCATACTGGAAACCATGAAGACCATGTTGATAAAGCCTCCGCAGTAGGATTTGAGGTTCGTGGGTGCGGAGGCGTTGCCGCCGATGCTGCGCGTGCCGTCCAAAAGCCACGGATACATGGTGATGGAAGCGCAGTAGTTGGCAATGCTGGTTTCATCGTTCTTGTAGATGAAATGGTTGTTTAAGAGGTATAAGTATTTGTCTGCCAGCTCTTTTCCGTACAGGTCTTTGATTTTGTCGCAGAGCAGACGGCGGTTAAGGCGTATGAAGTTTGATTTGGGGAGTTCGCCGATGAGGGTGGCGATATTCTTGCGCTCCACGTTGGCGTTGGCATCGTATTTGCTGCCGGTGGCGGCGTTGGATGCATTGCAGTAGTTGATGAGAAAGTCAAGTTTCTCCTTGACTTCGCGGTCTTCGTAATGGCGTTGTCTGTACAGGATGTAGGCTTTGGCGACCTCATAGTAGCGCTCCGCCATCAGGGAGGTTTCCACTTGGTTTTGGATTTCCTCCACGGAGATGCCGTCATGGATTTTGAGACGGCTCATGACGTTGATGAGCACCTCCTGTGTGGCGAAGCTGTTCACGGAGAGGAACGCTTTGGCGATGGCGTTTTTGATTTTTTCGGCCGAGAAAGGCTCTCGTTTGCCGTTGCGTTTGATGATGTACAGTTGATCCATAAAATGGTTAAGGTTTTGGTTGTTAATAAAAACAGCTCAGGGAAGACAATGGCCGGTGAATCACCGCTCTCGTTTGCTCTTAGTCCCGAAAGCCACGAACGCAGGTTACAGGCAGGTCTTCTGGCTCGTTCCCGCTTTTTTCCGCCTTCCCGACAAGATTTTGTCAGTGACTTATTGGAAAAAGCGCAAAATAGAACTCACAGCTACGGGTATAGCCGCTGATTCTCACAGCGTTCCCTATTAATCCGTTCAGAACCTGAACCCGCGCAAAAGTAATATTTCCTGCCGATGCTTTTCGTCTCTTTACGATTATTTATAAACAAGGTTATTAACAGTTTTGATAATCAACACGTTATGCAACAACACAATGAATGCCGATGATGCGAGGAAACGAGATGTGGCGTTTTTTTGGGTAATCGATACCATATCCTTGATTGCAGACCTCAGTTCACGGTTTCCAAAAAAAATGTATCTTTGCCGCCGATTTTATTCTAACTAAAAACCAATTGTATGGCAACAACTGCTGATTTTAAGAATGGCCTCTGTATTGTTCACAACAACGAGATTTGGTCAATCGTGGAATTCCTGCACGTGAAACCCGGCAAAGGTAACACTTTTGTCCGCACAAAACTCAAAAACCTCAAAAACGGTAGAGTTCAGGAGTTCAGATTTGACGCCGGTGTCAAGGTTGACCTTGCCCGCGTGGAGCGCCGCCCATACCAATTCCTCTATAAGGAAGGCGACACCACCTATATCTTCATGCACACCGAGACCTACGAGCAACTTCCCATCGAGAAGGATCTGATCAACAACCCCGACCTGCTCAAGGAAGGCCAGGAGGTGGAAATCAACTACGACACCGATACAGAAACCCCGCTCACCTGCGAACTTCCCCCGTTTGTTGACTTGGAAGTCATCGAGGCTGATCCCGGCGTGAAGGGCGACACCGCCACCAACTCACTCAAACGCGCTGTCGTTGAGACCGGTGCTGATGTTTACGTGCCTCTCTTCATTAATGTGGGTGAGAAAATCAAGGTCGATACCCGCACCAATAAGTATTCAGAACGCGTTAAGGAATAATCTGTTCGTATGAATTTTCAGCAGTCGCTGACCATCGACGAACTGATACAACTGATTGGACATCCCGTTACTGTGAAAGGAGACAACTCCGTCAGGGTAACGGGAATCAATGAGTTGCACTCAATCCAGAACGGGGATCTCACCTTTGTGGACAACGAGAAGTATTTCACTCGTATTCTGCAAAGCGACGCTTCGGTCATCCTTATCAACAATGCCGAGGTTGAGTGCCCCGAAGGCAAGGTGCTACTCATTACGGAAGATCCGCTTCTCGACTACATCACTGTTGTGAAGCATTTTGCATATTTCACACCGCAAAACACCTCCATTCATCCGAGTGCCGTCATTGGCGAGGGCACGGTTATCCAACCTTTAGTTTTCATCGGTGAGAACGTGCGCATCGGCAAGAACTGCATCATCCACTCCAATGTCAGCATCTATGCGGACACTGTCATTGGTGACAATGTGATTATCCACTCTAACAGCACTATCGGAGCTGACGCATGCTATTTTCAGAAGCGTCCCGAGGGTTGGGTGAAGTTGACCTCATGCGGCGACACATACATAGGCAACAACGTTGAAATCGGATGCAACTGTTGCATTGACCGCGGCGTTTCCGGCACCACTTACATTGACGACGGGTGTATCTTCGACAACCTCGTGCAGGTGGGTCATGACACGCACATCGGCAAACGCACGCTCTTGGGTGCGCAATGCGGCGTGGCGGGTTGCACCTACATTGACGATGACTGCAAGATCTGGGCCAAAGCGGCGGTCAACAAGGATCTCTACATCGCCAAGGGCACGGTACTGCTGGCTCTATCAGCCATAGACAAGGACGTGAAGGAGGAGGGCAGAACTCTCTTCGGGATGCCCGCCGACGACGCCAACGCCAAATGGCGCGAAATGGCGATGATGCGCAAACTGCCGGATCTGTTCCGGGAATTGGAGGAACTCAAAAAGAAATTACCTTAACCCGATTTGTAGAGACGATGTGCACATCGTCTCTACGTTCGGTAAAATAAAACGGCCGGTGTTCTCAAGAATACCGGCCATTTTATAGCTAATAGCTAATAGCCAATAGCAAACAACCAAAGGCTAAAGACTACCAGTAGAACGGATCATACCACGGGTCGTACCACGGATAGAACGGATAAACATCCCACGGATAGATGACGTAATAATCCCATACCCACGGGGATGAGGTGTGGATGAACTTGAAATCCGCGCTCTTGGAGTTGTCCATTGTGGAAATCTTCCCGGTGAATTTGCCGGCGTTAATGTAGTAAGTGCCGATCTTTACGTTGGCTCGGTCTGCGTTTTCGATGTTGTCTGTTTTGAAATGGATGTAGATAACCTTGTCTTGTGCCTCCCAAGTGAAGTCATAGCTCAGGGAAGTATAGGGAGCGGTTTCGGGGAAGGTGTTGCACCATTTTCCGTAACCGGAAGTGAGATTGTTCCCGCTCCAGAATTGGACGTGCGAACCAGTGGATTTGTAGGTCATGCCGTTGTCAAGAGTGTAGCTTATGTCCATGACACCATCCCATCCGCCGTCCACCAGCATCGCAAGGGTTTCGTCTTCCGACGGACCGCAGCCTGTGAACATAAGAGGTGCCGCGCAAAGCAGCAATAAAAGCAGTAACGTGGATGTTTTTTTCATTGTGGTTTGGATTTGGTTATTTTTGAAGTTGTTAATGAACAAATATAATTGAACTGGCAAAAATAATCATTTTACGTTTCCGAAAGAATTATTGAACAACAAAAATGGTGCGTCAACCTTTTAATTATTGATGTAACTTATTGATAATATGTAGATTGTGGCTTTTTGTAATTTTGGTTTGAAATCATCTGGTGCGCAGCGTGTTGGAAACACACAATTTTAGCAACCCCATACCTTCACTTCGTTACGCTTGTGTGGGGTTATTAAGATATTGTGCCTCCGGCACAGAAAATTCCATGCTACACTTTCTACCAACTTATTTGTCGCATCAAATGCCCGCACACCTAACGGCGTGCGATAACACCGTTTGTCCGCATTTTCCTACCAAGCCCTGCAGTCCTACGGACTGCGATGAGCCCGTAAAAGACAAAGGATCGGTAAAAGGGCGGGGACCACCCCCGACAGTGACAAAAGCTCGGTAGAAAGAGACAATTCCGATTTTTCCAATACCCCGTCAGGGGCGAAAGCTCGGTAGAACAAGGCGATTCCGATTTCCCCAAGCCCCGACAGGGGTGAAAGCTCGGTAGAGCAACGAGGGCATCCCCTCCCCCAAAGCCCCGATAGGGTCGACACCAAAGCACAAACAATCAAAAATACCATTGCGAACCGTACGGTAATGGATGCCAAAAATCATTGTAGAGGACAGCCCGACGGCGCGGCTTTTCAATGGTTATTGGTTATGGGTTATGGGTTATTGAAGGGGGAGTTCGACACATTGGTGGGGAATGGTGGTGTAGCCGCGCCGGAACGCCCAAGTAATAAAGAAAAACACCGATTTCCTCTTACAACGCGTTTTAATGCCCTTTTTTCGCTTTTTGCATGTTTTTCATTGTTGATAAAATGTGTGTGGTTTCCACCTTGCAAATCGAAAAAAATCGTATTTTCGGACTTTCTTATAGCTAAATTTAAGTTTTTCATTTTAAGATAGTTAGAGATTTAATAGAAGATAAGAAATGGAAGAAAATGAGATTTTAGACGAGAAAGTTGTTCCGTATAACATCGAAAATCTGATGAAGACGGCCTACATTGACTATTCGATGTCCGTCATCGTCTCCCGCGCCCTGCCTGATGTGCGTGACGGCCTGAAACCTGTGCAACGCCGTATTATCTACGCCATGTGGGACATGAATATCACCGAGAGCGGTCCCTACCGTAAGTGCGCCCGTATCGTCGGTGAGGTGCTCGGTAAATACCACCCGCACGGCGACACGGCTGTGTATGACGCTCTCGTGCGTATGGCGCAACCCTGGACGCTCCGCTACCCCTTCGTTGATGGACAAGGTAACTTCGGTTCCGTCGATGGCGACAGTCCCGCCGCCATGCGTTACACGGAAGCCCGCCTCCGCCGTTCCTCTGAAGAGATGGTGGCTGATATTGAGAAAGATACGGTTGACATGGTGCTCAATTTCGACGACTCCATTCCGGAGCCCACCGTGCTGCCTGCCAAGATTCCGAATCTGCTTGTCAACGGCTCCTCCGGCATTGCCGTTGGTATGGCTACCAACATGGCGCCTCACAACCTCAGCGAGGTGTGCGACGGCATCTGCGCCTATATCGACAACAACGACATCACTATCGAGGAACTGATGCACACCATCAAGGCCCCTGACTTCCCGTCCGGCTGTATTATCTACGGTTACAAGGGCGTGCAGGATGCCTTCCTCACCGGCCGAGGCCGCATCGTCATGCGCGGTCACGCTGAAATCGAGACCGAAAAGAACCACAACTGCATCGTGGTGACAACTTTGCCCTACATGGTCAACCCTTCCGACATGATCAGCCACACCGTGGATCTCGTCAAAGAGGGCAAAATCGCCGGTATCACCGACGTGCAGAACCTCACCAACAAACGCAACGGCACCCGCATCATCTATGAACTCAAGAAAGATGTCGTCCCTGAGGTGGTTCTCAACAAACTCTACCAAATGACCGCCCTGCAGTCCTCCTTTAGCATCAACAACGTGGCTCTCGTCAACGGACGTCCTATGACCCTGAACCTCAAGGACATTATCGTGGAATACGTGAAACACCGTCACGCCGTTGTTATTCGTCGTACCCAGTACGACCTCAAGAAGGCCGAGGAGCGCGCCCATATCCTCGAAGGCTTCCTCAAAGCCTTGGATATTATTGACGAGATTATCGCCCTTATCCGTGCATCGCAAACGGTGCAAGAGGCTCAGCAAGGCCTTATGGAGAAATGGGGCTTCACCGAAATCCAGGCCAAAGCCATCGTGGAGATGCGTTTGCGTCAACTCACCGGCATGGAGCGTCAGAAATTGCAGGACGAGTACGACGAGCTGATGAAGCTCATCGCGCACCTCAAGGACGTGCTCAACGACGTGAACCTGCGTATGGGCATTATCAAGGACGAATTACAAGACATCAAGAAACGTTTCGGCGACGAGCGCCGCTCGCCCATTGAATACAGCTCTTCCGAGTTCCGCGTGGAGGACACCATCGCCGACGAAGAGGTGGTGATCACCATTTCGCACTTGGGCTACATCAAGCGCACGCCGCTGGCCGAATACAAGGTGCAAAACCGCGGCGGCAAGGGCTCCCGTGGTAGCAGTTCCCGCGACGAAGACTTCATTGAGCACCTTTATATGGCCACCAACCATAACTACCTGCTGTTCTTTACAGAGAAAGGTAAGTGCTTCTGGATGAGAGTGTTCGAGATTCCAGAAGGCATGAAGACCTCCAAGGGCCGCGCCATCCAAAACCTGCTGCAAATTGAGGAGGGCGACAAGATTACAGCCATCATCAATCTCCAAAGCATTGATGATCCTGATTTTATCAACAATCACTTCATCATTTTGTGTACTGAGAAGGGTGTCATCAAGAAAACCTCCATCGAAGCCTATTCGCGTCCGCGCAAGAAAGGCATCATCGCCATTAACGTGCGCGAAGGCGACCGCCTGTTAGCCGCCCGTTTCACTGACGGCAACAGCGACATCATGATGGCTCTGCATTCCGGACGCGCCATCCGCTTCCACGAGAACGAAGAGTTGCGTGCTATTGGACGTACGGCCGCCGGTGTGCGCGGAATCACCCTTGAGGACGAAAATGACCGCGTGGTGGGTATGCTCGCCATTGACAACAATCGCAGCAACGTCCTGATTGTTTCCGAAAACGGTTATGGAAAACGTTCCCTGTTAGAGGATTACCGAATCACTCACCGTGGTGGTAAAGGTGTGAGCACCATCAAGATCACCGAACGCACCGGCAGGTTGATTGCTATCAAAGCTGTCACCGATGACGATGACCTGATGATCATCAACCGTTCCGGTATCGCCATCCGCCTGCATGTCGATCAATTGCGCATCTTGGGTCGTAACACGCAAGGTGTCAGACTGATAGACCTTCGTGGGAAGGATATGATTGCCGCTGTATGCGAAGTTCCGCGTCAGGAAGATGAGGAAGAGGATGCTGAAAATGTTGATGTAACTGAGAACACTGAATCTGCCGACACTGCGGGAAATAATGAATCGGAAACATTAAACAGTAATCCCGAAAACGAGTCTGAACAAACCGACTAAAAACAGTACTATGAAAAAGTCCATTCTTTTGGTAGTTAACTTGTTGATTCTAACAACGCTGGTCGCCCAGAAGCCATCGCTGACCAAGGCCTACAACTGTTTCTATGACAAGGATTACGACAAGGCCAAGGAGCAGATAGACTTGTGTGCTGCAGACGAGAAGCTTTCCGCGAAGGCGCAGACTTGGCTCTACAAAGGCAATATCGAATTCCTGTTAGCCAACCGCGAATACAGCGAAAAACAGAAGAACGAGAGCTACCAAATCCGTTATCCCAATGCCCCGGAAGAGGCTTTTGACGCTTTCGAGAAGGCCATTGCCATCAACCCGAAAGTGGAGGCGTTGGACATGATGAGCGCCCAGGAGGCACTCAAACAGCTCTATCCCTATCTTCTTGTCCGCGGTGCTGACCAGCTGATAGCCAAGGATTTCACAGGTGCGAAAACGACGCTTGCAAAGGGCATCAAAAGTTATGAGATGGATACGCCGCAGTACCCGATGAACGGTGACCTCTACTATTACTACGCATACGCACTCGAAAGTCTGGGAGAGACCTCGGAAATGATGAAATACTATCAGAAAGCATTGGACGATGGTTCACAAAATTCATACGTGTTTGCGAAGCTGATTGAGCATTACAAAGAAGCCAAAGACAAAAAAAGTATTGAGAACACTTTGAAGTTAGCTAAAGAAAAAAATCCTAATGATATGAGTGTGCGGCTGCTGGAAATCGACTACGCTTATTGGTCTGACGACAGTGTGAAAGCTGTTTCTTTAGTGGATCAAATTGATCCTCAATCGTTGAAGACCGCTGATGAGATGGTAAATGTGGCTAATTTTTACATTAAAGAGAAACGTTATGAGGCCGCAGACCGTCTGCTCACTCGCGCCAATGCCATGAGTCCCAACAATTTTGTCATCTTGTATAACCTGGGTGTATGCACCTACAGTTTCTCGGAGTACTATTTCAACCGCCAAAACCAGCTTGCACTGCAGCAGGCCAGCAATGACGACATTCAAACCGCCAAAAACCTTTCTGAGAAATACCTTGCAGAAGCGGCAAACTATTTTGAGCAAGCCCGCAAACTTGAGCCCAAGGATGTGAATCTCCTCAACACCCTTCGCGCTATCTACGTACGCCAACAATCCCCCAAGGCTGATGAAATAGACGCCCTTATTAAACAATTGGAAAATTAGTCAATCAAATAAAAAATCACTAAAAATTTCAAGAAAATGAAAAAATGGATGCTTGTTTTAGTCGCGCTCTTCGTGAGTGTTAGTGCTTTCTCGCAATCTTGTCTGGACGATGTATGGCAATGCCTGAGAAGCGGCCAAACTCCTAAGGCAAAAAAGTTCATGGAATCCTGCATGTCTTCCAATCCTGATAACGCTGCTGTATGGTTGATGCAGGCGAATGTCAATGTCCACTTATACAGATACGATTTGGAGAAACAGCAAAAAGATCCGTCTGTTGCCGCACGCTATCCCAATGCGCTGGAAGACGCTTACAATTCGTTCGTTAAGGCCTTGGAACTTGATCCGAAAGTGGAACCGAAGACGGGTATGCTCGGGGCCATCGAAGGACAGAAGCTGTTGGCAGAACCTTTCTATGAAAAAGCTGCCGCTGCCGCCTCTGCAGGCAAAGTGCAGGACGCTTTGAAATATTACGGTTTGGCAGCAAAATGCTTCGAGTTGGCAAAGATGAAAAAGAATGCCGCTATTGTCTATCTGCAAACGGCCATTTTGTATAATCAGAAGCTGAATGATAAGGATAACTATGAGAAAATGCTGTCCAAATGCATAGAAACGGCTCCTGATGTGTCAGAAGATGCCTACGTGGAACTCTACTACCTCTACAAAGACAAGAATGACACGGTGAAATGCGGTGATGTCCTCGCCAAGGCGAAGAAAATTTTCGCTGACAAGCCGGAAAAATTGTATGAGCCTGAAATGGACTACTATGCCATGACCGGCAACGAAGAGAAGCTGTTAGAGACATGCGACAAGGTCATTGCCACCGGTGACGAGGCCATGGTTCCCATCTGTGCCACCTATTTGACCAACGCAAAGTCGTATGCCAAGGCAGAGAAAATTCTGACAGATGCTCTTGCCAAAACGCCCAACAATTTTGACCTTATGAAACAAATGGGATACCGCTATGCTATGGAATATTATGACATCATGGATCGTCGCCAAACGGCCATGAACACCAAGCACTGGGATGAGGCCAACAGTCTGTTCCAAAGCCCTGAACGCAAAAACGCTATGGAGAAAGCCCACGAATGGTGCGAGAAGGCCTATCAAGTGAACTCCGACAATTTGGAAAACAACAGAATCCTGCGCGAAATGAAGGCTTTGCTCAATCTGCCTATCCCGCAAGAACTGAATGACAAGATCAACGCCCGCATGCAGCATTAAACAATTTTGTTATAGAAAATATAATCCCCCTCGGCATAACCGCAGGGGGATTTTTTTGCTTTGGAAAATTAGTATTTTTGCGTTTTCAATCGTAGTACACAAAAGATGCTTAATCAACCCAAAAGCAGTAATGATCAGGCCTCCTTTATCGGGGTGAACCGCCACCGCATCGGTGTTGATGGTGAAGGGGTAACCACGTTGGCGGCTTTCCACGGATGCCCGCTACGGTGTCGTTACTGTTTGAATCCCAGCTGTTTGGATGCGAATGCCCGCGTGCATAAGTTCACGCCGGAAAGCCTCTACCAGCAATTGCTGATTGACGACCTCTACTTCGTGGCCACAGGAGGCGGGGTCTGTTTCGGCGGCGGGGAACCGCTGCTGCGCCCCGAGTTCATCCACCAGTTCCACACCCTCTGCGCCGGTCGCTGGAAAATCACCCTCGAGACCTCGCTCAACGTGCCGCTGTCTTCCCTGCAGACGGTCACACCGCTCGTCAACGACTTCATCATCGACATCAAGGACGCCAACGACGAGATTTACATGGCATACACAGGAAAATCGAACGCGCAGGTGTGGGAGAATCTGGCGTGGCTCGCAGCGAACTACAACCACGAGCACGTCTTCCTCCGCGTGCCGTTGATCCCGGAGTTCAACACAGATGAGGATAGAGAGCGGAGTGTGGAACGGCTCTCAAAATTAGGTTTCGAGAAGTTCGACCGGTTCTCGTATAGAGTCACACGATGACTTATCTCCATGTATCGCTCGTACCTACACGTAATATTCCCTGTCTTTACCTTGAGTATTTATCCGCGCAGATCCGTGTGATCCGTGGAGATCACAACCGGAACGTCACCGGCACCTGGTAGTAGCAGCGCACCGGTTTCCCCATGTTTTTGCCGGGTTTCCACTTCGGCATCGACATCACCCCACGCACCGCTTCCTTGTCGCATTCGGGGAAAAGCGGGACCTTCACC
>JAEEGL012982228.1_pt1 | contig 21457 bp, 15 predicted proteins | sample 9134231 | NCBI WGS metagenome assembly JAEEGL01 (sample SAMN16246548, study PRJNA631951) | gut metagenome | biome: gut microbiome; feature: rumen; material: fiber-attached | host: Bos | place: Iran: Karaj | collected 2018-10
ACGCTTTCCCGCAAGACGGCAGAAACATCCATCCAGGTGGAGCTGAACCTGGACGGCAGCGGAAACGTTTCCGTGACCACGGGCTTCGGCATGCTTGACCACATGCTCACGCTGATCGCGTTCTGGGCGAAGTTCGACCTGAACATGGTTTGCACGGGCGACATCCATGTCGACGCCCACCACACGGCTGAAGATGCAGCCCTGTGCCTCGGAGGCGCGCTGCGCGAGGCGCTGGGCGGCAGCCTTGGCATCCGCCGCGCTGGATGGGCGCGCGTGCCCATGGACGAATCGCTGGCCGACATCGCCGTCGACCTCTCTGGCCGCCCCTGGCTGGAATACCGCGGCGACGATTTGCTGCCGCCTGTCATCGCCAGGGAAGAGAAGGACATCTGGAGGGAGTTTTACAAGGCGCTTGCCTCCTCTGCCCAGTGCAATATTCACATTTCCTTCTTGTACGGGAAAAATGGACATCATCTGCTGGAATCCGCTGCCAAGGGACTTGGCCTCGCCCTCGCGCAGGCCGTGAGCCGCACAGGCAACGGTGTGCCCAGCACAAAAGGGAGCCTCGACTGATGTATCTGCGCCGCCTTATCTTTGCCATCCTCTGCCTCTGCCTGGTCGCGGGCTGCGAAAAACGCGCCGAGCAGGAACGGCTCATCATGCCCGAGATTGTCGTCGCCATTGCGCCGTTCACCCAGCCCACGCAGACCATGGAGCTGCTTTCGGGATTTATCCCCGAGGATCAGGCTGCCGTGAATGCGGAGACGCTTGCCCAGCTGGACAGCGTTTTCCGTGACAAGCTCAACGCCCAAAAAGACCATGCCTATGTCTTCGTGGACCGCGCCGCACTGGGCGGGGAGATGTCCCGCGACAAGCGCGGCCGCCGCAGCGCGCTGGAAACATGGGCCGCGCTGGCACGCAAGTCAGGCGCCGACATGATCATCGTGCCGCATATCATTGAGCTGCGCGAACGCGTGGGCAGCAAGGCGGGCGTGATCAGTGCGGCAGCCGTCAACGAAGATTTCTACCTCATCGACGCGCGCGATGCCGCAGCCCTTATCCACCGCACGCATTTTGCCGAGGAGCAGAAATCCCTGTCCAGTGACATCACGCGCATATCCACGTTCTTCCGCCGCGGAGGAGGCTGGGTCTCCGCCTCTGAACTTGCAGCCGAAGGCATGGATAAGGTCGTGAAGGAGCTGGGTCTATGATCATTTTTCCCGCGGTCGATCTCCAAGGAGGCAAAGCCGTCCGTCTGAGGCAAGGCCGTGCCGGTGATTCCACTGTGTTCAGCGCCGATCCGGTAGCTGCCGCGCTGCGCTGGCAGGAGGAAGGCGCCCAGTGGCTCCACCTCATCGACCTGGATGGAGCGTTCCAAGGAAAAAGCGTCAACGCAGCGCTTGTCTCTGCGATCTGCAGCGAACTATCCATCCCAGTTGAGCTGGGCGGCGGGATCCGTGACGAAGACGCCGCGCGCATGTGGTTCGATGCGGGTGTGGAACGCGTCATCATCGGCACGCTGGCCCTGGAGGACCCGCAAGCCTTCGCCCACCTTTGCGGGCTCTTCCCCGGCAGGGTAGGCGTTTCCTTGGACGCCGTGGACGGGCGCCTGAAAACGCGGGGCTGGGTGGCAGACGCCGGCCTGACCGTGGACGATGTCCTGCCCAGACTCACAGGCGACGGCGCAGCCTTCGTCATTTATACCGACATCGCACGCGACGGCATGCAGAGCGGCGTCAACCTCCCCATGCTCACGAGGCTGGCTCAGTCAAGCCCGCTGCCGCTTGTTGCCGCCGGCGGCGTGACGACGCTTGAGGACATCAAGGCGCTGTACCCCCTGAGCGTCAGAGGAAATCTCCAGGGCGCTGTCACGGGCAGGGCCATCTACGAGGGGACCCTGAACCTGCGCGAAGCCATGGCGTGGATACGCGCGCAGGAAGCCTGAAAAAAAATCCTGACAGGCGCTGTCATCACGGCGATGCATCGTGGTCATGCGACAGCGTCATGAAGGCGACTGCCCCAAGTACAAGCAGGCATCCTATCCAGCCGCAGGCGGTAAAATTTTCATCCCAGAAACACCAGGCAAGCATCGTTGCCGCCACGGGTTCGATATTGCCGATGACGGAAGCCTGCACCGGCGTGAGGTAAAGCAGCGACTGTCCGTAGAGGTAATATGCCCCGTAGGTCGATACAATGGCAGGCACGGCTATCCCGACCCAGGCTAGGACGGTGAGAGGCTCAAAATCCGCAAAAAGAGCCAGGACGGCAGCGGCAGGAAGAAACGTCATGGCAAACAGCGCGGCCGAGGTATAGCGACGCCGCCACCAGGCATAGAAAACGAACTGGCATCCATAGAAAAGCCCGCATATAATGCCTGAGCCGATTCCGAGCCATACGATTTCCCCGCCCAGACTTCCCCCAGAAAGACAGACCAGTATCACCCCGGCCATTGCTGCCGCTATGGGAATCAGCTTGCGCCTGCTTATGGATTCATGAAAAAGGATCCGCGAAAACAGCACCACCCACACTGGGGCTGTAAACATCAGGACAATGGCTAAGGCGCTCCCGCTTTTTTCGATGGCGACCTGGAAGGAGAGGAAAAATACCGGGACGTTGATGAGGCCGAAAAGCACCATGGACAGAGCATCGGCCAGCTTCGGCCGCAGCTGGCCGAGCGCCGAAGCCTGGAGGAAAAAGCATGCGCCGGAAATAGCCACGCGCCAGAAGGCGACTGTGCCTGGCGTGGCTCCTTCGGCAAAGCTCAGGCGGGAAAGAGGCCCGCTGATTGCCCAAGCCAGCGCCGAGATTGTGCACAGCGCTGCTCCTTTCCAAAAATCCGGCTTATCCATGCCCTGACTCCTTCAATGCCGCCTCCGGCACAGACCCGTGGGGCAGGTGGTCTTCTATCCCTTTTCCCTCCGCCAGGCAATTCCCCCCTTGCCACGCGGTCCAGGCCATCCATCACTGGATGTTATAATTTACCACAAAGATTCTTTGCATTTTTTCGATAAGGCGCTATAAAAATCTTGCTACGGTATTTGCCCGCCGAATGGCAGGAGCCATGGCCCGCAATGCCGCATAATTCCTTCGCGCATAAGGGGTTCCCATGAGTGAAGAAAACAACAAAGCGGCAACGCCTCGCAGTACGGCACCACTCCGTCCGTCGGACGTTGACTTCATGCCGCCGCTCCTGCGTAGTCTTTCCACCCTCATACGGATGAAGGGCGTGCATGTTTCCCCGCAGTTCCTGCTTGCCGGGCTCGCTGGCGCAGACAAGATCAGCGTGTCGGCCTGCCTGCGCTCCGCTGAGCGCGCAGGCCTCAAATCCAGCGTGATGTACCGCGCGCGCCTGGAGGATATATCCAGGCTTACGCTCCCCTGCATCCTCATCCTCAAGAACGACCATTCCTGTGTGCTCGTGGACTATAACGAAACCATGGTCAAGGTCATCATGCCGGAACTTGGCGATGCCACGCAGACCATGCCGCGCGAGCACCTGGAAAAAGAGTATTCCGGCTATGCCGTCTTCGGAGCTCTGGAAAACAGGACGGATGACCGGACAAAAAAAATACGGCCGAAACCAGAAAAGCGCTGGTTCTGGGATGTGCTGCTCTTTTACGGCCCGATTTACCGGCACGTGGCGCTGGCCAGCGTGGTGGTCAACACCATTGCCGTTGCGTCGTCGCTGTTCGTGATGAACGTCTATGACCGCGTCATCCCCAACAATGCCTATGATACGCTCTGGGTCCTGGCCGTAGGCGTCGGCATAGCATACCTCTTTGACTTCATCCTGCGCAATCTGCGCAGCCATTTCGTTGACCTCGCGGGACGCAACGCCGATGTTGTGCTTTCCAGCAAGCTGATCGACAAAGTGCTTTCCATGAGGCTTGACGCCAAGCCGGAATCCACCGGGGCGCTGGTGAATAACCTGCGTGAGTTTGAAGCCATGCGGGAATTCTTCAGCTCATCGACGTTCCTCGCCCTCATCGACCTGCCTTTCCTCGCCTTGTTCTTTGCCCTCCTCTTCTTTATAGGCGGCCCTGTGGCCTTCATCCCGCTTGCTGCAATGCCGATTCTGCTGTTTGTCGGCATCTATTTCCAGATCCAGGCGAAGCGCAGCGCCGAGCGGAGCTACCACCACAGCATGCAGAAAAATGCGCTCCTGGTCGAGATGGTCAACGGCCTGGAAACGATTAAAAGCTGCCAGGCTGAAAGCCGCATGCAAAAGCTCTGGGAAGCGGTAGCCGGCATTTCAGCGCAATCCTCCAATGAAGCGCGCAAGTACAGTTCCAAGGCCGTGACGTTCGCAACCTTCTGCACACAGATGGTCACCGTCGGCATTGTCATCTGGGGCGTCTACCGCATCGGATCGGGAGAAATGAGCATGGGCGGCCTCATCGGCTGCAACATCCTTGTCGGACGCATCATGGCCCCCCTGCTCCAGCTGGCTTCGCTGCTCACAAGGCTGCAGAATTCCCGGGTGTCGCTCAAGGCCCTGAACGTGCTGATGGATCTGCCATCGGAAAATCAGGACCAGTCCGTGTGCATGGACTTTGGATCGCTGAACGGTGAGTTCGTCATGGACAGCGTGAGCTTCGCCTATCCCGGTGCGCAGACCCTGGCGCTCGACCATGTCTCGCTGCGCATCCGCCCCGGCGAAAAAGTCGGTATCATCGGCAAGATGGGATCCGGCAAGAGCTCCCTTGGCAAGCTGCTTATCGGCCTATACCAGCCAAAGGAAGGCTCTGTCACCTACGGCGGGGTCGACATACGCCAAATGGCTGTCGCCGACCTGCGCAGCCACATCGGCTATCTGCCCCAGGAAGTCATCCTGTTCTATGGATCCGTACGCGACAACATTGCGCTCGGCGACCCAACGATCAACGACCATCTTGTCATAAGGGCGTCAAACCTGTCCGGCGTCGCCGATTTTGTACGCAGGCATCCTGCCGGCTACGGCGCCCAGGTTGGCGAGCAGGGGCGCAACCTCTCCGGCGGACAGCGCCAGGCCATAGGGCTTGCGCGGGCTTTGGTGCGCGATCCTTCCGTGCTTATCCTCGACGAACCGACAAGCAATATGGACGTCGAATCAGAGAGGCTCATCCAGCAGCGGCTCATGGGGGCCATCCAGGATAAGACTCTCGTCCTGATCACGCACAGGCTCAGCATGCTGCGCATCGTTGACCGGATCATCGTTATGGATGAAGGAAAGATCCGCATGGACGGCCCCAGGAACGATGTGCTGCAAGCTCTGCAAAACAGAGGCGCCGCGCAAGCGCAGGCTAAGGCTAAGCAGCCTTCTTTGCAGAATGTAGCAGTCCAGTCCGCCCCCAAGCAGCCCGTGGAACAGAAAGGATAGCGATATGGATACGGAAAAAAAAGATTTGGCGGCTGGGCCGGTCCAGCCCCCCGTGCCGCAGGGAATGCCGTTACCGGCGCCCAACGCCATGCCTGGACAGCAACAGCAGCCCAAACCAGCACAGAGCCTGTTTGAACCGGCAGCGCTTTCAGGACGCGGGCTCCTGCCTGAAGATCTCCCTTATGCCGACGAGGTTGAATCCGCCAGGGCCCGGCGGCCGTCCAACGGAGCGCGCTGGCTCTCTGTCGGCGTGTTCCTTTTCTTCGCGATGTTCATTGGATGGTCATCTGTTGCCACACTGGATGAAGTGACTCATGCCGAAGGGCAGGTCATCGCCTCCTCACGCACCCAGGTCATACAGAACCTCGAGGGCGGCATTCTACGCAGCGTAGATGTGTTCGAAGGCGATATCGTGGATAAGGGCGATGTCCTTGCGCGCCTCGACAATGAACTTGCCGTGAGCAGTCTGCGCGATATGCTGTACAAGGCCATGGAAAACCTTACCGCTATCCACCGGCTGCGTGCTTCCGTCTCGAAAACAGAACTGAACTGGCCCAAAGACTACCGTGCATGGCTGGAGCAAGGCACGGGCCATAAGATTACCGATGCGCAATTCCAGCAGGGAATGGAGCTGGCGACTGTGCAGCAGGAAACCTTTGCTGTTATGCAGCGGCAGCGGGAATCAGAGCTTAATATGCTGCAGTCGCAATATGAGCAGCGAGAACATGAAGTAAGCGAGCAGATATCCCGCCAGGCGCAGCTCAACAAAACGCTTTCGCTCATCCAGCAGCAGATTTCCATTGCATCGCCGCTTCTGGCAAGAGGCTCCTATTCAAAAGTCCAGTTTCTTGAGCTGCAAGAGCGCCTGGTGCATACCCAAGGCGAACTTTCAACGCTGGAAGTTTCCATACCCAAGGCCAAAGCGGCCGCCGCAGAGGCCAAGCATCGCATCGAACTGCGCAACGCCGAGCTGGATTCCAACATCAACGCCGAGATCAATAAGCGCAGCCTGGAGCTGGCATCTCTCCATGAAAGTCTCTCGGCCAGCAGCGACCGTGTCACACGGACAGAGCTGCGCTCGCCCGTCCACGGAACTGTGAAAAAAATCTACATCAACACCGTGGGCGGCGTCGTCAAGCCGGGTGAATCCATTATGGAGATCGTCCCCCTTGACGATACGCTGCTTATCGAGGCGCGCGTGCGCCCAGGCGACGTGGCCTTCCTCCATCCTGGCCAGAGGGCCATGGTCAAAGTGTCCGCCTACGACTTTTCCATCTATGGTGGACTTGAGGGCGTGCTGGAGCAGATCAGCGCAGACACCATCGAGGACAAGCGTGGCGATCTGTTCTACCAGGTTAAAGTGCGTACGCCAAAGACATCCATTACCTACCGCAACGAGCACTTACCCATCATGCCTGGCATGCTGACGACGGTGGACATCCTGACGGGCAAAAAAACCGTCCTCGATTATATGCTCAAGCCCATTCTCAAAGCAAAGCAGAACGCGCTTCGGGAAAAATAGCTTCTTATCCTCTCTCCGTGGACGAAGGAGAGGCATTCATTGTGAGGTTTGCATGAATCCCATGGAAGAATTTCCGTCCCTCCTACGCTATGAATACACTGTGGACAATGACGCCAGACTCAATATCGCCCATGGCGTATGGGGCGGCATTAATCCTCAGGGCGAAATTGAGATGAATTTTTACCTGGAAAGCGACAAGCTACCAGCGTACACCGAGCGCTCTGTTGCTGCAGACGGCGCCATGGGGGCAGAAAAGAGCGTGTATGATAGCGATAAGGAGCATGTCATCATCCGCCGCATCCATTCAAGAATCCTTCTCAACTATCAGACAGCCCGCTCCCTTGTGGAATGGCTGGACGAAAAACTCGAATCCCTTGAGCTTGAAGAAGGCGAAGCTTTTGGGCATGGAGGTGGAGGGTTCACAGAGGTCCAGCAATGACCAAGGCTTTATGGCAGATCGGCGGTGAGCAGAAAGAGGACCGCCCAAGCCGCTCGCAGAAGAAACGCGACAGCACGGCTCTCCAGAAAATTGGTACCCGCCTGACCGAACTGCCCCCATCAAAGCTGGCAGAGATCCCTTTGCCTGAAGATCTCAAAAAGGGACTGGAGGATTATGCGCGCATGGGTAGCCGTGAGGCCCGGCGACGTCAGCTCCAGTACATAGGGCGCCTTATGAGGGAGACGCAGGAAGACGGCAGCCTTCAACTTGTTCTGGATGCGTTGGAGCTTCTGTAGCATCTTTTCTTTGGCAGGCACAATAATTTTTGGGGAACCTTAACTTTTTTCTTGACGGCACCTGTCTAATATGGCAAAAACTTCTTTGCCTTACGGGGATGTAGCTCAGTTGGGAGAGCGCTTGAATGGCATTCAAGAGGCCAGGAGTTCAATTCTCCTCATCTCCACCATGAAACAATCCATAAAGCCTCACAAAGTCCAAAAGACAGCGTGAGGCTTTATTTTTTTAAATCATATGGTTATGACATGGTCAAGCTCCTTGTCGGACAGCTCGCGGGACCAGCCGTTTGCTTCTCTTCTAGCTAAGGCACATCCCTCAAGAAGGCAAAGAGCATGTGTATCCAAAACATGCTCTCAGCCCCTGCTATCAAAATTTTCAAAACGGCCTCAGCCTGACAGCAATGATGGAGTTTCTAAAGAAAATCTATTAATATAGGGACAGGGTTTAAACCGAAACATTTTTCTGCTCCTTCCAAACAGGAAAGGAGCAGTTAAGAGGCGATAAGACATGAAAACGGGAATACATCACAAGCTCCTTTTTGCGGTCATGGCGATACTTGTGACGTTGAATTTTTGCAGTGGCGTTTTCGCGAGCGAACAGTCATATTTTGTAAAAAATAAATGGAACTATGTAGATGGCTCCATGGATATTTCTCGCGGCATTCCGGATACGGCCAACGGCGTACTGGCCCGCATCAAGGAAAACGGCGTACTGCGCATAGGTGTTGAGCCTTATTTCCCTCCGCAGGAATTTATCGATTTTGCCCTTAAAGGGCAGGCAGCTTACGTCGGAGCGGACATGGAACTGGCCAAGCTGATTGCTGCACGGATGGGCGTAGAGCTGCAGATTATTCCCATGGAATTCACGGAGCTCTTCCAGGCGGTTAACAGGAATCAGTGCGATTTGGTTATTTCCGCATTGTCCTTTACGCCATCCCGCGCAGCCAGCTGTGAAATGTCAAAAGGCTATTTCTTTTCCGACGCCCCGGCAAACATCACCATGGTCATCAGGGAGAGCGATGCTGACAAGATCCAGACCGTTAAAAATCTTGAGGATAAAACGCTGGTCGCCCAGCGTGGTTCGCTGCAAGAAGCGGTAACGGCAGCAAACGTAGTCAAATATAAAGAGTTCCGCAGAGTTGTGCAGACGCTGGAAGTGTACGAGGCTGTTCGTTTAGGATTTGCGGATGCTGGCTCTGTAGACATGGCTACAGCTCATGACTACATCCGTAACAATCCGGAGTGCGGACTGATGCTCGTGGATGGTATCCGCTTTAAGCTGGAGGAACAATACGGTGGAGACAGGATCGCCGCCAAAAATGGTGAAGTAGAGCTAATCTACTTTGTGAACGGTGTGATTGACGAAGTCCTTGCAAAAGGATTGTACAAGAAGTGGTACCGTGAAGCCCAGAAACGTGCGGATGAACTCGGTTTGTGATGAAGGGTGAACAAGCGATGGAAGAATACCCCTTGAATAAAAAACAGCTAGCAGGTTTCATTACGCTTATAGCGCTGTGTGTCCTGATGAATTTTTTTGGCAACCTGTTTGCCTTGTCTCATAGCCTTCCGTTATGGCTGGATTCGACGGGGACGGTGTTAGCCGCCTATCTCGGCGGGCCGGTATGCGGCGCGCTGGTCGGGGTAACGGGAAACGTTATCTCACATATCGCTTACGGTGACAGTTATCTGTATGCCATCGTCAGCATTGCCATTGGCGTCGTAATCGGCCTGGCGGCACGGAAAAAGGGCTTTGAAAGCCTGTTTAATATCCTGACGACTGCCGTTGTACTGGCCATTACAACGACCGTAGTTGCTATTCCGCTGCTGGTGTTCGTCAATAACAGCACAGGAAACATCTGGGGGGATGCTGTAATCGGGTTTATGGTGGAGAAAGGAATCCCGAGATTTCTGAGTGTCCCTGCTGGGCAGCTTTATGTGGAACTGATCGATAAAGTTTTGATTTTGCTTGTATTATTTTTTATATTAAAACTAAACTGTCTCCTTAAAACAATCAAGGATAAAGGCAGAGATAAGGAAAATGAAGCACTCGAAAAAGAGATAGAGGCGACCAAAATCAGCGCGATACTGCTGGCCGTATCCCTGTCGTTGTGTGGCGTATCTGGCGAGGCGAAAGCGGATGCGATGGTCCCCTCTGCTTACGACGTCACCTTCAACGACTATGTACAGACCATTTATTCCAGCATGAACGGATTGCCCTGCGGTGGGGCAAACGACATCGCGCAAACAAATGACGGCATCCTGTGGATAGGTACATACGCTGGCCTTTACCGTTACAACGGCCGGGAGTTTCGTTGGATGGACAGCTATGAGTCCGTCCGCAACGTAAACTGCCTCTATGTGGACGAGGAAGGCCGCCTATGGATAGGGACCAACGATAATGGGCTGTCCATCGTCATCAATGATCATCTGGTAAACGTGATCGACCAGAGTAAGGGCCTGCCGGCTAACTCTGTACGTTCCATCATCAGGAGCTCGGACGGATATTATTATATCGGCACAACTTCCTGCCTGCAGGTGCTGTCTTTGAATTATGGTTTGCAGCAGCTGACCACGCTGTCCGAAGTGCTGTACGCTGACAGCATCGCGGCCGATAAAAGCGGACGCGTTGCAGCCGTCACAAACAGCGGCATGCTGTACCTGATCAGCAAAGGACAAATCCTGAGTTCCCGCCGCCTGACCGACAGCACATCGATATTCACGAGCTGCGCCTTTGATCCTGATGGCAAGCTGCTGGTTGCGACATCCGGCAATCAGATTTACCGATTTGACGTTTCCAATAACTGGTTTGAAGACCTGGACGTCTGGGAGTGCGGTGATTTGAAAAACATCAACGATCTAACCTTCTTGGAATCTGGCGAGCTGATCATCTCTGCGGATAACGGTGTTGGCTTCAGAACGCCTGCCGGACACTTTGAGCGAATCAATACGAATAATTTCAATAACTCCATTGATAATATGCTGGTGGATTATCAGGGCAACCTGTGGTTTAGCTCCTCCCGACTGGGCCTTTTGCGGATGGCCCCCTCGGATTTCCGGGATATTTATCGCATTGTCGGCATGGACTCCAGGGTCGTGAATACTACCGTGAAATGGCGGGGGAACTACTATTTTGGAACGGACAAAGGCCTGGACGCTGTCGATGAAGCATGCAGGAAGAGGGTAACCAATAAATTGACGGCTCAGCTGAAGGGCAACAGGATCCGCTGCATGATGGTGGACCGAAATGACCACCTATGGATCTGCACCTACGGCAACGGCCTGATCGAAGTTGAACCGGATGGCACGCAATACCTGTACAACAGCAAGAACCTCATATCAGGCAACCGCGCGCGTGTTGTGAAGGAGCTTGCTGACGGCACCATTATCTGCGCAGAAAATACCGGCATCAGCTTTATCAAAGACCACATGATCGTGGACAGAATCAGTTATGCTGAGGGCAAAATTTCCTCCATGGTGCTTACCGTGTCTGAAATGCCGGATGGGACTATCCTGGCCGGAACGGACGGAAACGGCATAGCCGTGCTGGAAAACCGCAAAGTCACCCACATGCTGACAAAAAAAGACGGGCTGAGTTCTGAGGTCATCCTGCGAACAATTCTTGATGAACAGACAGGCGGCGTCTTCATTGTGGCCGGCAACGGACTTTGCTATATGGAACCGGATAAGACGATCCGGCCACTGGATACTTTTCCGTACTTCAACAACTACGATATCTGGATCCATGGGACGGACAAGCTCTTCGTTATGTCCAGTGCTGGCATTTATCTGATCGACCGGAAAGAACTGCTTTCCGGCAAGGCTGCCCCCCAGTATGAACTGCTGGACAGCCGCAGGGGCTTGAACAGTTCTCTTACGGCGAACTCCTGGACTTGGTTTGACAAAACTTCGGAAGAACTCTTCTTGGCCTGTGATACAGGCGCATTTGCCATCAATACCGGCAAGCTCAGCTCTGGCGCGAAGTTCTTCCGCATGAGCATCCCGTATGCCAGGCTCGACGGTGAGTACCAAAGGGTTGACCGTAATACGCCCATCCTGATTCCGCGAGAAACCAGCAAGGTAGAGCTCCATCCGGAAGTCATCAACTATACGATTCAGGATCCCTATGTCGGCTATAAGATCGACGGATTTGACAACGCATGGAACATCGTGCCTCAAAACAGCCTGAACACCATCGTGTACACCAATCTTCCTCCGGGCACATATACCTTTCATCTGGCCGTGTTTGACAACAATCAGCAAAATGTCGTGGCGGAGCGGACATACACGCTGAGCAAGAAGAAGGAACTGTATGACAGCCCCTGGTTTATCCTGTACCTTCTGACGGTTCCGGTGTTCACGGCATGCTGGATCACCTGGCTTCTGATAAAGCGCCGTGAGGACCGCATCGAAAGGGAACTGGCCGAAGCCAATCGCCAGGTCGAAATGGGCAAGCAGACGGTTATCGCCATAGCCCGTACCGTAGATGCCAAAGATCCCCGCACCGGCGGCCACAGCCGACGAGTCGCCCTGTATTCCAAGCAGATGGCAAAGGAATACGGCCTAAGTGATAAAGACTGCCAGGATATAGAATGGGCGGCGAACATGCATGACATAGGCAAGATCGCTATTCCCGACGCAATCCTGAACAAAGATTCTCGCCTGACAGACGATGAATACGCCATCATGAAATCCCATACGATCCGGGGCGCTGAAATCCTGAGCGACTTCACGCTGCTGGATCACGTCATCGAAGGCGCCGAATACCATCATGAGCGGTATGACGGCCGCGGATATCCCAAGGGCCTGAAAGGCGAGGACATTCCGCTGTATGCCAGGATCATCGGTGTAGCGGATGCGTTCGACGCCATGACCGCCAACCGTATCTACCGTAAGCAGATGGACTTCAGTTATGTGCTGAACGAATTGGAAAAGGGCCGCGGATTGCAATTTGATGGAGAATTCGTGGATATTCTGTTGAAGCTGATCCGCGACGGCGTCATTGATCTGAACAAACTCTATGGTGTCAAAATGGAAGATACCCAGGTCGCGGAAAGCAAACAAGAAAGGGATGGCTCTGAAATGCAGCGGCAGTCGGGCAGCCTGGGCAACCCAGAAGACCGTAGATCAGAAGGTCTTTAAGATTAGAGATGGATCAGGAAAGGAAGATGGGCCATGAAGCAATATGAAAAGATCATAGCCACGGTCATTACTTGTCTGGTGATGCTGCTGATATTCAGCCTCATATTCGACTTTTGGAGCAAAAAAGAACGGGATTCCGAGCTCAAAGTCGGTTTTGTCTGCTCAGAGGATGAAAGCACGCCTTACACATACAATTTCCTGCAAGGCCAGCATGCACTGCAGGAACGCTGTGACGGAGTTCAGGTGTATGTCCGGAGCAACGTGCACGGAAAAGCCATGGAGGAATCCCTACAGGAATTGATCCGGAAGGGATGCTCTCTCATCTTTATCAATGAGGATACGGAAGCGGTGGTAAAACTGGCGCCGGCATATCCTGACGTGCAGTTCTGCCAGATATCCATGCCGAGCATCTCCATTGAGGGACAAGCGAAAAACTATCACTCCTTCAATGGGGAAATCTATCAGGCCCGGTATGTGGCAGGCATCGTAGCAGGCATGAAGCTGCGGGAAATGATCGACAGCGGTGCTGTCCGGCCTGAGGGCGCAGTGGTCGGTTATGTGGCGGCCAACAACAGCGCAGAGGTCGTCTCCGGTTATACGGCGTTCCTGCTGGGCGTGCGCAATGTGGTGCCTGAAGCGGTGATGAGGGTGCGCTATACGAATAGCTGGAGCAATTTTTTGCGGGAAAAAGCAGAGGCAAAGGCCCTGATCGACGAGGGCTGCGTGATACTGTCTCATCATACAAATACCATGGCTCCGGCCATAGCGTGTGAGGATGCCTTTTCGCACGGGAAGCGGGTGTATTTCGTGGGATACCATCAGAGCATGATGGAAGTTGCTCCTTCCAGTACTCTGGTCAGTATCCGCACCAATTGGGTCCCGTATATCTTGCAGGCGACGCAAGCAGTAATGCACAATAAAACCATTGAAAAGGTCGTAAAGGGCAATCTGCACGGGAATGACGTCAGTGCCGGTTTTGACGAAGACTGGGTGCAGATGCTTGAACTGAATAAGCACGCTGCGGCAAAAGGGTCGGAAGAACGCATGAATAGCGAAATCTCTGCGTTTAAGAAAGGAAAAATCCGTGTGTTCTCAGGAAAGTACATGGGTGTCAATCCCAGGGATCCCAAGGATACGTTAGATTTGAGCAAAGGGTATGAGGAAAATAAAAATTCATCCTCGCCGCGTTTCCGCTATATTTTGAAAGATATCATTACTGAAGTTCATTGAAAAAGCCTTGCTGCGGCATTGCCTGCCCTGCTGATTGGCATGTCGTCATGATACGCCACGTAAAACTGACATTGCATGGATCCTTTGCCCAGCACCCAGCAGCCCTGAAAGTCTCAAGCGTTCCCCTGGCGTTGGCTGCAAACGCAGCCAACGCCAACATATTAATTTCATGCAGCCTTTCTTGATCATCGACAATGGAAACTTTTTCCGCTAGAGAATCGACATAGAATGGCCGCGCTGTCAGGCATCATCGCAGCAGCGCACGCATCTTCTTTCGCGGAGGACATCCCCTTTTCCTTGCGCAGGCGCCGTCTTGCCGGGACCGAAGAGTGCTTGATCATATCCTTGAAAATCGGACACACCATGAAAGACGAAGTGCTGAAAATCTCGCAGACCAGTGTGGCCCAGGCCCTCGCCGCAGACTACTTCTGCATCTACTATGTCAACGTCGACAACGACAAGTTCATCGAATACCACTCATCGCCGGAATTCAGGACATTCGGCCTCCCCACGATCGGCGATGACTTCATCACGTTCTCCAGGAAAAATTTCGATGAACTCATCTTTCCCGAAGATCAGGAAAGGTTCCTGGAGACCTTCACCAAGGGCAACGTCATAGCAGCCCTTGACGCGCACGGCTACTTCACCATGACGTTCCGGCTGGTATTCGGCGGAGTCCCGACCTATGTCCATCTGAAGGCTACCCGCATGATCGAGAAGGAAGGGCATCATATGGTGATCGGCATCAGCAGCGTCGACGACCAGATGAAGGCCAGGGATGCCTTTGAGAAAGCGCATCATGCAAGCGTGACATACTCTCGCATCGCGCAGGCCCTGGCCGAGGACTATTTCTGCATCTACTACGTGGACATGTCCACGGATCGATTCCTCGAGTATAGCAGCGACGACTCCTACAAGTCCCTGGACATTGAGAAGACCGGAGAGGACTTCTTCGGCACGAGCAGGAAGAACATCCTCCGCATCATGCATGAGGAGGACCAGGGGGCATTCCTCGCGGTATTCACCAAGGAGAATATGCAGAAGGTCCTGGACGAGCATAAGACGTTCACCCTCAGCTATCGACTGATTATGGGCGGCATGCCGACCTATGTAAGCCTGAAGGCGACCCGCATGAAGGACGACGACGGCAACCATGTCATCATAGGCGTCAACAACATCGACGGCCAGATGAAACAGCAGGCTGAGTACATGCGGGCCAGGGAGGACAGGATCACGTTCAGCCGCGTCGCGCAGGCCCTCGCCGGGAACTATTTCAGCATCTACGTGGTTGACCCGGACACCGGAGCATTTGCCGAATACAGCGCAACGGAGCAGTATGCACAGCTGGGTACCGACAAGGCTGGGGCAGACTTCTTCTGGATGCTTCGGAACTGCGCGGAAAGGATTGTTTTTCCCGGAGACAGGGACCGTTTCCTGTCAGTGTTCTCAAGAGAGAATGTCATGTCGATACTGGAGCGGGACGGAATCTTCACGACCAAGTTCCAGCTGATGCTCGGCGCAGATCCGGTTTACGTCAGCATGAAGGCGACGCTCATGGAGGACTCCGATGGCAGGCACATAATCATCGGTATGAGCAACATTGACGCGCAGATCAGGCGGGAGCTGGAGTACCAGCGGAAGATGGCTGATGCGAGGACCGCCGCGAAGAATGACTTCCTCGCAAACATGTCCCATGACATCAGGACGCCGATGAACGCCATCGTGGGCTACACAAGCATTGCGAACAGCCATCTGGACGATCCTGCCGTAGTTCGGGACTCCCTTGCTAAAATCGGATCGTCCAGCCATTTCCTGCTTTCCCTGATCAACGACATCCTAGACATATCCAAGATTGAGAGCGGCAAGATGCAGCTCAGCAAAGAGCCTTGTGACCTGGCGGAGATCTTCCGGCGCATCGAGGACATCACTGCACTCCAGGCTCAGAGCAAATCGCTGAAGATAACGTACCAGCACTCCAGCATCCGCCACTTCAGGGTCATAGCCGACGAGCTGCGCATCGAGCAAATCTTGATCAACATCATCAGCAACGCCATAAAATATACGCCGGAAGGCAGGAGCGTCGACTTGATCGCGGAAGAATCGCCTACGGGATCTGCCGGCAGGAACAAGTACCGCTTCATCGTCAGGGACACCGGCATCGGGATCAGTGAAGAGTATCTCCCGCATATTTTCGAGAGCTTCACCAGAGAGCAGAACACGAAGCTCAACCGGGTGCAAGGCACAGGCCTCGGGCTGGCGATCACGGCGAAGGTCGTAGAGCTCATGGGCGGAACGATCTCCGTCAAAAGCAAGGTCGGCGAAGGGTCTGAATTCACCGTCGAGCTCGATCTGGAGCCCCTTGAAGAAGCTGCGCGCGCTTCCACTTCCGAGACGGAAAAATCCGCCGCAAACTTCGCGGGACATAAGGTTTTGCTTGTGGAGGACAACGAAATCAATGCAGAGATCGCCACAATCATCCTGGAACAATACGGCCTGACTGTTGACAGGGCCCTGAACGGGCAGGAAGGCGTGGAGAAGGTCCGGGAATCCGGAGCAGGATATTACAGCGCCGTGCTCATGGACATACAGATGCCCGTGATGAACGGGCTGGAGGCAGCGAGGGCGATCCGCACGCTGGAAGGCGGGCGCCGTGGAAGCCTTCCGATCATCGCTATGAGCGCCAACGCGTACGACGAGGATGTCCGTGACTGCCAGGAGGCCGGCATGGATGCGCACCTTGCCAAGCCGTTCGACCCTGAGGACCTCGCTAGAGTGCTTGAGAGGTATATCTTAGGGTTGGTCTGAGCGGCTTGCGGCATGCCGCAAGAAAAGCCTCGACCACCTCATTGAGCACGGAAGCTGCCGCATTCCTCCAGCCCAGCACAACGCGGTGGCCTGCAGGTGCAGAGCAGGCGCAGCCGTCAGCAGGCTTCCACAGCCCCTTCACGCCACACCGACCTGTGGGTAAAAACGGTCGCAGATGCCGACTTTTTATGCCCGCAGAGCCGGCCTACACACGCAGATACAGCATATCGAAAATACCATTCGGCAGTCCTGCCTGCGGCAGCGGTTCGGATTTCGCATTGCCTTCACGCGCGATCTCCTCGCAGCGGTCCTGCCAGTGCTGCGCCACCTCGATGAAGTTGTTCACGAACACGCAAATATTGTTCTGGTCGAGGAAGCGCAGAGCAATCACGCCCTGCAGCGTGACGCCGGTGTCTTCGCGCGCACCGAGAGCGAAGCCCTGTGTCTGGTAGTAGAAGGTGTTGGCATCCAGCAGGGCGGCCATGATCTTCTGCCGGTTCTGCTCAGGCAGGGGCGAAACGACGGTGAACAGCAGCAGGTGCCCGGTGGAGACGCAGCGCAGCCAGAGCTCGAAGTCATCGATGACCAGCAGCGCGGAGAGGCCGTCCTCGGACGTGGCGATCTCCGGCAGTCCCAGTTCCTTTCCCAGCGCGTCCAGCAGGAAGCGGAAGGCCTTTTCCATGGAGTACTTCCTTTTGTAATGGTGTCAATGGGCGTCGGGGCGGACCTGCATGCGGAACGATGTCATGGAGGCCCTGCCGTCCGGGGTAATCGTGTAGGAATAATCCGCGTCCAGCGGGGAGCTCTCCGGCGTGTGGTAACGCATGGTCACGCTGCCGTCGTCCTGGCGGCGGATGTCGATGTCAATAGGGGAGTGTTCGTCGCGCACGACGCCCGTCACCATGCTGGTCGTGCTCATCAGGATCGTGCCGGCCTGACTCATGCTCAGCACCACCTGGCGCAGCTGGATGTCGTTGCCACCGCAAAGCTCCCGTGCCCTTTCGACGAGGCCGTGCGAGATCGAGGATGGCTTCCCGGATTTGTAGTCGGCTTTGTCCTGCCCTTCGATGCCCGAGATGTCCTGGATGTGCACGGTCACTGCATGTCCCGTCCGCCCGAAGGTGATGACGGGATCGTAGCCGTCGATGTGTTGATGGGTCCCGCGGCGGTGCAGGTCCATGGCGACCTGTTTTTCGGCGTCTTCCAGGGAGGGCAGCCTCTGCAGGGCGGTGAGCGATGGCTTGCCTATGAAATCATCCATGGTGAGGGAGACCGGACCCTGCATGGCTGCCAGGGCCTTTTCCTGCTTTATCCCCGACGAGAACGCCATTATGCCCGCCTGGATCTTGCCGATGTTTCCGCCGGCATCCTGGCCGAAGATTCTTTCTATCCTCGTGTACATGCTTTCTCTGAAAACGCGCATACTCGCGCCGGTGAGGTCGGCGGGCAACTGTTCGCCGAAGCACGCCTGCCAGATTGTCTCGCGCGTCGGGATGCCTTCGGGCTGCAGTTCGCGTATGCGCCCCATGTTCTGCATGGCAATCAGGTAAACGGGATTGTAGGCGTCGCCGAACTGAGAGACCAGAGATATGGTATCCTTAAGGTATGGCGTGGACACCGCAAAGGCGAGGATATCACGCAGCACTGCACTTTTCATGGTCGGTGCCCCGCAGGTGTACAGATAGCATGCCACGGACAGGTCGTTCTGCAGCGTATCCGCCAGCTGCCGTGCCGTGGGGTGCGATCCCCCGGAGTTGAAGCTCGCTGCCATGAAGGCCCTTTCTTCAAGGCCTGCCTTCTGCTCTGCGGTCAGCCTGTGGGTGTCGGCGAGCTCGTTCAGCCTGTCGCTCGCCTCGCGGGCGATGATGATGTCAGGCGTGGTGTTCCAGCTGCGCACGGCGTCGCCCAGCTCGGCAAAGCTCATCAGGTGCCCGCTGGTCTTCGCCAGCATGAGCACAGCATCGGCGATTGTTTTCTTGAGGGTTGCCTCATTCTGCGGGTTTAGCCCGTTTGCTTGGCAGTAGTCGGCGAAAGCTGCGTCCAGGCTGCGCGGATCCCCACTGATGCCGCTGCCGGCAATGAACTTCTGCGCCATGTCGGCGTTGACCTGCGTCAGCCCCTGCGAAAGCTCCTTCGCCTGCTGTAGAAGATCCCTCGCCTTGCGGGCACTCAGGGGCTTGCCGCTGGACTGCAGGGTGCGCAGCTCGGGCGCCAGCGTGAAGGCCACGGCGTCTCCGTACTGCGTTTTGATGCCCTCCATGAAAGACTGCGCGGCCTGGCGGCACTCGGTCTTGGAAGCGAAAAACGCCCCAACCTTACCGACGGCCTTGAAGCCGCCGCCCTTGACGATGATGCTCTTGTCGGAGGCTGCGTCCGCCATTCTGACAAGGTCGCTGAAACTGAGAGTAATGGGATCTGGCATGGTCTTCTCGCTTTGCCTGCCTTCGCAGGCGCTTGCCGAATCTTCTTGAGACTATAGGTCGGTCTCCTGGAACATGACCTCATTGCCGATTCTGCTGCCGAGATGCGTCTGGTCAGGAATGAGGCTGATAAGCCTCGCCTTTTCTCCGAGCAGCCTCTGCAAGTCTTCTTCGCCTCCAGATGGATCATGATGCTGGACATGCCCGATGGCCTGGTCCAGGTTGGCCAGCATGACCCTGATTCCCCCGCCGTGGGCCAGGGGTGAGCCTTGGGACAGCATGCCGTAAATTTGCCCGTCCCTGTCCTTCCAGCTCTTCATGATCTCTTTGTACTCGTTTTTGACCGCATCAGGGATGCGTTCCTTCTTCGTTCCTCCCTCCGAAGCGAATTTGCTGGATATGAGGCTGCCCAGGTGGCTGATGGCCTGGCCCACGTCGCGCAGGCGCAGGCCGCGGTCCTGCTGCATGTCCTGAGTGATGCCCGAGGCCCTGGCCCCGGGAGCGAAAGGGCTGATCCGGGCCCCATAGGTCTCGGTCTTGAGAAAAAGCCGCCGCGGCTCGCTGCCGAACTGGGGAATGGTGCCGAACAGCACGGTCTGGTGCCCGTCGGGCATGGCGTGGGAGGGATGGAAGTCGATGCCCCGGTGCGTGTTCACATGGCCGTCCACGGTCACCCGCTGCATCTCGTCGAGGTGCGTGGAACTGCGCTGGTAGCGCTCCGGGCAGCTGTCGAGCCAACGTGCCAGGTCTCCCCGCGGGTCTTCGATGCTGTACGCCCCGTTCGTGAACTGATGCCCCCGGGACATGGCCGTCGCCTTGACGTAAAGCAACAGGTCCGCCACGTCGTCTTCGCTCGGGGGAGCGGCCTGCGCCTGAATGGCTTCGTCGTACAGGTCCTTGCCATGGGCGATGCGGGTGGTAAGCGTCTGCCCCAGGTCGGCGATGGCCTGCCTCCTCTGGCTGGCATGCACGGCATTAACCATCATTTCCAGGCTCTTGCCACTGAAGGTGACCGTCCCTCCTCCAGGCATCTGCGCCGTGACCTGCCCGGGCATTTTGGACAGCATTCCAGCAAAGAAATTGGCTATGCTGGCAAAAAAATTGCTCCTGCCCGGAGCCGCCGCCCCCTGGAGATGCGTATGCTGCGGAATCGTTTGCGCTGCCGCCGCACGGACGCCGGCAAAAGGCGCTGGAGCGGCAAGACCGTGCGGCAGCGGCGGCTGAGGACCCGCAGCCCCGGCAGGAGCAGCATGGGGCAAGTTGCCAGGCAAGGCCACAGGGGCCACATCGGGAGGCAGGATTTGGGACTGGATGTATACCTGGGACATGCGTTCTCTTAGTATTTTCAGACACGTAGGTTGTAAAATTCTGCCGGCAGCTCAAGATCATCATGTGAGGTAACGTCTATCCTAGAACGCCAGTAGCGCGCCGCGCTGACCATGGATGCGAAAATATCCACGAACTCTTCCGGATGCACGGCCGCCTCGAAAATACGGTGGACAACAAGGATGCCAGTATCACGGTCGATGGCAAGCGTGCCTTCGCCAGAGGCCGACCACATGTAGTTACCCATGAGGAAATCCCTCAGCAAGTCCGTATCGCCAAGGTCAGGCCGACCAACAAGAATGCTGGCCACCAGACAGTCCTTGCCCGTTTCTTCCGGATCAAGGCTCTCAAGGACGACTCCCATATTCCCGTCAAGCCCGAACAGAACGCGCCCGTCCGTTTCGGGTTTCAGAGCGTCACAGCCTAACGCCTCGGATAGTGCCGCAAGAAGGCCGTGAAAGTTATCGGAAACCATGCTTTTCTCCTCAGCCCGTACGTATATGCCGGCAAAAAGGAAACTTATATATATTGTACATGCAAGAAACATGCCAGATTAGACCATGCAGATAACTACTGGATATAAGTCTGTGGCGTTAATGGCAGAGTGTCAAGAGCATTCTCTTGAGGGGTGGAGCACTCGGTATGAATCAAAAACATTGCGTCCCCTTGACAACCGGCACATGTCGTAACCCTGATGGAAGGGACCTGACAACAATCCCCATGAAATGGCATCCGTCACCATTTTAAAGCATATCAGAAATAGCCTTGCACTATTTTCTTTATCCCGTGGGAATAAGCGGCGTTCATTCACTAACATTCTTCATAAGGCAGTGCACCTATCTCCCTTTTGCACCATTGCATCGCCAGGATAAAGGGCATGGGGCCGTCCATCACTGCTCAAATTTATGGCAGCACGCTTTA